>Ga0307511_10004473_pt1 | contig 14273 bp, 12 predicted proteins | sample 13_EM_MG_FD_200266 | JGI IMG/M metagenome (GOLD analysis project Ga0307511, IMG submission 200266) | Populus trichocarpa ectomycorrhiza microbial communities from riparian zone in the Pacific Northwest, United States - 13_EM | ecosystem: Host-associated > Plants > Roots > Unclassified | place...
CGATCACGACCCGAATAAGAAGCCACGATAAGGAGCCCCAACCAGGAGCCGCAACCAGGAGCCTGGGTCCGGGGTTTCCCCACGGGTTTCATTGCGAGCGGCGCTGCTGATACAGGGCCATCCAGGCACATGGACGCGGCGGAACGCGCTGCTTTCGGAGCAGATCACCAATTCGGGCCGCGCTTGTTGCGCGTGGGGGCCATCCGGCATTCCATCATGGCAGTTCGTCAGGCTGATCTCCATCCTTCAATTGGAGGAGCCATCAGGGATAGGCCGCGCATGGTGCATGGGGTCTGACCCCAGCTTCAGCGATCTGTCCTCGAATATCCTACGCGGCAAGGGCTGGCGAAGCTGCTGTGACGGCGCGGCCGGCGCGTGGGGAGCGCAGGGCCCATTCGGGCAAACACCCCGCCCGCACCGGTGGCCGGTGACCGCAATGTCGGATATCGTGGATGGGGCAGCGAACAAAAACGGATCAGGGAAGGATCAGAATCGATGAATCAGCAATTGCGCGCGGCAGCGGCCGCGCTGTTTTTCAGTGCCGGCGCGGGGATGGCGCTTGCGCCAGTCCGCGCGGCTGCCGTCGAAACGGGCGGCGCCGCCACGCGCGGGGCGGACCTCGCCAGAGTCTTGAAGAACAACCAGTTGCTCGCCGCGCAGGGCAATGCGCAGGCGCAGTTCGATCTCGGCTCGATGTACGAGCGCGGGCGCGGCGTGGCGCGCGACGCCGCGACGGCGGTCAGGTGGTACCGCCTGTCGGCGGCGCAGGGGTACGCGCCCGCGCAGGACAGCCTGGGCGTGATGTATAAAAAGGGCCAGGGCGTGCGGCAGGACTACGCCGAGGCGCTGCGGCTGTTCCGGCTGGCCGTGGCCAAGGGCGAGGCGAACGCGCAGGTCAATCTTGGCGTGATGCTCGAATACGGACTGGGCGTTCCGCAGGACTACGCGGCCGCGCTCGACTTGTTCCGGCGGGCGGCGGCGCAGAAGGACGGCAGGGGGCAGATGAGCGTCGGCTGGATGTATTCGCGCGGGCAGGGCGTGAAGCAGGACTACGCCGAAGCGGTGAGGTGGTACAGGCTGGCGGTGGCCCAGGACAACGCGGAGGCGCAAACCAATCTCGGCTTCATGTACTCCACCGGCAGAGGCGTCGCGCAGGACTTCGCGGAGGCGGTGAAGTGGTATCGCCTGGCCGCCGCGCAGGGCAACGCGCAGGGGCAGAACAACCTGGGCTCGAAATACGACAAGGGCGAAGGCATCGCCCAGGACTATGCGCGCTCCTACATGTGGTTCAGCCTGAGCGCCCAGACCGGCCATGAGGAGGCGGCGAGGAACCTCGACATCGTCAAGGCGAAGATGACGCCGCTGCAGATCGTCACCGCCGTAAACATGGCGGACGAATGCCGCAAGCGCGACTTCGCCAACTGCTGAACCTTGCATGAAACCGGGGCCCCGGCCCCGCGCCTTCGTCAGGAAGGGACCATGGCGTGCCGTGGCGTGCCGTGGCGTGCCGTGCCGCGCCGTGCCGCGCCGTGCCGCGCCGTGCCGCGCCGCGCCGTGCCGTGGCGTGCCGTGCCGTGCCGTGCCGTGCCGTCATCGTGATCAGCAATCCCTACTTCAACAACCCCGCCACGCCCGCGTCCAGCGAGGCCATGAACGCTTCGACCCCGCTCGTATATTCCCCCGCCGTGCCCAGTTCCTTGTTGATCGCGCCGTGGTTCTTCGCCTCTAGGAGGACGGAGGCCTTGATGCCAAGGGCGTTGCTCTTCTGCGCGTAGGCGCGGGCCTGGCCGCAGGGGTCGTCCTTGCGGGTGGTGGAGCACACGCCCAGCCAGGGCGCGGCGCCGCGCTCGAGCTTGTGGAAGGGCGAGGCGGCGACCCACTGGGCCTCGGTGGTGCCGAAGGCTTCCCTGTAGCGCGTTTTCAGGAAGGGGTAGACCTTGGGCATCTGCGTGACAACGTCGATGGCGCCGGCGTCCAGGGAGACGACGCCGAGCACCGGGCGCAGGCCGGCGGCCTGGCGGATTTGCGCGTCAGCGTTGACCAGCGAGACCAGATGCGCGCCGGCGGAGTGGCCCATGAGGATGAGTTTGCCCGGGTCCCCTCCTCCATTGGCGCCCCACTTGCCGGCGTTCGCCTGCACGTAGGCGGCGGCGCGGGCGACCGAGGCGGCTTGCGCGATGGCGTCCTTCCCGTCGCTGACCATCGGGTAGTTGATGGAGACGAAGACGAAGCCGCGGCTGACCCAGCGGGCGACCTTGTTCGCGGTCATGGTGGCGCCGCCCTTGTCGCCGACGCACCAGCCGCCGCCGTGGACCATGAGGATGATGGGCGCGCCGCTGCTGGTCTGGTTGCCCTGGCCGGTCTGCGCCGCGCCGCCTTGGCCGGCGGCCTTGGGGACGAACACGTCGAGCTTTTCGAGGGGATGGGGGCCGTAGGCGACGTCCTTGTAGTCGGGCGCGGGGCCGGCGTTGCGGCCCTGCGCGCGCTGCTGCAGTCGGTTCACGCGCTTGGCCCAGTCGGCGCAGCTCATCGCGCCCGCGCCGGCGCCGCCGCCCAGATCGGCGAGGCCGGTCTCGTTCGCGGTGTCGCCGGTGGCGCTGTCACCGCTGTTGCCGCTGCTGCCGCTGTTGCCGCTGCTGCCGCTGCTGCCGCTGTTGCCGCTGTTGCCCGCGTTCGCATTGGCGGCGCGGCGTTCCTGCATGCGCTCGATGATGCGGTCGCGGATCGGGCCGGCGTGGGCGGGCGCGCCCGGCAGGGTCAGCACAGTGCCGAGGACGCAAGGGAGGGCGCAAAGCAGGACGGTCTTGGGGTTCATCACGAAGCTCGTGGCGCGGGGGCGGGATCAGGAGGTTGGGGAGTCGAGGGACCGTGGGCGATACCAAACGGGACCGGCTTGTCACGGCCATCGCAGCGTATGCCGGCGGCGCGCGCCTCGCAAGGCGCGGCAACAAATCGCAACAACCCGGAATCGTTTGAAACCATTCGAGACAAGGGAAGCCCGGCGAAACATCGGGGGCGACGCGGGAGAAGCCATTGCAAATTTAATTTATATTAAATTCCATTTTTTATAGAAAAAAATAGTAACCACATGAAATATAACGATATTTTAATTTAAATTTTATTCATGTTATATTCATTCCATGGCTATCCTATCGCCGACGGAAGCAATCCTGGAGCAGCTCCGCGCCAGTGGAGGTGTGGCGACCGGGCGGGTGTTGAGGGCAGTTGTCCCCGGGCTTAGCCAATCCACCTTCTCCCGATTGATCGACAGTCTCGAGGGGCAGATTGCGGTCCTGGGCCGCAAGCGAGGGGCGCGATATGGTCTTCTGCGCAACGTTCGAGGGCAAGGCTCGCGATTTCCCGTCTATGAGGTGGACGCGGAGGGGAATGTTTCGCCAGGCGCCTCGCTGCTCGCCTTGTCCGGCGGCAAATATTGGTTCGAGCCGGAAGGGGACGGGGCCGGAACCCTCTATGACGGCGTCCCGTTTTTCATTGAGGATATGCGCCCGCAAGGCTTTTTGGGGCGTTCCTTCAGTGCGCGCTTTCCCGAACTCAATTTGCCGGCCCGCATCAGCGACTGGAATCAGGATCATGTGATAACGGCGTTGCTCAACCGCGGCGAAGATTGTCCAGGCAATCTTGTGGTGGGAGATGCCTCGTTGGCGCGGCTATTGTCCGCCCCGCAAAAAGAAGCCCCCCTTGCCATGGAAGAGCGCGGCGCGGCATTCGACGCAATGGCCAATGCGGCCCTTGGGGGCAACCCCCCGGGATCGTCCGCCGCTGGCGAACAACTCAAATTCACCACGCTCCTGGCGCGCGACGGCCAACCGCGCAAGGCGATCGTCAAATTTTCACCGCCCCTCTCATCGGCCGCCGGCAGGCGCTGGGCGGACTTGCTGATCTGTGAATCGATCGCGCTGCGGATCGCCGATGCAAGCGGCATCCCGGCGTCAAAAGCCGAAGTGGTGCTGACCCCCCATCGCGCCTATCTCCAGGTGGTTCGCTTTGATCGATTTGGCCTCAGGGGGCGGCGCGGGGTGGTCTCGCTGGGCGCCCTGGACGATGATCTTTTTGGGGAACGCAATACCACCTACATCGAGGCCGCTGGACGGCTGCAAGGCGCGGGCATCCTCTCCGCACCGGAAAGTGACCAGCTCCGATGGATCGGCATTTTCGGAGAGTTGATTGCCAACACGGATATGCACTATGGCAATGTCTCCCTGTTCTCAACGCTTCAAAAAGCCTATCGGCTTGCGCCTCTTTACGACATGCTGCCGATGCTTTACGCGCCGGTAGCGGAGGAAGTGCAGGAGCGGGAATTCGTACCCAGGATCCCCAGCACAGCCGCGGCGACGCAATGGAAGAGTGCGAGCCATGCCGCGGTGGCGTTCTGGAAAGCCATCAGTGAAGACGCGCGCGTTTCCGGGGAATTCAGGCAAATCGCGGCTCAGAACCGTGACAAGGTAGCGGAGCTTGCCGAAAGACTCGCCGCGTTCAAGCCGATATCGACCCCACCAATAGCCGGGCAGGCGAAGAAGGGCTGATCACTGCTTGAGGTCTTCGGCCTAGTCGTCAGAACAAAAGGGGCCCCTTTAATTTCGCACCGGGTTCAGTTCGATGTAGCGGTAACAGGCGGGCAGGTGGTCTTCGGTCCGGGTCAGGCGGGAGCGGGGCAGCTCAGTCTGTCCCCATCCCATCGTGCCAATGCCTCTTAAGGCTGACTCTTCACGCCCTGCCGCGCAAGGGCGACGCAACGCTCGTATATCCCCGGCCGGTCCAGCCAGGCCGCCTGGAGCGACTGGCCCTTGAAATACTGGGCTTCGAGGCTGAGCACGGTACGGTGGTCCCCGGCCATGCAGGCGAATTTTCCGTAGTTGTTCGTGTTCCAGGCGTCGGGAAAATCCTTCAGCATGGCTTCAAAACCCACCTTCATGCGGGCCCAGTCGGCGTAGCCACCTTCGAACATGTCGAGCCGGGAATAAGCCCAGTTCAGGCGCGCGTAGATCACATCGCCGAACGGCGCCGGTTGCGACAGGGCGGCGGCTTCGATGAACCAGATTTGCTTGGCGGGCGAGCCATGCCACTGTGACAGGTAGTAGGGGACAGCGTTGAAATAGATCGGCAGGTACTTGGGGTGCTTTTTGATGCTCTCGAGAAACAGCGCGAAGTAGCGCTCTTCCGACCAGCCTTGCGCGGTAGCGATATTGAGCATCGCCACGTACCAGTGCGGGTCCGCCTTGGCCTCGCTGCTCATGTTTCGAAAGGTCGATTCCGCCGCTACCAGGCCGGCCTCGAAGCGCGCCATCGCCTCGCGCGGCACGGTATGCCCATAGCCGCCGCCGCGAATCAGCCAGGCGCGGCTGATCAGCAATTCGCCGATCAGGATCTCCACCGTGGGCGATTTCGGGAAGGCCTTGTGCCAGGCGTTCAGGTTCTTGACCCGCTCCTCCAGCAGTTCGGGCGAATCCGCTCCGCAAAAGCAGCCGTGGCCGACACCATAGTAGAGCGCGCCCAGCACCGGCTGGCCGTCTTCCAGCAGCGTGCCGTTTTTTCGCGCGTCGGTGGCGATCCGCTCCAGTTCGGCGAACTTCGCGCCATAGCCCATCGCCTTGAACTCCAGGATGGCACGTTCCAGCGGACGTTCGGATTTTTGGTTCTGCGCAAAGACCTGGGGGATCAAGACAAGCGCGGTAAGAAAGACAAAGGCAACGGATTTCAGGAACTTGGAGGCCATTTTTTGTGCTCTGGTTGGCTGTCGGGACGAAACTTTGTTGGCACGAACTTTACCTCATTGCAGCAGTCCCTTCCACGTGCGCTATAGCGGATTTCCCGCAAATCGGTTCAGGCGAGCCGCGCGTCGCCGGGCACCTGCGGCATTTTCTCCGTGTAAAAATAGCGTGAAAATAGAGGGCGAAAATAGGAGACGGACCAAATTTTCCCATAGGTGTCCGTCGTTCTTGGATAGGATCAGTCCGTCCCTATTATTGATCGCGCTCCATCGTCCAGGCCAATCGCCAAAAATCAATCGCCGAAGCCAGTCGCCAAGATCAGCCGCCAAGATCACTCATCAAAACACGGCCCCACCTCGCGCACCTCGACGCTGCACCACTGCGCCGCCGGGCATTGCTTGGCGATCCCGATGGCTTCTTCACGGGTGGCGCAGCCGAGCAGGAAGAAGCCGCCGAGCATTTCCTTGGCCTCCGTGTAGGGCCCGTCGAGCACGCGCGTCTGGCCTTCGCGCACTTCGACGCGCTTGGCTTTCTTCTGCGACTCCAGCGATTCGCCGGCCAGCAACAGGCCGCGCGACTGCAGGTCGCCGGCGAAGCGCAGCATGCTGTCGTACGCTTCCTCGCCTTGCGCGCGGGTGCGGGTGGCGCGCTGGCCGATGGGTTCAAATATCATCAACAGGTAGGGCATGTTCATCTCTTCGCAGCCGGGCGCAGCCCGTGGGGGAGGAGATGTTGGCATTAGTTGGCGGACTCTGCAATACTGGTAGCTCCATTATCGAACGGCCGAATGGCACGCAGATGGAAAGCTTCTTGAGCGGCACCACGCCGGGACTGCGCCTGAGCATGTGCGGCATTGCGATCGCCGCCTTGGGCGCGCTATGCTGCATCATCTTCAATTTCCCGGAACAAGGCGCGCTTGCCAACGCCGTCATGTTCGGGGTTGTCGTGCTGGGCATGGTGACGGGCGCGGCGGGAATCCTGCGAATCCTGTTCGTCGAGACCAGGGAAGAAGCGAGAAAAGGGAAGCAGCCCGGACGAGATTGATCTCTCCAGGCGCCCTGCGGTTCAATCCTCGCTGCCCAATCCCTCCCGTCGCTGCACCTCCCCGCCATGCCCCACCGCCCGCGCGCGGATCGCGCGCCCGCGCCTGGCGAACAGCGCCGCCACGGCCAGCAGCATCAGCGCGGCGGCCGCGCCGCCGATCCAGTATTTGTACTTGCGCAGGTAGAACTCGCGTTCCGCGATCGGCCGCAGCAGCACCGGGACCTGGTAGTCGCCGCCGTCGCCGGAGAGCGCGGAAGAGACCACGCCGGAGGCCACCATGACGAGGATCGCGCCCTGGTCGTTGATCGCCCGGACCGCGCGGACATGGCGCCAGCCGCGCTGCAGCAGGGTCATCTCACCCAGATCGCGCGCGCCGTTCGCCGCGTCCCAGATGAAGGTGCGCAGCTCGACGCCGTGCCACATGTCGCCGACCACCACGCCGGCGCCGTTGATGGCGCGGGCGCAGCCGCCCTCGAAGCCGGCGGGCAGCGGCAGCACGCGCGGCCGGCCGATCACCGGCCAGAACACCGGCAGGGTGGCGCCGCGGTTGTTCACATAGCAGCCGACCGCGTTGCCGCGCTGGTCGATCGCCTTGACGGTGGTGTCCTCCTCGACGCGCGCGCCGGGCGGCGGCGCGAGCACGGTGAGCTTGCCGTCCTCCCAGAGATAGGAGCAGCGGCCGGTGATGCAGCTCGACAGGCCCACCACCTGCCCGCGGTCGTTCACCGCCTCGGGCAGGATGTAGGCGCCGCCCTTGCCGTCGGCGCCCAGCGGCTCGAGCACCGCGGGCGCCTCGCCGGCATGCATGACGAGGGTGCGCTGGCCTCTCTCGATGACGGTGCCGATGATCATCCAGACGCCGTCCGGGCTGATCGCCCTGACGAAGTTGAGATCGGTGGAGGAAGGGAAGGCCGATGTCGATGCCGGCGCCGCACCGAGCGGCACCTCGCGCAGCGGCTGGCCGGGCTCCCAGAGCGCCGGCGCATTCACGCCGCCCTTCGAGGCCGCGCCCGCCACCACGCCGGCCTCGCTCAGCCCGTAGGCCACGCTGCCGGTGGCGCCCTGCTCGACGAACACGCCGAGATTTTCCAGCTTGCCCTCGCGCAGCCGGAACGCGCGGCCGCGATTGCCGGCACTCTCGCCCGATGTGCCCGAGGCACCCGACGTGCCCGCAGCACCCTGGGAACCCGGTGCGCCCGCGATGCCCAGGGTGCCCGAGCTGTTCGGCAGCAGCGGCGTGCCCGGTTCAAGAGGCTGCTTGCGCGCATGCCCCGCGATATCGCCGCGATTGTTGATCGCCACCGCTTCATCGACGACGTAGCCGTCGGCACTGATGAACCTGGACAGGTCGACCGCCTCGTAAGCGGCATGCGCATCGGTGATGCTCAGCAGCAGCAAGGCGACGATCACGAACCAGGCGGCGAACACGGCCCACGCGGCAAGCACGATCGCCACGGCGGATTTGAACTCGGCAGGAACGACGGGGAGCCAGCGCAGGGTGGAGAACCAGCCACGAGCGCGCCGATCATCGTTACGTGGACTTGTGCGTACATCCGTGCGTAAAACCGCACGCAAATCCGCAAGTGAGCCCGCACGTGAGTCCACCAACAAGCCCGTAACCAAACCCGCAATCCAACCCACACCCAAACCCGCGCGCCAGTCCGCACGCCAACCCGCGATGCGACTGCCCATTTTCAACCTCCTCGGTTTTTATCCGCACTGCACGCGGAGCGCCGCCGCTTTGCATGTCATGCAAAGCGGCCCGGCATCTGATCCCGCCTTTTCCCCCGATGCAATTTGCCCGAAAAAATCGCGGCCCGCAATTGAACGAAAGTGCCGCTACGAAGGAGGGGGTACGAAAGTTTGCGTACGAAAGTAGGGGCGCGCGCGCCGCATTGTGAACGCGACGGGCCGGGCGCGGCGAGGGCCAAGGCAGGGGCGGCGGATAGCGCGGCTACGCTTGCGGCGGGCACGGATGCGGCGGGCCGCCGTGACCGTGCGGGGCCTGTGCGAGAGGCTGTGCGGGTGCCTGCGCGGTACCTGCGAGGTACCTGCCCGGTGGCTGCCCGGTGCCTGCATGGGTGCCAGCGCAGGCCCCGGATTTCGGGGCGCGCCCCTTGTTCCCGCGCCGACCCGGCTTCACCGGTCCGCGCCGGCGATGCGCCGCCGCATCTCTCCTCCGCTTCCATCCCCTCCCGCCCGCCCCGCCAGGGATGCAACGTCCTGAAGGGGATTTGGCCCCGTCCTTGATCGATTAAGATACCCGGCTGGTGCGACACTGCAGCCTGGCCGCAATGCGGGCGCGGCGCGCGGCACCGGCAAGCAGCAGCAAGGCAGCAACGACAAAACAACAACAAAGCAGCGGCAAGCAGCAGCAACAAACCGACCCGACAGGCAGGCACCAGCCAGCCCCGCGCTTCGCGACAACGCGTTCGCGCCGCGCGGCAAACCACGAACCCGCAAACACAAACCCGCAATCCGCCATCCCATGTTAAGCCTGTTGAACAGCGGCCTCCTCGGCGAGCGGCGGCAGCGCCTGCTGGTGGGCAGCATGGCGGCTGCCCTGTTCATCGGCGTGGCCTTCGTGTTCAGCCTGTTCTCCTGGCGCAACGTGGCCGAGCGCCACGGGCAGCAGCTCGAGATCCAGGCGGTGATGGGCGCGCAGGCGGTCGACACTTATCTGGTGATGATGGAGAAGGCCCTCGACGGCCTGGGCCGCCGGCTGCGCGCCGCGGGCCCGGGGCCGGGCACCAGCGCCATGCTGGCCGACTTCAAGCTGCGCTACCCCGAGTTCGAAGGCGTCACCGTGCAGGGGCTGGACGGCGAAATCCTCGCCAGCAGCGAGCCCCTGCCGGCCGGCCCGCGCTTAAGCGTCGCCGCCGAGCCCAGCTTCATCCTCGGCATGCAGGCGCTCGAGGACGGCGCCGCCATGTCGGTAAGCCGCCCCTTCCGGGCGCCGCTGCGCAAGGTCTGGGTCGCGCCCCTGCGCTACGGCGTGCGCGACGCCCAGGGCCGCCTGCTCTACACCGTCGCCGCCGGCCTCTCGGTGGCGCGCGCCCATGCCTTCTGGAAAGACGCACGCCTGCCGCCCGACGCCGGCATGGGCCTGCTGCGCAACGACGACCTCTACGTGATCGCCCGCCACCCGCGCGTCGAAAGCATGACCGACGACAGGCTCTATTCGCGCCCGGCCCCCGGCGTGATCGGCGACTACCTGCGCCGCAACGGCCTGCAGGCCAGCGGCACGGTGCGCGCGCAAAGCGCGGTGACCGGCTACAACACCGTGGTCTCGTTCCAGCGCCTGGCGCACTACCCGGTGACCTTCTTCGTCGCCGATTCCGAACGCAACCTGCTGCCGGTGTGGTGGAGTTTCGCCTGGCCGGTGTACGTGCTGCTGCTCGCGCTGTTCGGCGGCGGCGCCGCCCTGCTCTCCTGGATCGCGCGGCGCCAGCGCGAATGGCGCGCCGAGCGCGAGCGGCGCGTGGCCGTGCTCGAAGCGCAGGCCGAAAAGGAGCGTCTGATCAACGCCCAGCTCGACGCGCTCTCGCGCGAGCAGCTCGCCGGCAACGAACAGCTCAAGGAACTGACCCGGCGCCTCTCGCGCAGCAACGCGCGGCTGGAGGAGACCAACGCCGAGCTGGAGGCCTTCATGTACTCCGTCTCGCACGACCTGCGCGCGCCGATCCGCGCCATCGACAGCTATGCCGCGCTGCTCGGCGAGGCGCTGCAGGAGGTCGGGACGGGCGTGGCGGCCACGCCGGGCGCCGGCGCGGCGCATGCGGCGCACACCGCCGTCCCGGCGACAGCGGCCGGCGCGGAGTACACGGCCGAGGTGGCGCGCACGGTCGGCACCTTGAACGCCGCCGGCACGGCCCTCCCCATCGGCACGGCCCTCCCCATCGGCGCGGCGCTTGCCCCCGGCGCAGGCACCACCAACATGGCGATCGAAGCGGCCGAACTGGTCGCGCGCATCCGCGCCAGCTCGCGCCGCATGGCCGACCTGCTCAACGACCTGCTGGATCTGTCGCGCTATTCCACCAAGACCCTGGAGCGCAACCCCATCGACATGCGCGCCGAAGTCGACGCCGTGCTCACTGAACTGGGCGCCGACGCCAGCAACCGCATGTGCCGCGCGCGCATCGACATCGGCGCGCTGCCCGCCTGCCAGGGCGACCCCCTGCTGGTGCGCCAGATCTGGCTCAACCTGATCGCCAACGCCCTCAAGTTCAGCGCCCCGCGCGAGGCGCCGGTGATCCGCATCGGCTTCGAAAACGGCGCCTATTTCGTCGCCGACAACGGCGCCGGCTTCGACATGGCCTACGCCGACAAGCTGTTCAAACTCTTCAGCCGCCTGCACGACGGCCGCGCTTTCGAGGGCACCGGCATCGGCCTGGCCATCGTCAAGCGCGTCACCGAACGCATGGGCGGGCGCGTCGACGCGCAAGCCGTGCCGGAGATAGGCGCGCGGTTCAGCTTTTCGTTGCCGGGGTAGGGCGGCGCGTACTGCCGGGCGAGGCCCGGCTTCCCCGTGCGCGGCGCCTTTCCGGCCACTGCTCCTGGCGCCAGCGCATGGCACCCACCCCGCGCGATTGCCTGTAGCATGGCGGCGCCCGATCAAATCGCCGGAGGACTTCCATGCAGCGCATCCAATTTGGCTTCGCCCGCATCGCGCCTGTCGTATCCGCCGTCCCTGTGGTATCCGACGCGCCGGTCGCCTCTGTTGCCGCCGACGCACCGGTCGCTTCTGTCTCGCCGGTCGCCGTTGTTGCACCGGTCGTCTTTGTTGCACCGCTCGCCTCCGTTGCCTCCGCCGCGCCGGTCGCAGCGGCCACACCCGCCGCCTCGTTCGCCGCCGCCTCCGCCTTCGCCTCCGTCTTCACCCTCGCCACCGCGCTCCTCCTCGCCGCCGCCCCGGCCCACGCCGCCCCCTGCATGACCGTCACCCTCACCGGCACGCAGGGCGGCCCGGCTGCCACCGGCACGCAGGGTGGCCTGGCCGGCGCCGGCACGCTGGTGCGCTACGGTGACGACGCGGACGACTGCAACGCCGTGCGGCTGCAGTTCGACGCCGGGCGTGGCACCACCATGCGCCTGGCGCAACTGGGCATCACCCCCGGCCAGCTCGACGCGCTGTTCTTCACCCACGTGCACTCCGACCACAGCGAAGGCATGGCCGACCTCCTGCAACTGCGCTGGCACTTCGAATACGCGCGCCCGAAGCTCGACATCGTCTGCGCCGCCGACGCGCCCGCCCCGCAAGGCCACGTGATGAGCTGCGCGAAACTGCTCGCGGCCAGCGGTGGCGACCAGATCGCCTCCGGCGAGATCGCGCAGCGCCGCGCCGAAGACCCGGCGCGCCCGGCGGCCGGCCCACCCGCGGTGGCGCGCCTGATCCACTTCACGCCCGCCGATGCGCCGCAGGTGGTGTGGAGTTCGGGCGCCGTGCGCGTCAGCGCGGTGCGCTCCACCCACATCGCGGGGCATGCCTCCTACCGCGTCGACACGCCCGCCGGCAGCGTGGTGATCGGCGGCGATGCCGGCAACGATGTGCTCGCCCCGCCGCGTCCCTCGTCGACCTCCACGCAGGTCGAGGCCCTCGCGCGCGGCGCCGACGTGCTGGTGCACTCGGCCATCCACCCGATCATGGGCCCGCAAGGCGGCAGCGGTTTCGCCGCGCCCAACTTCCACCGCCAGAGCGCCGCGCCCGACCTGGGCGCGCTCGCGCAGCGCGCCGGAGTCAAGACCCTGATGATTACGCACATGATCCCCGCGCTGAACGCCGACCGCCAGGGCCCCTACAAGATCCCCGGCGGTCCGCTCAGCGCGGCCGCCTGGCGCGAGGCTGTCGCCGGCGCCGGTGGCGGCAACTACGGCGGCAACGTCGTGATCGGCACCGACCTGGCGAGCGTGCGGGTGCCGGCGAAGTAAAGTTGGGGCGTCGCGCCACGCGCAAATCCCGGTACCATCCGCGCCATGGCCGCCATCCACCGCTCCGCCGCCGCCCTGCGCGTCATGGGCGACGACCTCGACCCCGCCGACATCACCCGTCTGCTCGGCTACACCTCGATGCCATCATCGGCGACAGCCCACCCCTGACTCGACAACAGCAACAACAAGCAATAGAGCCACCTCATGTCCAAGCAAAACGGTAACAGCAGCAACGAACCCTGCCCCGACTGCGGCCACGTGCACGACCCCGACGCCGAACACGCCGCCTTTCCGCCCGGCGCCGCCTCCAGCGTCGAGCAGATCAGCGCGCACGTCGAGCAGCATCTCGGCAAGATCGCCATGGTGTTCCACGAGAAGGAATCGCCGGTGGTGCATGTGGACGTGCTTTACATCGCGCCCAGCGAGGACTCGCCCTACGCGCGCCTCATCACCTCGGGCATGAGCGACCTGCCGATGGCCATCCCCGACGAATACGCGCAGGACGGCATCGCGCGCCACGCCGAGCTGATGGTCACCCTGCCGCCCGACTGGCGCATCGACATGGAGAGCTTCCAGGAGGAGCGCTGGTACTGGCCGCTGCGCCTGCTCAAGCGCCTGGCGCGCTTCGCGCACCAGAACCAGACCTATCTCGCCGACGGCCACACCATCGACAACGGCGAACCCTATTTCGAGGGCACCGCCCTCTGCGCCGCGCTGCTGGCGCGCCCGCCCGGCGTGCCGCGCGGCTTCGACCGCCTGCGCATCGACGGGGAAAAGGAGATCGCCTTCTACTGCGTGCTGCCGCTCCACGCCGAGGAACTGGCCTACAAGCGCGAGCACGGCGCGGCCGCGCTGCTCGGCCTGCTGCGCCGCCACGGCCTGCGCGCGGTGATCGACAACCAGCGCGTCAACGTCGTGCTGAACGAGCCGCCGGAAGGCGTGGAGGAAGAAGACGACGGCCTGATCGAATGCGCCAGCCACGGCCGCGTGCGCCGCGCCTTCGTCTGCTGCCACCTGCTGGAGACCGAAGGCGCGCCGCGCGGCTTCATCGAGCCGGGGGATGCCGATGGAGAGGATGGGGACGAGGCGGGGGACGAAGGGACCAGCGGCGAAGCAACGCTTGCTCAGGCCGATGGCACGGCGAACGACCAGGCAGCCCGCGCCGAGACCACCGCAAGCGCCGGCGATGCCGAAGAGGAAGAGGACGACGACCTCGCCGCCTGGTGCAGCGCCTGCGACGAAGTGCTGATGCGCGAAGGCGAGTGGAACGACGTGTCGGAGGCCCACGCCGACATCAAGCTGGTCTGCGAGTTCTGCTTCGCGGACATCAAGCGGCTGCATGGCACGGGAGCGACATGAATGGGGATTGCCGGGGATTGACGCGCCAATTTATTGTAGCTACAATAATTAACCGCGAAAATGCAATTCGAGTTCGATCCGGGAAAGGACGCCGCCAATCTCGCCAAGCATGGCGTCTCCCTGGCGCTGGCGGCGGAACTTGATTGGGATACGGCGCTGGTTTGGGTGGACGAGCGTTTCGAATACGATGAATGGCGCATGATCGCCCTGGCG
>Ga0307511_10004474_pt1 | contig 14271 bp, 8 predicted proteins | sample 13_EM_MG_FD_200266 | JGI IMG/M metagenome (GOLD analysis project Ga0307511, IMG submission 200266) | Populus trichocarpa ectomycorrhiza microbial communities from riparian zone in the Pacific Northwest, United States - 13_EM | ecosystem: Host-associated > Plants > Roots > Unclassified | place...
AAATAATATTCCAGATGTTCTGACTGCTTGGTAAACTACAATTAAATTAGCCAATGCTGCATCTACAACTACTCAAGTTTCCGGTTGAAAAAATTCTACCCTAATCATTGCTGCCGATGTTGAATTTATTTATATATGAAAGTATCAACAGACTATGACTGTGAGCTCTAGCTGAACGAATACAAATTGGACAACTAGAGCAGAATCCGATCGACTTGTAAATAGATGAACCTATTGCAGTCGCTGGCATAGGTATACTGTTATTAATTCTTTTTTTTTTGTTGGTAAACCAGTACTCGTAAACCTTTATCAATTGAAGTACGTTATACACCAAATCGAGGAATTATTTAAATTGCCCCTGGGCTTATGGGCCTGGAGAATGACATTCCAGATACTCCGACTGCTAGGCAAACCACAATTATATTAGCCAATGCTGCTTGCCAGGCATCTACAACTACTCGTGTTTCTGCCGATGCTGTAAGAATGATTAATTTATTGAATGCGAAAGTGTCAACGGATCATGTCGGTGGTAACCTCTTAGTTCTAGCTGTTAGAGGAGAAATTGACTTGGAAATATATCGAGCTCCAGTTAGGTATACCCTTATTAATTCTTTTTTATATTTTGTAAATCAGTACTCGTAAACCTTTATCAATTCAAGTACGTTATACACCAAATCGAGGAATTATTTAAATTGCCCGCGAGCGGCCCAGAACATATATGAACCAAGTTTTAATCCAACACTACTCCAGGGCTAAGCTCAAACACTCTCCACTAACCTATAATTTAATGCTTTCCAAAGTTATATACATTAGATGCCATTACTCACCTATGCTATATACCAGCTTTCAGTACATTAAACGTCACTAACTACTATCAAAATTCCAGTTTACGCACGACATTTGGTGATAGGGCTCGGAACAGGTTGGACTAAGGCTTCTCATACAGTCTCGAACTGCCTTCATCATTAATTCTCATCTTTGATATTGATGCATATGCCAATTGCAACATGTCAGCGGAGACTACGACCGAACTAGGGATCCGCCATATATGTATAGGCATCGTTTAGGAAGATTTCCCCCTTTCAGAAAGATAGTTGCCTGATTGTCATCCGCTGTATAGATAGGTGTATGGGTTCTTTATAGTTCCTTTCAATTATCCTCGGTTTTCCATCTCTGAGCCCCTTCAGTCCCCCGACAGCCCCCCCTAAAGCACTGAATATACCAAAAAACGATATACAGTTTTCCTGTGTGAGGTATGTCCGCAGATACTTACATATACAGACGACAACCTTTTAGTGTTTGAGGTTGTTCTCATCCTAGGGATTGGCTATAAATTTTCGTTTTTTTTCCCATCAGCGTCGTTGAGCCTGTCAATTCATTTGGCTCTGAACCCAGTTCACATCTAATTATAATTCAGTGATACTGAGGCGGTAGGTAGCAGGAAATTGTAGGTTTCTGGTTCGTCTCATGTTTCTCAATGAGGAACCTTGCTTACTGAATAGAGACCATAGCCGAATATTAATATTATTCCGAACGCCGCTGCAGCTGTGCAACATAGGCATAGCAGCCTAACTCTAGAATACGAGTTGGTGACGGCCCAGTCCCCGGAGGTAGCTGGGCCTGCACCATTGAAGCACCTAAGCCTCTCTTCCCTGGTAGAATATCGACATCAATGTAGAGTTTGCCCATGTCCGTATACTAGCAAAACTCTTGTGTGATCGATCTAACCTCCTCCTTAATATTCACACTCGCCTCATGGCACCTCAAATGCAGAAGGTTAAATCCTCTCCAGATCTTGAAACCTCAATGAGTGTGGCCATGATCAGAGTCGAGCCATGGCATGACATGCAGGCATTTTTTGAGGATTTTGGATCGCTCCAAGGCTTCCCAAGGAGAAGAGTACGGTCGAACTCATTGACTAAATTATTTTTGATTCAATATATATTCACGTGCGAATTCACACTTAGACTTCTTGATAAAAAATAGTCTTATGCGACGAAAAGGTGACCACGACAACTTGTCATGTCCATGATAAAATCCTCATGTTCCAGAAGTCAAACATTCCCTAATTTCTTTGCATTGCGAAAAGTGGACTGTGGGTTTATAAAAGGCCCAAACTGGCCGGAAGAGAGGGTATAAGACTAAGTACATATGCATATCTGCGAGTCATAAAAATAATATAAAAAGAGGCCCCCAATTGCAAGCCTACCAAGTCAACGAATTCTTGTTCTTCATACGAACACCACAGGAGCATAGTTGACATACTGGGTATCGGAATTAAGCCTATCAGGTTCCTCAAGAGCCCTCATATCATCCGTCACCAAAACCCCGATTTTCTTGACCAACAAAGTTTGGCCCCTTTGCTTCTCCGTAAGCCCGAAACTATCAAGAATCTTTTGTGGTCCTGGTTCTAGCTTCTGTTCGCTGAGTTTCTCCTTGTAAAAGTGCCCAAACCCGTTTACCTCCCATTCGTCCCAGAATTCAGATGGATCTGGATGTAGCAGCCGGGCAACAACCCAGGGGAGAGGTCCCTCACCCTCTTGACCGCGGAAAAGACTGATGGGCACATATTGACAGGAAAAAGGGCCAGGCTTAGATGTTACACCCCGGAGTTCTCCACAATGAGGGCTATAGAAGCACAGATCACGCCGTGGGGGCCAGTCATATGCCGTATCTAAACTCACAGAGTAGATACCAGGGCTCTCTCTGAGTCGAATGTTGAAACATAATAGCACACGGGCGCAGCATGGGACGAGCAGGGCGCCGGAAATGGGGTCATATTTTCGTGTCTGGGCATCGACAGGCCGAGGGTCGAGGGCCATGCTCCCCTCCTTTGCCCATTGGGGTGGCCATGTTTGGCGTTGCAACTCGAGGCCCTCTTCCCGGCGTAGCTCCATCAGCTGGGTCCAACGGGGTATCCAATGTGGAGGAAACAGCTGACATGGTTCCCGAGAATAGTCACGCGAGTTCGGGAAGTTGAAGAGGAGCTCAAGATGCGAATTGTAGGGTAGATGAGCGATTAGGCGGAGCCAGGCATCCTCTGGGGCTTCACCCTCTGAATATAGTGGTAATGACTTGCACTTCATTAAGTATCCGAGCCCCGCGATCTTATCGATTTCATTCCTAGCAAATCTCCGAGCCATCTCGCAAGTTAGATTCAGGATGCTGCAGCACGCTGTCAGTGCTCTACGCTCCGCTATTTTATGTCCCCCAATTTGATCGTTGATACTCGTTGACCAAAGGCTATCCAGTAGTGGGGTGTCCTCGGTGTTCTCAGGCTCTGCATCCGCAACTATTCTGGCCAGCGGTGCCAGGACTTGCCTCATCTGCTGCTCCGATTCCGCAAACTTCACAATTTGCCGCAGCGGGAATATCATGTCAGTTGGTATACCACCGTTCACCATTATATATTCTGGTCGAGTTTCCTGTAGTGTCCAGGCGCGGTTAATCCAGTGGTGTGGGTCACCCCAACCTGACAATTGCAACTGACGCCCAAGGCCATTGAAGTATCGCAGCACATTGGTTGCCTGGCGATAAATATTACCAATTGTTGGGACATCAATTGACCATTCCGCGAGACGGACTTCTTCGTTGATTTCGACTTTTTCTTCTCCCGATGGTTCGCCCTCGCTAAACATTTTTTGACGCAAACAAAGGACGTCGAGCCAACAGTACAACGCTCCTGCCCGGAGTGCCTCCCATCGAATCGCCTCCAGTGTGGTTCCCACTGGAAGGGGCACTGGCCATTGATAGTTGTTCACAGGTGTCATCCAACCCTCCATATCACTTGCCCAGCTATGCGTGATGGCCCAGTAACCCCCCGCAGGCACACGCGGCATGACTATTTCTCCACTATCGCCACGCCTGGCAAACACATCCAGTTCGACCACCCGATTGTTCACTAAGTCCCATAACCGCCTCGGCAGGATACCGTAGGGGTTTTCAATGCTATCACGGCTACCAAGTGCATTTAGCACCTCGGGATTGCAGTTGGTTGGGCGCGGAAACACTAGGCATCGCCGTCTGCAAGAGTTAGTATTCATAGTCAATAACACTCCTTCAACCCATTTGGTTGTAGCAATGTTTGCCAACATTGTACCAAAGTCCATTGCGCCAGTAGGCTCAGAGTAGATATAATCCAGCAACGAAACTGCCTCAGGGCCCTGCGTCTTGCTAGGCTCTACCTGCAAGAATGGCCACCCGGCAGCCTCAGCAGTACCTCCGAAAGTATCTGAAGTTGGACGACTATACGGCCGCGGCTTCTTTGGCTTGATACATATCGCCCGCATGTTCAAGTCCCCTGTGTTCGAAAACGACCCGAGGGTGAACTCAAAGGGATGCAAAAAGGCTTCTACGCGGCGTTTACATGCAGCTGAGGCCGACAATGGGAGGCCAAACCCCCGTCCCTGGTAATCGAACACCGCAGTTATGCCCCCCCGCGGCAGCCGCCAGTTCCCAATCAACTCTATGTCTCGTGCTGTGCCTACGTCAATATGATCATATTGAACTTTGACTCTGCAACCTCCGAGTTCTCGTGTCAGGGCGCTTGTCAGAGTGGCTGACCAATACCCAGGCTCGGGCCCGTCCTCCCATATTGCGGGATACACGTGGGTTTCCCCCGATATATTGCCCCTGCTCTTACTGGACGCGAGGATGCTAAAAAAGTACTCATACGAGCGTACAGGGCCACTTCCATCCTCCAACTCCCGCAAGGGCTGTTGCAACTGAGTCAACTCGCGCGAATGTCCTGCTTCGCCACCCCCAGAACACATATTTATATGGCCCACAGCCCAAGCGGTTGCATATTTCATAAATGTGCCAGGTACAATCGTTGATCTCCACGCATGCGCATCCCCAGATCTAGAGAAAACCGCATATAAGCAGGCTCGAGCTGCCATGAGATTTGCATCTGTTAAACTGAAATGGTAATCTTCCAGATAATCCCTGACATAATCATGGGCGAATTGTACCACATTTGTCTTCCGGTCCCAAGCCACCAGATGTTTACACAGCTTAAGCAGTGTGTCTGCGTCCAGGCTAGTACTGCCGTCCACTGCCTGCTGTGTACACTCCACCCAAAGGGATACTGTGAACGGATCAAACGCACACATGAGCCACATGAGAGCAGCACACACAATACGTTGAGTGTGCTGTGATTCTTGATAAAACCCCGCAATAATCCGGTGATACACCAACGTTAAGTCGGAGGGTAAATCTCCTGATTCTTCAATGGCTGCTACCTGGAGCTTGGCCCATCGAAACCTATGGATCACGTTAGCAAGTACAGTGTGCAGGCTCTGATCCAATGTCTTACATGCCCCCCACCCTGGACGATGATCCCACCCTGGACATGTGATTGCTTCCCGCATTCTGAACGGCAAAGGAAGCCACGGAAGCAAATGATGCTGCTGTTTTCTGTTGACATACACCAAGGGTGCGGGGGAAATGCTGCTGTACTGTTGTTTGTAATGATTCAAATTGCAACTGGCTTGCTCTCTGTAGTACCATCATTTTCTCCATTTTGGTATATTGGCACCTGCGATCATGAAACTTTTAGTGGCGCTACCCCATGAGGACAGGGAAAATTCAAAGGAGGAAAAGAATATCTTCACGTACTCCATATAAAACGAATTAAGCAAACCAATGTTAGAGACCAGTCTATTCCTAAGTGCCGATGGATCCTCCTTTATCCATTTAGTCTTCTCCAACACTGTGTCCATCTTTTTTTTATTTTTAATATATTTGCGTATCTTTGTAGCACCTTTGTCTAAACCTTTGTACTTCTCAAGGAGAGAATTCAGTTCCTTGACAACACTATAGCATCCTTCCAGTAATTCCTCACGCCTCTTAAGCTGGCTGTCGCTCAAACAGTCTTTGGGTATATCTCTAACATTATCGGCGCATTTACTCAGGGACCTGAGCTCGTCTGAGAGGTTCTCAATATCGTCCTGGGCTGACTTATACGCATTATAAGGCTTCAAAGCGAGCTGTGTGACAGCTATAAGATCGCCAATGCCGTATCCAAAACTCATGGTACCGTAATACGGAGGGTGGAGTGGGGAAGTTTCGTATTTGAATCCACAGTTGGCCAGCCGATCTCTCCAGAGCGATACTCCTTTTAGCCAGGTTGGACTACTGTGTTGGTAGAAATCAAGTAATCATGTGCCTACGGAAAGGTTAGAACGGTGACATTCTTTCTATGCCATGGTCTATGTTATCGATGTCCCGAACAATCCACTGATGTACGACTAAGCGACGGATTCACGGGTACACGCGGACTCACCCAAATTCAATTACCCAATCATTCCCAGGTTCATTCCCAGGTAGACAGACAACAGAATTAGTGTCCTGGGTCCAGAATTGGGTGGAAGGAGTACCAGTATCGTTGGATAGGCAAATAGAGATACTTGGAAAGTGCTTGAAGGGAGACAACACCCGATGACCGTATACTGCATATAATGAAGCACCATGATTCGACGAAATTCTTTGCTTTTTTTTATCGAGCGCCAGGAAAAGTACCGTAACGTATCAATCGTACCAGTGCTATTATGTCAGCAATCCTGTACAACACCGATTGTGACCAATCGATTGCCTTAGATATCCGATACGGCAACGAACTGTCCTAGTCTGGTGTTGATTCGATTGCAATTGGTTGTCTCAGCCCGTATTATGCCGCTTAGTGACGACGACCCCAGCCATGAAACTGTTTCCCCACATTTCCCAAGAGATACAGTACATACAGCAGTGCAACCAGACAGCTAACCTGGGTGAGATAGGCTTGGCTATACAAAGTGGTTTGGTTACTGTCAAAAGTCACGTTTTGCATGCACTGACCTCCTTAATTGCCTGTCCTGCCAGACGCTGTAGCCTTCTTTTGGAGCGCTTTTTGGGGTTAAGACCTGAAGTCCCAAGCTTCGAACAACCCGCAAGGTTCGAAATGAAGTAATTGGATCCGACAATGGAAAATTGTACGTACATACAGTATAACTATCTGTAATGTCCCACATATTCCACATCCAGTGTCTGAAATGTCATCGGAAGCGGGTCGACATTTATATTAGGCGACATGATATTTTCTCATGATGTACTCCGTATGTACTGTAGGACTCAACTTGCAAATGATAATTCCTCGCCCAAGTCGGTTCGTTGACATCTGGTGATAGCTTTCGATGACATTACCAGAGTGCGGGCACGGATCTGTACCTGGTGATGTTTTGTTAGTGTCGACGCTTGTTGGCTACCTGCCCCTTGAGATGATGCCTATTTTCTCCTCTAGTTCTAGTCTGAGATTGCAGGGGTCAGTTAGCTAAGTATATGAAGGTACATCAAGTAGTCAAGTGATAGTGGTATTAGGTACAATCCCATGCCGTAAGGCTTTTATAGATTATCGAAAACCTCCACCGCCATGGATAGATCGGACAGTTTACCTGCTTTACCTGCTGAAATAGTCGGAATATCCCAGGCCCATGGAGGAAGCTGCAACCCCAGTATATCCAAGTAAATAAAAGTATTCGGCACTCGCATGGGGTCGCCATGTGCGTGTCTGGGCAGGAGAAGCGTGAAAATGAGGGGAGAAGAAAAACATCACGAGTTCAGGGTAATGGCGGAACATTTCCATGGTGGTGATGGAACACTCCATATGGGAACAAACGGAACAACTGGAGCGAAATTGAAGCTCCATGGAAGGTTTTCGACTGGTGCCAGGCTGTGCTGTGCTGGCGAGGTTTTGATGGAGTTGTGCTGTAGGTTGGGGGTAGTCTACGTTGTAAAGAAGATGGAGAAGAAGGTTGGGAGGAAGTCGCTATATACCAGTCTGGCTGGTGTGGTGAGTTCTGAATTCGGCATTCTTGGCAGCAAACCTATCCTATCCAAGCATATTTCTACTAGGTTAGTCTGGTTGGCACGACCGCTCCTATGACTAGGTAGGTGCTGCTGCCACCAGAAAAAGAATGACACGGTTTGGTCACGTGGGCGATGAGCTGCTTATGTATTATTTAGTCAGCCAGACAGGTGCTCATCTTGACTCGTCATGTTCTCTTCAACAACCACGATCAGTCCACGCCCAGGGCCACAACAAGACAGAATCTCTACAGACAAACATGCAAGGCAATATTTCTCGGAGCGAGCACCAAGCACCTGGAATAAGGGTCGGTTTGTGTTCCACTGTCGGACGTTCACAATACATAGTCGAGACGCAAATCGGGAATGTCTACCGGATGGCGCTTTACGAGATCAGAATAGGAGGAGAGAAACAGCAGGTAGCTCGTGCTCGCGAGCTTCTACTCGAGGTGAGTACGCACCATCATATACATCTTGAAAGAGTTCCTCAAATCAGGCATGGAGCCTCCGCACTCGCTGGCTCTAAGCCCCGGACCCGGCTCCTTGGATCCTCCGACAACGGGTTCCGCTGCAAAACTATAGTTGACCTCTGAAACTACCCCGCTTGCTTTAACTATCCCAACCTCCGGGTTAACAGCCCGCTGGATTGGCATACTTTAATACCGGGTGAATTTCCGCAGGCTCATCTATAGTGAATGCCCGGTTCAACTATCGCTAGGGTAACATAACCAAGGAGAGTTTGACTGAACTAGTACCCCACCAGGCCCGATAATGAGCTCCGCTTTGGGGGACTAAATTTGTGTTGTTCTCGTTCCCACCACTCTAACCTGATCTTGGCATCTGCTTCGATCTCAAACATTAAAAAAGACAGGACACAATATTACATATCGGGAACTTTGTTGCTGGAAGAGTTTAGGGTGGGAATGTCGTTGTAGCTGGGCACACAGCGACGCAAGAGCAAACAATATTGGCAGCTCCCCCGTACCCGACTTTGCAGAATTCGACGGCATCAGCACCGATAGTGACCTGCCACCTACGCAGATTCCCTCAAGCACCCAGAATTCGACTCAATCTTGGGTGCCCTCAAACACATTGTTTTCAATTATTTACTAGCTTGCCTCAGGGTTGTGAATCCTTCTATCCCAGCACCTCACCCGAATCATTTTCAACACAACTTGCGTCTCTTTATCAGGCATCAACACACCAGGAGCCAGTGCAGCAGCAGCCAATGCAGCAGAAGCCAGTACAGGAGAAAGAAGGCAAGATTTCCTACGCACTGAGATTCTGAACTGGATGTGGAGTTCCTAAAGAGGCCGAACGCAAAGCTTTAGGAGCGCATTGATGATCTTATGAATACTATCGCTGTAATGCAGAGAAGGGTCAGTAGCCATTAATAATCTTATCCCACATAGACATTATGGTGAAGCCGAAAACGTTGGGATTAGCGGGTTCAGACGAAAGTGGAAAATCAAAGATTACGAGGAGAAAATTAGGAAAGAGGGATTGCATTGTCTGTGGAATTCTCTGTCGCTCTTGGCATCGTGTTTTCTTGAGGTCTTTGACGCTTTTTGTTTTGTTCATTACCATCCTCATTATGCCCCGCACGAGTTATCACGGTTACCTGCTATGGAGTTTTACGCTCTTCTTGTACCTCAAGGAATATAACCTCTTTTCTCGTGCGTTAAGGAATACAAGCTCTTACGCTCCTGCGCACAATCGATGTGATTTATCAGTGATAACGACTAATATACTCTTTCACTTTTCCAGCATCTCAACGACCCTTAGTCTGGTTAGTGACCCTGGTCCGCTTTTACCTACAGGGTTTTATTCGTCCATGTTACAACATGAATGAGGTTGTTCGGAAAGGGGAACCTATAAACCAGGCTGCGAAGCATACAAGCTGCCCCAAGCAACATTATGTACCGCTTCGTCAAAAGTGGTTTGATTGAGTGAGAGTATCCGCTAGTCCAAGTCACGAGACTAGGAATAAGGGTTCACTAGTTCACTCTGAGACACTTTCGTACGTCGATAGACCCGTGTCATTCCAGACACTTCGTCGTGAGGATAACTAAACAATGATATGATATGATTTGCTATATTAGCTTGATAGCATTCATTGATCTTGATATCTTAGACTCATATATATAGCCGGTAATCACAGGAGCAACAACAGAAACATTGCTATCAATCCTTTGTACTATGTATATTATATACCATCCATCACATATACCATTTATAACTACCTAACTCGACTACCACTCATATCAGAACGATTACGAGATCGAACCTCAAGTAAGTTCTCGGTGTGAGCTCGAGATTACAGTTTAGGAAATCTAAAACTAACACCGGTAAGCTGGCCCCCTCAAGTACTCTTCCAGTCTCTCTTAATCCTGTACATGCTCGAAAGTGCGAGCGGTTGAGGAGAGTATAGGAGAGAGCAGAGTTTGATGAACTTATATTTCAACTGACCAAACCCAAAACGTTGTTGCAATCTTGAAGTTCAGGGTAACGAAAGGAGCATAGTAAGGAAGTGCACTGATCTGTATACTATGGGTTTATTGCTATGTATCTCATGTAAAGAACTACACAAGAACTTTCCAATACTATACCGACCCCCAGAAGGAAATCCCATGAGTTTCCATGTCCACTGTAATTACTCTTCCGAAGTTTGTAAAAACAAAAAAAAGAGTTCACCCCAAGCCCCCCATAGGGTTCCTGAGGCTACATCTCGGCCATTCAGCACCTGTCGTTGATCAGGTGCTGGGTGGGTTTTTCCCCAAGCTAATGGGAAAGGGATTTCCGCATGCTCGGGGAATCGAACCCTGGCAGGTAGACCCCACACCCCAATCAACCTATCGGGTACTATACCGCTAGGCCACTGGGGAGTGGGTATGATGGGGACAGTGCAACTGGAAATATGAACGGATCCTCTCGCTCTGCGGGAGGCTGGTTCCCGCTGGATTAGCTCTCACTCTCGTATCTAGTCTACACCAACGCAAGATCAACCTGACTTGCCAGACTACAACCAAACTACCTCCCCTCCACCTGTGTCTTAAGAAAACCACAGGCACCTCTTCTATTGCCCCCAATTGACCAACTCTCGTTAAACACGAGTTGTTACTTTCACAAACCAAATGCAACTATCGAATTAGAAAACAGAAGTGAGCTACCCTCCCAGCCTATTGAATAGGTAAGTGAACTAGGATCCAGAGTGAATGGGGTGAGAATATTGAAGGGGCTGGAGCAGTATCAAACGTACATACACTACTGCCCTCCTCGCCGGTTACTACCTCACCTTTTCCTAAGCGTCCACACTCTCCTTCCTGCCTATAGCGACTACTTTGTCCTCACGATCCCATGCCCTCTACTTGGCCCGTAACCTCAAAGCTTCCCTTATATGTATATACCACGACGTTAACTCCACATTAGTTAGTTTGCGGACAATTCTCCCACCCTCTGAGCACATTATCATTGTGTTTTATACTGCGCTAGAAACCCCAGCTCAGAAGTTTGGTTGTAACAACACCCTTAGAGCTCAGGCACCTTGTCCCTTATGGGCATTTGAGCGCCTACTTACCTCACGTCTTGCGCGTACTATTTGAGTACTTTACGTAGCATGGCTAGCTCCAACTGCTATAGTGATATATGCTTAGCGATTCTGCCATTACTATTCCCAAACAACGTACAAGCCTTTCGTCTGTAAGATGAACCTTTACCACATGTATATGTTGTGCAGCAACTACCCACTATATATTGTGATAGCCTTCCACATCACATTTCTTATATTTTTACCTTTTTCTAATTAATAAGCGTAGGTCATATTGAAAACGGCTAATCTTTTACACTCCTACTCCATTACGGCATGTAGATGAGGTAAGAAGTTCGTTCTTCATATCCAGCTAGACTAATATGTTAAAACAGTGTATTGATAGATATTGGGATACATCGAAACGGTCACTCAAATATTCCGAGACTGGCGTCGACGGCCAACCGCTCATGATCATAGCCGATATGTTAAAACACCAAAATGCACCACTATGCCGGAGGGCTATATGAGCCGCCCATTTAATACCCCATAAAGGCACTAAAATAAGAAGAGGGTGACCGATTTATACCCACAGTACCTGATTAGATGGGGATAGCTAAAGACGTCAAAAAGGTATTGGTTACCCTGAACATGCAGAGAAACAATTGCTTTGATCACGTGATCTACTTGATACCACCCTACGCTTGCTCGGTTAAATCTCGGCATAAGACTGCTCGAGTTCCGTTTAATTTTCTTCTAGTCCCCGTACTGACAGCATAACCGCGGTACCGGCGCCGTCGTACCCGCAGCACTGTGCCACCAAACTGCATCCAAGACATTAGCCGCACATTACATAGCCGCACCCCCTTCAACCCCCGTATCCTACGCCATTGATCAACACAACCACGCGCGGCTTGCTGCTGCCAAACCCGCGGTAACGGGCGACCCAATCGCTTCTGCCGCGTGGTCTCAGAGATCTAACTAGTACAACTTGGCGGCTAGTTATAACAATAAACCTGGACCCTTGCATGGCGGAGCCAAAATCAGCCACAAAGCGTGTTGGATGATCTTATTGGATAAGACCTCATGCCATGATCAGCACAATACGAATAGCTAAAAATTCATTGCAGAGGGGGGGCTGGAAATAATTCATCTTCGAGATCAAAGTGTTTGGTTTTGTATTCACTATTCTTTTCCTTTCTTGCTTCTGAGTGTTTGTGAGAAGTATACGCAGCGACTCGGAATTTAATACCTGTCTATTTCTTTTTAATTTGTCGGGAAGATACCCCATTCCTTTCATTATCATTGCGGGTGCGTGATTGATTTCATCGCCGTCTGATCGGAGCATCGACAAAATTTTCGATTAAACGTACATATTTAACTTTGCATGCGCTGGATGGATATTCGACTTTCTTTACAAGCTTTTTTCAACTATTACATCGACCCGCTAGAACGGTCAATTACTGTTCGCTTAAATATATACCACAGGGCACAGTCGCTGGGAGGGCTGGAGCGGAGCTGAAGCTGAGGTAACCTGGAGGGAATCAGCTAGGAATTCTGCGAGGCACCTTGACCTAGGCAGCCTCTCAGGCTGGACTTGATAGTTACACAAAGCAAAGCTGAGCTACATTGTACCTGCATTTACTCCCAGATCTGGTCATACGTGACTCCGAGATCTATCGAATAGAGTCAGCCTCGGGAGACAAGTTATTCTTGTCTCGCTGCAGACACGAGGGATCTGCATCCTGGAATAGATACAGTACATATCAACTTAGATCCCCAAAGGGATTCCTAATTCAGCATTGGTAAATTCCAACCTAAATTAATTCATCAGCGAAAAGACCTTACCGGCGCAGTTCGAAGAACATCACCCCCCGCTAACCTACCTACATGAAAACCTAGGAGTTAGCATGAGCGTTCTCACACCCACAATCGCTGTAACAATAATTTGGGCTCTGTTTATCACCCTCACAATAACAATAGCCCTTCGTTTCTACGCAATTCGAATCCACAACCGGCGGAAAGAGCAACTTATTGCTCGCCATCCTAACCGAGTCCTGCCTTCGCGGCATGGCATTGTCACTAGCAAAGCCGTGCTTACGGTTACCATTTATGCCGTACACATTCTAACACTCCTATACTGCGTCGCAGTCACTCTTGCTGTAATATGGGGGTATGATCTTGAAAATAAAAGGCACGCATTGGTTATCCAATATGGCGGGGCAGAAAACGACGTAGGAAATGTGCTACTTAGCGGCGGCGAAGTAGGGAAGTTTAGGGGGTATCTCCAAAAATTAGGGCTGGGGATGGAGCTAGCGTATGTGGTGATAATTTGGATCTTGAAAAGCGGACTTGTTGCTGTGGGATGGCAAGTGGGAAAGGGGTTGGGATTATGGGGTAGTAGATCGATGACAGAGGCAGAAACAGGAAATGTTAATGCATCTGAGAGTAATGGTGCAAGCACCGGGGGGGGGAGGCCAATGGATTCTGGAACGAAGGCAATGATAAGTATGGCGAAGGCCGTCCTGTACACATTGGGGTGTGGGACAATCGCCACTTTTCTGGGGGTAATCATCTATGAATGTATTGTGATTGGGATGGCATTATCGAGGAATGAGGTGCAGGATATCACTTCGCATGGACTCAAGGAGGAGGTTGTGGAGGCGCAAAAGGCGACCATTGTCGGCGCTGTAGGGAGCCTCGGGACGTACCTACTTTGTAAGAATATCCGATACTTCAACCACCCCATCTACGGAAGTAGGCTCACGATATAATTCTAGCAATCGTTCTCGCTATAATTCTTCTATCGATTTCCCGGTCATCCCACCAACCCCACCCACCCCCGCAACCCCGACCCCCAATTTTTCTTTATGGCGGGATATTCATGCTGTCCCTGATTATATTCA
>Ga0307511_10004475_pt1 | contig 14269 bp, 15 predicted proteins | sample 13_EM_MG_FD_200266 | JGI IMG/M metagenome (GOLD analysis project Ga0307511, IMG submission 200266) | Populus trichocarpa ectomycorrhiza microbial communities from riparian zone in the Pacific Northwest, United States - 13_EM | ecosystem: Host-associated > Plants > Roots > Unclassified | place...
GGCCCCGACATCCAACCAGTGACGCAACCCCCTGCGCCGGGTGACTGTTTCATAACAAGGTCCGAACGCCGAAAACTGAAGCACGAAGGACTGCCAATTCCATTCAACCCTCTCACGGACACCTGGTACCAATGTACCGGGGGAAGCGGCGTCGCCGAGGACTTTTACGACCGTGGATACAGCAATAGGTCGAAGCTGGATTGTACGCGCAGAGATCAGTTGTCTGTGGAAATAAATCGATATATAATACAACGTACGGTCCATATGCGCTCCACGGAAGGAAACTCGTTGACCCTGTAGTGATCGTTTCTGACCAAAGACGACCGAGAGGGATGGTATTCCAAACGAGAACGAAGATTGCTGATGTTTCCGCATGTAGGTTTCTCGGTCTTGATACTAAGGAAGGGCGGTAAGTATCTGTCTAAGCCAACCTTGGGGATGTCAGCAGTGCTGGCATGACGAGACTAACACAGCAGATACAATGGCCTGGAAGACGCACCAGAGACGAAAACCCCCATCCGTCTATCAGCTCCCATCGCGCTCCGCACAAAACAGAATAAACTCCAGGTCTTTCCACTTTTTCAAACATACTGGATCTATGGAGACAGCGGGTTAGGATGTTAAACGACGCGGGTTGGTGTCCGAAAATTGTCGTCGTATTTCATCAACTGAACGGGAGAATGTATCGTACAGCATCAGAGCACCACGCGTAGGCTTGGTTCTCCATCTCGGCCAGATAACGGTTGCGTAGCGGGGGTGGGGGGTGGTAAACGGGGGGTGACATTCAGGTGGGACAGAGGCGCCCATATCACGTGTTCCCACGGCACGGCTCGGAGAAGTTCGGTCTTCAGAGGACCGGGAGACGAGATATCATGAGCACCGTTTCCCTCGCTGGTCTTGCGCTCACCGGAAAAAGTGATCCTATCAGCCTCTCGAATTGAATAATGTGCCTCCACCCGCACCCCCCTCACCCTGATGGACTGGACGTGCACCATTCAACAGCGGCACCGTTCTACACCATCTCGGATTTACGTCTTTTAGCCGTATCCTCAGACCCGACTCGTTACGTCGGCATATCTCGTGATCATCATACCGAACCTGCTCTTCAACGCGTCGACTTTGGCATGCCACCGCTCCCAGGCCACGCCCCCAATCCTAGAGTGAGGGTCTGACTTAGCCACCGGAGCACCCGTGCGCATCGCATTACATGCAGCCGGACTGCAGGGCTCGCTCCCATCTTGCGGAGTCCCTCCCTGGAGAAGTCGCCCTTCTGGGTAACGCCCCTAAGTGTCACCGGTATCGCTGGTACCTCGTCCCATTGAGTGGCTGAACGAGGTCGGCCCTGACCGGGGGCTCGATCCCGGTCCTGATGTTAACGCATGGCCAGGTTCAAGAGCACATCACCGGAACCGCCCCAAACCCTAATTGATAGAGGTAAAAAAAATACATTCCTACGAACTAGGCCTAGGCCAGAGAGCATCCAGCTTCTGCGTCTGAATGGTCGTGACACCTCCATCCCCCCGGGGGATGAAGATACGACTGTCGGTCTGGCGACGGAAAACAGATGCCCCTGAAGGAGACCCTACTGCTACTCAATACTGAAGCCTCCATTCTTTTCTGCTTGATGAAGGCGTATCTTCCCCTCATGTCAGACAGTCCGTCATAGCTAAGTCCACTCCGGCGCTAGGCAACGGCCAGCTGGCCTGGCGCGCCCCTCAGGTCCCACAAGTTTAAAGTCGTTCGCTCTGATCGTCGACCGGATCCGCCTCGCACTGGATCCATCTGGATGTTCTCGAAAACTGTCGACACTTGTGCGCCAGACAAGGGGCTGCTACCGAGGTTAGCCGAGGTGAAATGCTTCAACTGCCACTCCTGCCCGCCATCCGGATCAGCAGACCGTTTCAGCGAGACCGCGAACCTCATGGTCAATATAGGATTGATGCTGCAAAGAGGGTGAGTTTGCCTATAGTATGTGCAGACAGACTAAACGTACAATCCATACGCGCTTCATTGTGAGGGGGGATGATCAATACGAAGGTTGATCGTTCGAGTTAATCGTATACTCACAGAGACGAAAGTTGTTGATTGATGCCCTGAGGTATATGGATTGGCGATCATGAAATAGAGTACGAACTGAAAGAGTGATCGTACCTCCGTGAGAACAAATGAGACCTGAATGTAAATCTGCAGGGCGACCATAGCGAGGAAATATATCGTGGCGTCTGTGATGATCGTGCGAACCAACGCCGAAAGCTTGAGCGAGCTTTTATTGCGGTACGTGTACCAAACGATGACGAGGAATGCGGATACCTCTGAGTAGTTCCCGTTATCAGCGATCCTTGCAATTTTGAGCCAGCAATCGGAACGACCACAACTACTCACCGAACACGGTAGCGATCGCGTTGGGAACCACCTTGAACTGAAGGTGTACGATAATCCCACATAAGTTGAAAGCGTCGACGGGCAACGAAGGGAGGTCTACGATCGTTGGAGGCTTGACAAAAGACGCTGCGAGTGCCACGGTTAACCTCGTCAACGCCAGGGCCCCAAAGTACACCACAAGAATCTTGTTTCTGAAAGTTATCGCATATATCCTGGGACGAAATCGTGTCAGCTGGTTAAGCGACAAAAACAAATGCGGTGACCTCAATGTGATGAATATATCTGAGGAAAACAAGAAAAACATGATCACGACTGTTTGGGCGTAGAACGAAGCCCGGCACCTGGGTAGGGGGACTGTGTGAGCGAAGAATTTGCCCTAGCAAACAAACACCAGTTGGGTCTCTCACAGAGTCTAAACAACCTCAGTCAGAAAGCGGTTCGAAAAAGTCTGCCGTGGGGTGGAGGCGTTTCCTATTTGAACTGACCTTGGAATCCCTGGGGCTGCTGGTGTAATAAATCCCCCATGACTGGTACGCGACGAGGAGGGTTCGGTTCTGCGGATAGCAGGTCCCATCAGGGATCATCCGGGGTGACTGCTTGGAGGGAGGGACGTACTAGGAAGTAAAGGTAGAAGACTATCGTATAGTTTGTTTATCAGCCCTTTCGATACGGTCTGTACGAGCGGAGGAACGGACTCCACGTCTTGCGACCTCTCCAAACGTACCGAATCTTTGAGAACGGTATGTTAGAAGATGGAGACAAAGGAGGTCGAAGATTGTTGCCTCACCTCATCGTCAAACACGAGCAGATAGTCGTAAAACGTCAAAGCTATCATGCTTATCAACAGACACTGATCCAAGATTTAGTTCCCAACATGGTCTACGAAGTCGCACCATGACGCACTTTCGCTGTTGTGCTAATAACAGAGCGAACCGCTCGCGTCTTGAGCCAGTCACAACTACCGGAAGAAACCGGTGGTACGTACAAACCTTGGGCGCTCTGGATTAACGTTTCAACGGAATCCATCTTAGGTCGCCGGTTCTGGTGGTCTAGGCCGGGACCATCCACAGTGCGGGGTTCAAGTCTGTGTAGATGGGGGGGGGGAGAGGATGAGGGGGGGAAGAGGAAGAAAAGGGTGAGAGTAAGCATCTCAACTGACGCTCGAGTCGTCGTTGTGGACAGAAGAGGACAAGAGTCCTACCGTCACCGTCGGGGCCGAGGCTAGGCCAGACACCCATTGAGTTCGTCGAGTGATCAACCTTCAGGTCCTGATTATCTGATTGTACTTGCCAGTGGAGGGGCGCCGACTCCTCCCGAAATTAATGCCTTCTGAGTTCGGTTCGATAGTCTACCCCACAGGCAATTGCCCGGTTTAACGTGCCTCACGTACTAAGGAACCGGGATACGCGCTAGGGCCGGAGGTCCCCATCACCTCCAGCGGGTGGCACCGCGTTTGAAAATACGGTACACGCGCATTCCGACCCTTGTGGCATCCTGAAGGTCTCCACGGTGGAACCTCTTCACCAGAAACACGGCATGGACGATCAGGGTTGGCAGGAGGGATTGCACAGATTGACGCACCAATGTCGGCTGAAACCAAAATATCGGAAGCTCAGGGGCGAGTCGGGAAAGATCTCCGACCAAGAGTTGCACCAGCTCATTTGTGTGCCGTGCGGGGCAGTGGTGAGTTTCGTGATCATTAGGTGGAGACCCGCACAGAACCCGCCAACGCTGTCATTTTACGACGCCTGGGTGACATTTTGTTGTCGTTTGAGACGGAGGACCCGGATAGCAGAGCTGGAGGATGTCAGATACCTTTAGATCTGTTGAGCCGCGGGCCCTACTGGTGGTACGACCATACGGCCATTCGCGGGGGAGAAGGAACAAGTGACGGGGTTTGGAAGTCCAGATCCCGAGTCACGTAATCGAAGCGGAGCGCTGGGAGTTTTTGTCCCTGTCATGTGCCACATCGAAGCGCTTGACAACCGTGACCTGACAATGACAGTCATTAGACTTTATTCGGCCGCTGTCATCCTCGAAGGGGATGGACGCTTGGAGATTCCCGGCGCGCTATATGTAACCGTTCGTAGCGTGGGAGATCGTGGAAACGCCCACTCTCCTCCGACTCGCCCTTGCTGATAGTCTATGTTCGCACGTCTTCCACACTCTCGATATGGAGAAACGTCCTAACGCTAACTTTGTGGTCCTGGACAACTTAGCGGCCGGCCTCCATGTTTCCTAGCCCGCAACCCACGCTGGAGAGCTGCGATGATCTAATCCTGAGCCCCTAGCCCCCAGTCAATGATACCGAGGTTACCGAACCCGACGCTCAATCTCCTGAACCTACTTGCGGCCGAACACACCGAGGACGAGGACAAGGACGATGGCCCAGCTCCGGGCGATGGTGCGGAGCTGGATCAGGCCTCCAACGTTCCGAACGACATCATTCAAGAACATCCAAAACGGAATTCGGGATCACCACCTCAAGCCAGGGAAAAACCCGATTTTGGGGGGAGGGGGGGAATGAGGTGTGGTTCGTTCGAGATATGCCCTTTCATACCCTGGACTCCAGAGAATATTTCAGGACCAGGACATCTCTACTGTCCGGCCGTTGGCAGCGGCCTGAGCACGCAGAGGGTCGACCACAAACCTGGGCACCCTTGCCCCAAAAAACGCGTCCAGAAAACAGAGCAGCCACGAGGTTCGTTGGGGACTGAGCGCAAGTGGAGGATTGTCTCCCTACCATGTGTAAAGCCCGCTCCAATGAATACCCTGCAAATAGCCGCTACTCACATGTCGAACTCTGTCGTTTGAGTGCGACGTTCAACAAGCTGTAAGCCACTGCATTTGTAAACATTTCCCAAGACACCTTGAAATGCATCTCTCTAAGTGATAAACATCGGTTAAAGGTGTGACTGCCAGACCAACGAAGAAACGCAGGGAACCTTCGTTCCTGGACAGACGGGGTTGGCTATGTACCGAAGTTGACGAGTATATACGTTCCTCTGATCTGCCTCTGCCACCGCTGTGACTCACGCCAGACAGTTTGTCACAGCCGAGTGCACCGAAACTCCCGATGCTGAGTACCGATCGGCTGTCCTGGTTCGCCGCTCGGTACTCGAGTATTCAAGCCTCGCGGGTTTGTAGTGGGTCGCGTGGAAGGCCAACTGTAACCATCTCGATGTTCTCGCGAACGATCGACACCGGTATACCAGCTGAAGGGCTGCTACTAAAGTCAGAGGAACTGAAATGCTCCAGCCGCCACTCCTGCCCGCCATCTGGATCCGCGGCCCGTTTCAGTGAGACCGCGAACCGCAGGGTCAATATGGGGTTGAGGCTGCGGAGGAGCCAAGTTCAGTTGTTTGTGACGGGGGCGACGGAGTAAACGTACATTGTATACGCACTTCATTGCGCGAAGTGAAAAACGGTCAATTGGGAACAATTATCAATCAAGTCAACGGGAGACTCACGCAATCGAGGTCGTTTGAGCGAGACCCTGGGGTGTGTTTGGGTTAACGATCACGAGATAAAGTGTGAACGGAGAGAAAAGACCAACCAACATCAGAACAAAAGAGAGCTGGGTGTATAGCTGCAGGGCGACCATAGCGAGGAAATAGATCGTAACTTCTGTGGCGATCGTGCGAACTACTGCCGAAAGTTTGAGGACATTCAGATGGTGGAAGGTGCACCAAGCAACGACGAGGAACGCAGATAAGTCTAAGTGTTGCCCCGAATCAGCGATCCTGGGAATTTACACCAGCGGTTAGAACGTGCACAGCTACTCACCAAACGCAGTACCGAGCGCATTGGGAAGATATTTAAACTGGAACTGTGCAATTATTGGGCACATATTAAAAGCGTCAATCGGGACGGGGGGGAGGTCCAAGAGCGTCGCGGGCTTGACAAAAGGTGACGCGAGCGCCACAGCAAATCTCACCACCGCTATGGTCCCGAAGTATAATCCAACAAACTTGTTTTTGAGAGTCAACGCATATACTCTGAAAGGAAATTGTGTCGGTCAGTTGAGGGACGAAGATAAACGAGGCATACCTCAACATGATGAAAATGTCCGAAGATGACAAGAGGAACATGATCAGGACCGTTTCCGCGCGCCACGCGGCAATGCACCTGGGAGCGGAACGATGTTAGTACAACACCGTCACTCCTCGCCCATGTCGACAATGGAGGTCTCACCCAGCCTGTGAACAGATTCGGTCAAGAGGGTCAATACTGTTCATCGTGGGGGGTATTTTTCTTTCGGACTGACCTTGGAATCCCTTGGCACGATCAAAGTATACATCTGCCAGAGTCGGAACGCAGTGAGAACGATCCGATTCTATCGATCACATAGCAAGTTCCGTCAAAGATTCGCCAAAACGGCCGATCGGGAGGATGTACCATGATATAAAGGTAGAAAACTGTTGCGGGTTTCGTTTGTCAGCTCTTTCTCCACGGCTTGTACGAAGGACGGAACGAACTCCATGTCTTGCGACCTCTCCAGACGTATCGTACCTTTGAGAAGGACAGGTTAGAAGGCGGAGGTGAAGGGAGATTGCACTTGGCCGCCTCACCTCATCGCCGAACACGAGCAGCCAGTCGTAAAGTGTCAATGCGATTCCGCTGATCAACAAAGTCTGGTCGGGGGATTAATTGTTGGTGCGATCTACAAAGTCGCCACAGAACGTACTTTCACCGTGGTCCTAATAACGGAACGAGAGGCTCGCGTTTTGAGTCGGTCACGTTAACCAGGAGGAACCGGTGGCACGTACAGAGATTGGGCAATTTCTACCAACGCATGAATTGGGTCCATCCTGAGTCAGCTCTGGAGTTTTGGTCGGTTCTCTCCGCACCGCGGGGTTCGGGCGCGTGTGAGTGGGGTGGCGAGGGGGAAGGTAGAGGAAGGAGAGTGACAGACCAAGGATTTAAGTCAGGAGCGGGGGGTGATTGGGACTAACGAAAATGGGTTAGATATCCATTAGGCTTCTCGAGCGATCGCCTTGTTGGTCGCGAAGCGCCTTTTTGCGACGTAAATCCCCAGCTCCGTCCAACCCACAAATACTCCCTTTGCGCAAAAGGATGTCGCTCTCCGCTAGCTGGAGTTGGAGCACAAGCTGCGCCCACAACGTGGGTCGCAATGTGCCCCCGCTGCTTCATCAGGGAACGGGGCCCACTCTCTTCAGAGAACTCCAGGAAAGAAGGTCAGACCATTCCTTCGGTGTGTCTGACATATCAGACACTATTGACACGAACGACTGTCATCATCTATAAAAAGAAAGAAAGAAAAGGTTGGTGAGCCTTCCGGAGGGGCTATACCGCCGAAGTCCTTTGTTTCTAGAGGTATCGTGTTGGAAGACACAGCACGCACCTGATATGGTGTAGACGGCGGAGTCGAGGTGGGATATGGTCTGGGGGCAAATGCCGTTCCGATTGCGAAGATCGGCGGACCAGTTGAAATTCGAAATTTCGGGTAGTGAGGGACCGGCGGGTTTTAATCACACATAACGATTTCAAATTAAATTATAACGGGGAACTTTTCGTCTCTCCCACAGCACATCCAACGCGACGAGGCCGGGTTAGATACGTGGTGATAACACACGGTGGGGTGGTGCGTCGATTACTAACAAGATTTTTTCAGGAAGGCAAAACTCTCTCCAAAACGTTTAGCACAAAGGTCACGAAAGGTATGCCCCGGGGACGCTGGGCATGCCATTTTTCATCGCATTCCTGACAGTCAAGGTCATGCCCAACACCGCACCTGGGACCGCCGGAAAATCGCGCGCCAAACTCGGGGTACTTATACATTTTCCACTACTCATGTCCGCATTTACGCCCCGTGCACCCCTGTCGGTGTGGAGTTTCTCGACCGCACCCGATTGGCTGGATGGGGAGAATTCCGATGAAAACTTGGATTCCTACTGTTCGATATGACGTTCCCCTGAATCCCTGTTAGCAAAGTATTATACACTACCAGACGGTGGCGTGACACTGGGGGCAACCGGACTATTTTTGCCCTTGGCGCCCCGGTGTTTTCACTATGTATTACTACCGGTAATGCCACTGGATACACGGCCAATGATTTTAGATGTCTAGCGGATGTCCCTGAATTTTGATATTCCAGGATATCCAATTACTGCAATTCATGGACGATCTACGGATGGTTGGATGTCCACAGACATCCGGCCCAAAATATTTCGCACTCAATGGCAGACATCCCTGGACGTCTGGCCCCGGATCAAATCTGGACCTCCCAGATCGTTGGCCGTGTAGGTAAACACAGAAGTACAACACGATTGAAAATACGGGACGTTCTCCCCCACCCAACCCCCAGAGAGTGGGGGGAGTGGGAGGGGACGAACTTAAGTTATAAGCGGGAAGGGAGATCGATAAGACGATCACTCAGAGTATCCCACATCTCCTGAGCCCTGTAATTGCTCGATGACCTTGCTCACCCGCTCGTACACGGCGAATACGATGGCTTGTCCGGGTGCGACGCGAAGCACACGGGGGGTGATACCCTTGTAGAACGATCGGTAGCCCTCTTGACGCCACATGTCGAAGGTTATTGCAGAGATCCTTTGGAATGCACTCTGGCCAGGCGCAGCCGGTGACTTTTGCAAACCTATCGCGGATATGTGATGTTAGCGCGGGTGGCAGCAAATGACCGAGAGGATCCTTACGGGTCTTGATCGTATCGATGGGTGCATTGGAGAAAGGGCCCATTGCACCCGATACGAGACCGATCAACATGTGCTGGTAATATGGAAGTTGCTCGAGGTCGGGCTGAAGCTTGGCTGCCAACTTTTTAAGCTCTTGGTATACGGTGAAGTTGACACCTAGACGCGCGTTAGCCCGAGGTGTTTGTATCACCTGGAACCCACGCCACCTTGGTTCGTAGCTTGCCTCAAAGCTGTCAGGGAAACCCCGCGGTATAAAGTCTTGAAACCCTCCTCGCGAATAATCTTATACACGGCGTGTCCGGCGTTTCGGTATTGGGGAATCTCATGGGGGTCGGCGAGGGAGTGCATCTGTGCTTGTAGCCGGATCTTCACGACTTCCATCGGACATACGACGGCGACAGCTTCCGTGACACCGGCACCCAACCCAGCTTTTGACGTCGGGAAATCGGGATTTCATCAGGGCGAACGTCGAAGAGCACATCTGGAGGTGAAACGCACAAATGAAGATATTGCCGACGGACGTTTTCCCCGTCTCCTTATCGGCCAAGAAGTTTTTGTATGCCTCGAAACTAGCGAATCGAATCGACATCTTGGGCACGATTCCCGAAAGGACGGCGCCGAGACCTTTGTAAAGCGCCAGGGGCGTCTCCCTTTGGACAATCTGAACACCTGTTGCGATGAACCCTCGTGGTTTCGTCTGCGATCATGGGGCAAAGGAACAAAAGAGGTAACCCCAGTTTAGCTAAGCCAGCACGATGACAAGGGGTGGTCGAATACGTACTCCGGGCAGGCTGCCCGAACGCGAGAGCTGCATCCGTACTTTGATCGTGTCAAGAGGTTGGCAGCACAACTGGAGCATAACGTCAGGCGCCCCGACGTCTAAGTCTTTTGGGGAAGCGTACGTACAGCTTCCATGGCACCAGCTACGCCGCCTGCCGTCAAGTGGGTCGCAAACCCAACCGTCTTCTTCTCGGACGACATGACTGTCCTCTGGTCATACAACGATTCGGGTGTGTAGTGGGGGTAGTAGTTGACGGTTAGGAGACCATCCCTGCCGTCCAAGTTGAGGGGGGTGCGCCTCCTTTAGCACGTGAAAATCCGGATTGCACAGATTATTTTCCTTTATTTTTTTTAGCGGCTCTCGATCCTCGGCAAATCTCGGCGCCCGCCTTACCTCTCGTAATTCCGACCGCTGCCATGGTTGAGGTCTGTTTTGGAGCTCTTTCACAAGTTGCCCGTACGTTTTTTGTGCTCCGGTTCTCCGCCGTGCGATGCACGGATGTCAGATGTGATGCCTGCGAGTCATCCGGCGGGGATGGAAACAGGGGTCGTGCTTTGACCCCAGTCCATTGTGGTGGGAGAGGTGAGGTTCTTGAGGGGTTTGGCAATGGGATCTCCTTTATAAACCTTCTCTCCTTTGTTACGCTTATCTAAGCGCACAAATAAGGCAAGCGTGACAAGATGAAACACTAAAGATATACTCGGCCAATGAGAAGGTCAGGATCGGGGCGAGATGTGACAGTCCCCCAAAGCGGGCTTGCTATATAAAGGAGTGAAAACCATCTGAGCCTCCTCAACCACACCCCCAGCCATGGGGAAAGACAAGCCACCAGCTGCTGGTTCCTCAAAGACCGAAAGCGCTCATGGCTTCAGGTTCTCCCTAGCCGGGAGAGCTTTTCTCAAAGGTGGGCTACCTTACATCAAGTCTTTCATCTGGAATCAGTAGGTGACAATGGCCGCAGAGTATTTTCACAACAGGAATAATTCTCCAAAGAAGAAAGAGAGGAAGGAGATCCTCGCCCATCTCATGGAACTCGGGGACACGGGGGCCAGCGACAGTAGTCTCGTCAATTGGTTTACCAGCACTCGACAAAAGGAAAGGAGGAATTCCTCCCTTCTCCCGCCAACCTTCGCCCCAGAACCCGAGCCAGACGAGAAGAAGTGGCTGGACGCTCGCCACAAAAGCCGTAAGTTCTCGATCCTGTCATCAATCATTCCATACATACCCCTGATTCACACGCTGACCGATAATCCTTGGCGCTTCAGTCTGGCCGTCTATCAAGAGGGAGTCCTTCGCGGGCCTCGAGGAGCTCTATACCGAACACCTTGCCCAAGAAGGCACCTCCGAGCCTCCGTACGACCTGTGGGCGGAAGGTCTTGAAGCCAAACCTGAGCATATCCGCATGTGGTGCAAGTTCAAGATACGCCAATCAGCTCAACAGTCGCGGCCAGGTGCCGCTACCACCGCCGGAACCACCTCCCAGATTGCGAAGGAGCATTCGCAACTCCCGACCCCTGGGAATTCCACCTCTCCCGAACCTTTCTCTTTGGTCGCACGGCCGCCTCTCTCTCCCGATGCGGTCAAAGACGAGCCGCCTGTGTCCCCGGTGGTGGAAACCACCCGTATTTGCCCCCCGCCTAAGGGGCCAAAGGAGAAGAGCTCGTTTGGCTTACACGCGGCCATCGAGAGCGCATTCTCTGCACCTTCCCAACCTCCCGCACATTCCATTCAGCTACCAGAACCTCCCTCAGCCTCCACTCAAACAAATCACCAACGAAAGTCGTCGTCAAGAAGCTCCAGTCGAACCATCCACGTCGTCTCCCCACCCACACCACCGTCGGTATCAACGAATAATACCACCGCTCCTACATCCCCATCTTTGCCTCCAACTTCGATCACTCCTACCCCCCAGGAACCCGAACATTCGCCGCCTCCCTCAGATCATGATGCGCCCGTCCCATTCTCGCCAAAAGAACCGACCCCAGAACCACCCGCGCAACCCGAGCGCGACGTCGCCCGCGAACGTTCCAATCTTGTCACCGGTATCGCCGCGAAGTTTGATGAGCTCGGTGTGGTATTTAATTCGGCCCATGGCTTATCTCAGCTCGCTGGGAGCATCCAGGTCATCTCTCGGCGGCACCAACAGTTCTTGGGAGATGTCGCTATTGGTCGTTTCGCACATTCGCGTTTGACCAGAGTCCACCTTCCCGGCCGCCAGGTAGAAAATCCTATGCCCGAGTTCAACCCATTACAGGTCCTCGCTGACCGCCAGCGTAGTAGCAAAGAGAAGGAAAAAGAGGAGGAAGAAGGGAGCGATATGGATGTGGATTGAGAGGCAAGCGGTGGGGAAACCCTATATGCCTCCATCGCACCAAGTCTCCCTTTAATACTGGCAACCACGCAACCAAACCAGCCCCTGTTCCGCCACACTTCCTCGTCTCCCATTGTGTTTTTATTGTTTGGCCAAAAAAGGAGTAGTGGGGAGAGCGACGGCCGAGACCAAACTCGGTAAACAATCACGGGTTGGCATCTCCACGTTCCGCATCCCACCATCGAGTCCCAACTCCGGACGGCCGTTGTACTGTGTCTTTCTCTCTTCACTTTTCGGCAGCTTCTCTTGATCATCGCAGTTCCTTTTTTTCCAGTGAGTACCCTCTCCCACTTACGGTTCCGCCCCACCGGTGTCTGATCATCTTCGTTCTACAAGCAGCGACGTAAACGTCGTTCATAGACAGTCTGATCCCTCACCGCGCGTCTCGTTTTCCTTACGACCATGCAACATTCTCTCCTCTTTTCAAGACCCTGCGCCATTAGCAGGGTTACATTGTAGCTCCACATTTCGTCGTATCATCGCCGATTTTCTCTCTCACACTCTACGATACTGTTATATTATACTATCCCTACGCTCCTTCCACTCATTACTTCTATCGTATTCCTCGTATATCACAACCTTTTACCTCTTACCCCTTCGACGCACTGGGCGTGCACTACCTCACTCTCACCAATAAATACCTCCACGATACGCGACACCAATCCAATTTATTCCATGTGTGCGCGTTACAGCATACAATTTCATTCAAGAACTCACACGAACGAACAGAACTTCATACGTAACACAAAACCAGAGAAAAGAACAAACAACAAGTGGGAAACGAGTCCTCTAGGGATGACGACGAGTGGTGGTATATATATGCAACGGAGGGCTATGAGGAACTGCGTGCCAAAGTCCGATAGGGAAAGAGGGGAAAAAGAGAGTGAAGGGAGGCGATCGTGAGGTATAAGGTACAGGATACATAAGGATATGTTGGCAAAAACAGGGCATAGGTGTACATTTTGAGATTGGCCTGGCAACGGAGGGCAAGATAACGGAGATGAGGCGGACAACAGAGTGGACATATCGAGGAGGCCTTACGTGGGGGGTCCACACGTGTGAGACCTCACGCCGTGTAATCCCATTCCTCGAAAAGATGGCCGAAGAGGTCCAGCCCAGGCCTTCCGTACTTCGATGAAGCTTCGTCCTCTGGGTAACGTTCGAAACTAAGCAACAGGTTAGGTCAGCGCCGGAGAAAGACGATGAATAGACTAAAGTGGAAACGACATACGCGCTGGCATCGCCATCAGAAATCGTCCTCGGGATATAGGGCGGCGAGATGTTCTTTGTCAGGAGGTTCTGCCATACGACCTCCTTGAACCAGGGATGCGCGAAGACGTCCCCAGCGCCGTTCCTCATGTTACCGTACCTCTTCGAAGGATCGGTTTCCATCAACTTGAGAATCAAGTCGCTGACTCTTGGGTTGAAGAAGGGCGGCCACTGGATAGTACTCGGACCTTTGGAGATCTTGTTGTACAATGCCATGGGACTGATCTCCGGTTCGTGGAAAGGCGGTTGCCCATAGAGCATCTCGAAGATCAACACGCCCAGCGCGTACCAGTCCACACTCTTGTTGTAACGCGATTGGCTGACAACCTAGCGGGACATCCGCAAGAAGATCAAGGGCGCGTGCACGAATACGAGTGAATGGTGAATGGCCGGAAGGTTGATCGGATTATGACCACGGGAGTTAGTACAAAGGCGTGAGTTTTCGTGGAACGATCGGGGACAGACACTAACCTCCGGGGCCAGATAGTCAGGCGTGCCACACAACGTCCAGGTAGTCCCCTCGCAGTGCTTCGCGAAACCAAAGTCGGCGATTTTGATATGACCGTCATCGGAGAGGAGGATATTTTCTGGTTTGAGGTCACGGTAGATGATCTCGTGTGTGTGGAGGTAGTTGAGGGCCATCGCCACTTCGGCGGCATAGAATTTCGCCACTGGGTCCGGGAACCTCTAAAGAAAAAAGTGGAAGGCGGTGTCAGATAAACGTATCGCGACAACGTGAAGGCGCGACGTACCCCACTCTGAGCCTTGCGCAGCAAGGTGAACAGTTCG
>Ga0307511_10004476_pt1 | contig 14269 bp, 14 predicted proteins | sample 13_EM_MG_FD_200266 | JGI IMG/M metagenome (GOLD analysis project Ga0307511, IMG submission 200266) | Populus trichocarpa ectomycorrhiza microbial communities from riparian zone in the Pacific Northwest, United States - 13_EM | ecosystem: Host-associated > Plants > Roots > Unclassified | place...
CAAAGGTGTACAAATCGTGGAAATTGTTTGGACCTGCCAAGATTAAAATTTAATTTTAGGTATTAACAAAGCCAGGATCAAATTCTGCCATGGTGTCCCAATTTGAGATTGTTTGCATTTACCATTATCAGAAATTTTAATCACACTGCTGGCTAAAGCAACAAATCTTTAGTAGTAAACAAGGTAATTAGGAAGTAAACCAAAAGGAAAAACCAGTTTTAATTACACAATTAAGAATGTAATCACACTTACAAGCCAAAGTCACTGGAAAAAACTGAACCACAACAACAACCACACATTTTACAGGTTCAGTAAGCAAAGTATAAAGATCACAGAGGCTATGCATTATACGCACGAATGGACTGCACAAAACCATCAATCCTTTTCCTTATCTCTTCTGGATTTGCACCAACTATCTTGTCAACTTGGGCACCATCCTTCATCAGCACAAATGTCGGCATGGCCTTCACCTCCATCTTGGTAGCTACCTCCTGACCAAACCAACATAAAGAAAAATGTGGCGAAATCACATGATAATAACTTTAACAGAAAAATATCAAACATCTAACCACGGGCCCTCTCTTTCTCAAAGAGATTATGACATTTCAAAAGAATGATATTAATCTAAAAATTTAAACAAAGTTCTATGAATGATTACTTTCTAGCATATCTATGAAACAAGTTCATTTGAATAATAAGACTATGATACCATGTCAAAGAACCATCTTAATCAAGAACCATGATTGTTAAATTGTAATTTTTGATTGCAACAAGGCTATGAAAACATCTCTACCAGTTTGGTAGAAAAGTGTCAAAATAATGTCCAGATGCAGTAAAAATCTTGCCACCTAAAAGAAATTAGATTAAACAAAATTATGTACATTTGAGATTAATGGTGTTAAGCTAACCAAAGCATTGCTGAAATCAATTTAAGTGCCTAAAAGTTGTGCTAGAAAAGCAATCAGTACTTGGAAACTAAAAGGTTCAAATCAACAAAAGTAGAAACTTTAACACCCCGGGTCAGAGTCAAAAGCCTAGTTATGAGACCAGACTTGACTTAGTGGGTCAACCTAGTGAATCACCGACTCGAGCTAGGTCATTGAAAATACCCTGTTTTTTTGAAACAATGTTGTTTTGAAAAACCCCGATTTGCTTAGCTACAAAAAACACTCAATCAACATCATGATCTTTAACAAAAATGATGATACAGTTGAAACTTGAAATGGTTCAGATCAGTTGAGGAGTTCACTTAAGGTTCTTGTGGCTACATGACAGTGGGAATTTGTAATCCTGTAAGAAGATATTGTTAAAATACTCAAATTAAGTTGGAGAATTAGCATATGTCCCCTAGAGATATTTTAGTGATGATACTTCCAATCAATCAAAATAAGAATAAAGTTGCTATGAAAAACAAATGATGCTTATACTCAACCTCATGTGAAGGAATCAAATCAGCAAATATTTGAAGTCATATGTAAAGATATCACTACCAAATATCTTATACATACATGTATTTATGTATGTATGCATGCAGAAAAGGTAAGCATGTACGCATAGAAACATGGTAGTATCATTCTTGGTTCAAGCAATGAATTGATTACCTTAACCTCATCCACATCAACAATGAGAAACAGGCCATCTGGATAAGCTGAGGCCAGTTCTTCAAAAACTGGGTTCATGGCCACTGATGGCATACACCATAAAGCTGTGAAGTGAACAACGATCTACACAACAACATGGCCTCAACAATAAGCAAAATATTCCAAACCAAAGAGACCCTTTTATGACAACTTCTTCCACTCATCACCGATGTTATAAAACCTCTCGATGGTTGTCAATCAAGGTCTATAAAAGGCGTATTTTTGTTCCTCGAACACAAAATCAGCTAGAAACAATTTAAAGACACGTCGCTTAGAAACTTTGCTGTAAACCTAAGATGGCAATTGTGAAGCTTAAAAGATATAGAAAAAAACTTACAGGGCAGGCTTGATTGGTGGCTTGGGTGATATAGAAATCCCATGACTCCACTGACTCCACCTTTATAACTCTTGACTTAGGTTGCTGTTCTTGGCTCTCCATGTCTCCTACTTTCTTTTTCTCCTTACTATTTCTCTTCTTTTAACTACTTGGCTTCTGCTTCTGCTTCTGAATCCTGTTTAAGAATCTAGACACTGCTAGTTCTGGCGTCCTTGTACAATTAGATTACAAAAGTAAATGCCACACTTGGACCCACTTTTTGATCTTTGTCAAATTTTGGATATTTTCTACTTTATCCATCTAGCCTTTTTTAAGGGAAAATGCCAAGTTGAAGCGGGTCCACGTTTTTGATGGCTGGGTCAAGGTCATTTGGGAGAAAACACAAGCCTAGTACACGAATTACAAGGCCTTAAACCTTACCAACAGATCTATATAGGACCCCAAACCACAAATACAAGGCCCCCAAACCCCTGAACTCTAGCAAAAATAAAACAGTGCTTGTGTGCCCTTGACCTTTGTACAATAAAACAGAAACTCCCTCAGAATTTCAAACCAAAGTGAATCAAACCACTAACATTACAATATCTTATAAAGATAGGCTGTGAAAGTGATATACATAACTTTGTAAAAATGAAAACTCATCTTTTAGAATCACTGGTTAGATTCTACAGCCTCCTTTGTACCTGTGTTCTCCAATTGGTGATTTCTGACATTCGACTTATGAATTAGCCAACAATGACTCCTATAACAATGAGCTAATACAAAGATCCTAACCTCAACATGTAGTTCTAAGAGTACAAATAATTAGCATCTACAGGCGAATACCCAAACTCATTGCAAACTCATTCGAGTTATCAATTAGCCAACATTGACTCCTATAACAATGAGCAAATACAAAAATCCTAACCTCAACATGTAGTTCTAAGAGTACAAATTATTAGCATCTACAGGCGAATACCCAAACTCATTGCAAACACCCCAATGGCACATCAATGACCCTAAATAGAAGCTACTCTGTTACAAATCAAGGTGTGGCGATACACACAACAGAAGCAATTGAGCATTAGCCATAACTCAAGTGCAAATCTGCAGGTCAAGATGTCATTTGAGCAGTCATTTGGCGTCGAGGAATCCCAATTTCGCAAGCATTGACTCTGGCAGCAAACCGAAGGGAACAAAGGGACTCGCCAACTGAAGCAGGATCCGGGGAAATATTGACAAACATCAGGGTTTTGGAATCCCCTCCTAGACAAGGCTGTAATAAAATTTTAGAAAAAATCTTAAAGTTTAGATAGATCCAATCGTCTGAGACCAGAAACAACATGTACACAATGATTCCCGCTCATTGGAGTAAGTATTTTCGTTCAATTAAAAGATGCAAAGAGTTTGGAGGTGTCTTTAGAACTCATGTGTTACCTGCAGAAGATAAGTCAATTTTGAGTTCCTAAAAGGAACATGGTCCTCTTTCTTTGCCAAAGCAAATATCACGTCACTCAAACTTGACAAGCTTCTATTAATGGCCTGATCATGTAGAACAAGTTAGCATAATAGCATCGAGATGAAACACAGAGTTTGCAATACTGGATTATAATGGAGCAAACCTGAGTTTCCTTTAACCTGTCTCCAGTAGCCCCACTCCTTGAGAGTCGCTCACTTCCAGCAAGATCTATGAGGTTTAGAACTCCTTGCACTTGTTGTTCAGTACCCTAGCAACATATGAAAAAAAGTTGAACATTAATCAATTTAGATCAGAAAATTTAAGCACTTGCACGAAACATTGGACAAATAAGCACCTCATTTACTCCTGATATACGCAATGTGAACACAAAATGGCTTCTTGAAGACTGTTCATTCATTTGGGTCTTACCAACGGACCTAGAAAAGCAAACAGGCAAGCAAAAACTTTTCAAACTAATATAATCTTAACTACGATGCAACAAGCACTAACATTTCCTAACAAAATTTGTTAAGCCAAAAATGATGGGAAAAAAATTAATTCAACTCTATAAATTTGCACGACAAGACAAAAGCATCTTTAAGTATCAAAGAAATTACTCTACCTGCTTTGTGCAGCTTGCCGAAGAAGAGAAGAAATCTCTTCTATTCTACAAACATCCACAATTGTAAGATCAGTGACATTGGTGTTTCCATTTGCATCGTGTTTGATGGTATACTGCTTTCCAGGAGCTCCATTTTCTGCACCACTCGATTTATTTGTTGACAACAAATCACGAATGGTTTCATTGTATATTTCCAGCATTGAAGCCTGCAAATTTAAATCACAAATTAAAAGACAGTTAGATTAGCAAGTCAGTGTTAGACATTGAACAGTAGTTTTAGATGCAGACCTGCATTTTGTACTTCCAACCCTGTGCTATAAGGGATTGACTTGTTTGAAATATTTGTTCTAAAGAGCGTGGTATCAGCCCCTTCTGCTCTGAAGCTTCTGGCTTGCCCATCATAGTATAAGTTTTTCCTGAACCTGTTTGACCATAAGCAAAGATGCATACCTGCCAAATGTAGCCCATTGGCGCTGATTAGGGCCATGAGTAAAGCTAAAAGGATCTATCAGACAAACAGAACTAATTTCAATTTAAAATTTCACTTTCATGCATGTTTTTAAACATGTAAGACAAGAAATCATTGGGAGAGCCAATTAAGATTAATATTTTGAAATGTATTTTTGTAATCAAAATAATAACCTAAAACTTCTTTTCCAAATACAATTGCATTCCTCTACAAGTTATTTTAAGAATAATGGCCTAGAGAACAATTCACTCTAGACGATTGCTACTGAATTCTTTTCATCTTTTCAATTCACCAAGGCTAATTTTTTTAAATCTATTTTTATAATATCCCAATGTACAAGAGAAAGGGACAGTAGAATCACCTTATAGCCATCAAGGGCACTCTGCACAAGCTGTGATATTTCCACAAAAACTTCTTGCTGAGAGGCATCATGATTGAACACCTTGTCAAAGTTAAAAGGATATTTCTGTCCTGCTGAGAACAAAAGCCAGAATTTCTATAAAAAAAAATTGTCATAAAGAAAGCATGGATTTTTATAAAAATATGTAATGTGCAGTTATGCTGGGAAACATGTCTATACCACTTTGTATTACATCGATGCCTCTGCCAAGAGCTTCTGTTGAGGTAGGATATGAAATGACAGGCTGCTCAGACCCAGCAACATCATCTGGCAACACAGGACGCACTCTGCAAAATACTCGAATATTCCCCTTTAGCTCCTGCAATACAAGGCTTGTTTTGTTAGTACCATCATCCAAGGCTTCACAAATTAGCACAAAAGAAACTCTTACCAAGATAGTGTTATGCAATTTTTTCCTCAATTTCTCTCCTTCAACAAGTTGATATTCTGTCTCTGCTAGGCGCTCCTGTAAATCATGTACATTTCTCCTTTGCTCTTCAAATTCTGCCCTTGTTTGTATAGAAGATAAATCAGACATCTAAAACAAACAAACAAGGATATTGTTAGGTTTCCTTTAAAAAAATCGTTGATGCACAAGATAACCAACTTCCAATACCTTTAACTTTTCATTTGTAGCAGTGAGCTGATGCTCCAACAGGCGTATCTGCTCCCTCTGAGAAGAGCATGTCTCCTGCAACAAAACCTTAATCTCAGAGTTTTCAAAAAATGAATACTAGGCTTCTATAAGAAAGTGGCATGTACAACCTCTAAGGATTTTGTTTTTTCCATCAGATATTCTAGTTTTGCACAGGATTCACTGGTACTTTCTTTATACTTCACCACATCAGAAGTTAAAACCTGCACTTGAGCTACTTGGCGATCACGATCCTCTCTAACCTGCTGCAACTCTCCTCGGAGACATTTCACTTCATTTGCTAATGTGTCTTTCTGATTCAAAGCTTCATCTTGAGCAGTCTAGAAAAATACGAAGTGTCATAGCAATTTAAATAATAAGAACACTTGCAAGCTGTTAAATTGATGACAGTTGAAAGAAACATACCCTGGCTAAATTTAACTGATCCTGCAATGAACTATAGTGACCCCTTAATGTACTGTGGTTCTCCATTATAGTAGACTTCTCTTTTTCTACACGTTTTAGAGACTCACGAGCAACTTCAAGTTCAGAATGCAGCTTGCTATTGTACTGTTGTAAACTCAAGTTGTACTCTTGTAATCGCTTGTACATATCATCAACCGAGGCAGCCTGCAAAATTCACCAAAGATATCAATCATTAAGTTAAGCAACATAAGGAATTAAGAGACATAGAGTGAAAACATGGTGAAGTAACATTAAGAAATAAAGATGCAAGAATTACCCTTTGATTGGCAACTAAAATATCTTGTTGGGCTTTCTCAAGATCTTTCGATAGAGAAGCCTGCAAAGCTTCTAATGCAATTCTTGCTTCATTTTCCTTTCTATGACAAGCAATTGCATCCTATTTGCAAAAAAAAAAACAATATCAAAATAAGAAAAAAAAAAACAATAATAAGAAGATGAAGAAACAGGAAGAAAATATCACAGCAGAAAGTAACAAATTGAAAATTTACCAGCTTTTCTGATTCTTCTTTTACAAGTCTCTCTTGTACACAAGTATTATCTTGCCTCAGCTCACTAATAGTTGCACTAAATCTCTCCTCCTTGTTTTTCATCTCTGCCTCTGGAAGAACACAAATGAATCAACATTAAAAAAAAAAATTGTCTCCTTGAGTTAGTACACATTGGTCAAATAACAAACAAAATACCCAACCAAAGGGATACCATTTTACGTTACTGTGCATCAAAATGGTAGGCCGGTTTGAATGCATTCTATGACACAAATTACTGGCTAATCTTCAATACATAAGCTAACGATCAGTAGAACCCATCTTATTTTACAAAAGAACAAAAGGAATCCCAATTCCCAGCAGACATCATGTGATCAGCCAAGAAATTTCAAATAAACAAGACCCCTAGAGTTAAATCAATGGTTCACTATACTTGGTATGGAATTCATGGAAACAAATGATGGATGCGGGGAACTACATTTGCAGGTTCTCGATTACCAATTTATCATAGAGAATGACACTGACCTATGAATCCTATATCAACTCAGTCAATGTATGTGGGTGCAAGCAATAGATTAGATTGTCAATCACTTGTCAACAAACATAAGATCATGTAGTCCTGGAATGAGACATTAAAGAACCAAAAGTACCAGTTTCAGCACACTTCTTCTCCAAAGCATCTAAAGCTTTTTGAAGCTTTCCTTCCCCTTCAACATGGGCTTCATCCCTCTTCTGGAACCATTTGATACAAACCTTGAGCCTGGCATTAAGTTCACTCACTAGTTCCATATTACCCTGCCAAAACAAAACGACAGTACCAAACTTTCAAAAAAAAAACCAAACCAACAAACAGTCCCTTCACTAAACCAAATTCACCAGAAAACAAAAATAACCAAGTAAAACCTTGTGATCAAACTTCTTCATCTTCAATCTCTCATTCACCAGCGCATCAATTTCTTCTTTAGTAAACTCAACATTGCCACAATCCGAACCCTCAACACAGCTTCCCACATCACTGGTGGCAGCAACATCCAGCTTTTTGTTAACAGAACCAAATGGCTTGCGTTCCGCGTTCGTGGCTCCTCCTGTTCTTCCCATCCCAATCCTCCTCCGCTTATCTAATGGGATACTTTCCACCCCTTCCTTCTTCTACAAAACCCCAACAAAGCATCACATCAAAAGAAAATTCAACTAACTAAAGAAATGGGACCAAAAAACCAGAGCAACGATTGTTCAATTAAACCTAAAGAACACAATTACATCCAATAAATGAACAATTAATCAACACAAAACAAACCACAAATCAGCAACAACCCAGTAAACAAACTTCGAATTATCCAATAAATTTCATAAATATTAACCTAACAGAACCCCAAATTTGAAACCCAGAAGGGCAAATTACAGACTAAACTGAAATTCACTACTATTTAATTCAGATTAAACAAAAGTTAGACAAATTAATATAACAGAAGCCCAAATTTCGAAACCCAGAAGGGCAAATTTCAGGCTAAACTGGGATTTACTGCTATTTAAATAAACTTAAACAGAAATCAGATTAATTAATATAACAGAGACCCAAATTTTGAAATTCACGCAACAATTAATTAAAACTAATTAAGGGCAACACGATAAGATAAAATCAGTTCACACAATTAGAAAAGGCATTAAACACAAAAACCAGAAAACCCATTAGCATTTTACTTCGAAAAACCTAAAAACAACAAATTTTCTTTAAATTTTTCAAGATCCGAACCTCCTTTTTATTTTCTCGGCAACCAAACAACCCCTTTAAAACAGACAGAAGGAAAACAACAGCGATGATAAAAACAAAAACAGCAACAGAAACAAGAACAAGAAAGAAACTAAAAACTTCTTACAGAAGAAGGACTTCGAGGAGGCCGATTCTGGTTCCTAGAAGTCATGAGAAGCTACTACCCTGAAAAATTTTCTCGAGCCAAACGCAGAATCAATCAAATCCGTTGGTTTTCACTTATATTGTACTAGAAGGTGCCAAGATTGAATTCTGACCGTTGATTGTTCGATTAGCAAGAGAGAGAAAGTTGAGATCTTTAGGAGTGTGAGAGAGAGAACGTTGGGGTTTTGGGCGGAGCGTGAAATTTGAATTGAATCTTTGATTTCAAAACTGGAAGATGTGGCGTTTGCTATATATGTTTACTGATTTGCCCTTTGTTGGAGAAAAGTGTACGTTGCAACCTTTCGGACCAAAATTCAAATTTTCGACTCATTAGTTCAGGCCTCGTTTAGAAATATTTACATTTTAAAAGCATTTTTAAAAAATATTAAATTTTTTTATTCTTTTTACTTTAAATTAATTTTTATTTTTATATTTTCAGATTATTTTGATATGTTGATGTAAAATATAATTTTTTAAAAATAAAAAAAATATTATTTTAAAATATTTTTTAACAAAAAAAACTTTAAAAAATAATTATTATCTCACTCTCAAACACCCCTAATAGTTAAAAGAGATAGGGTAACTTAAAGACATAGTTATCATATCCGGCTAAGAGAGTGATATAAAATGGAGTCTATGTAAACTAATTACTAGGTTAATTTCGATTAATTTTTTTATTAAAATAATGTTTTTAATTGTTTTGTGTTTATTCAATGAAGTTTGACTAAATTATTAAAATACTTAGGTTTCATTGTATCTTATTGAATTTAATTATAAAAAAAAACAAAGCTAGGTTCAAAATCAACTCGTTTGTTGAAATTGAATTCGCTTGTGTTGTGACTAATTGAACTATGATGACTTACAAACTTAAGGTGTATTTATTTTTGTGGTTTAGTTTATTTTTTAAAGTGTTTTTGAAATTACTATTTATATAAAAAAATATTAAATTGATGTTTTTTTATGTGTTAATATTAAATAAATAAATATAATTATGATATATTTTTAATTGAAAAACATTTTTACAAAAGCACTTTTTACTATATTAAATACAGATGTAGAGTTTTGGATTAAGAGAAATGTATTTTTAGTTTAGCAATTTCTTAAAATAAAGATAAATATAGTCATAAAGTTTATTATAAAACTATTCTACCCAGAAGATACGTGGATTTAATATTGATAATCTTTGGGAATTGAGATATGATCTTATAATCAAAGAAACAATTTTTTAAAATAATATGAGATATGCTAGTCAAGTTACAAGTAATTACCACGCTATGTGGTAAGAGAAATTAGTAGTGATCCTACATTAGCATGTCTTAATGTCTCCTGCTTACTATTTTTCTTATGATCAAAGAAAAAAGAACATGAATTTGTTGTTTCAGTTGGTACGATGCATAAATTAAGGAGTGGTTTTGAGTTGATTATTGCATGAAATTATTTTACTACATCCCATTTAGAAAATCATTTTTACAGACAATTCTTGACAAAATCTTGGTGAAATCGAATTCAATTATTCTTGAAAGGAACTGATTGATTGAACAATTTTAACGTTAGAATTAAAATCTATTTAGAATCTAGTTGGCATGATTCTACTAGTCCAAAGGAGAGACCAAACCAACGTGTCAAATTACAAGAAATCTAGTTACACATGTACAACAATGGTTGGTTAAGACTATATCCAGCTTATCCAAGTAGAAAATTTGGCAGATAAGGTATGCTAGCTCAAGAACCAATCTAAATCACAAATACCACACATAATTGAACAAGAAAATCCAATCCCCCCCAAAAAAATATATATTTAGTGAACCACCCACTTGAGCACACAGATTGTTAAAGGAAAATTCATACATGGCACAAGCAATGGCATCGATGGCTGGTCTACGTGGAACATCTCAGGCTGTCCTTGAAGGTAGCCTCCAGCTAAGTGGTTCAAACAGGTTGTTGAATGTGCCTAGCAACACCACTCGTGTGGCCGTGGCACGCCCTGGGCTTGCTGTTAGAGCTCAGCAACAAGTGTCTGGTGAGCTTGAAACTAGCCGTAGGGCCATGTTGGGTCTTGTTGCTGCTGGTTTGGCTTCTGGTTCTTTTGTTCAAGTTGTTCTTGCTGATGCTCTTCCTATCAAACTTGGCCCTCCTCCCCCTCCTTCTGGTGGACTCCGTAAGTTCATGAATTAGTCCTCCTAGGCTATTTTGCTCTACTTGTAAACCAAATGTTTCAATCTTGAATTAGTAGTTGCCAATGGTCTTTAGTCTAGTGGTACTCTCTCCTGCTTCGGAGTAGGAGTCGAGTTCGGATCCATGCTTAGCCCTAAGCTAATAACATTTTTGGTGAAAGAAAATTTAATTTTATGCTTCAAAAGATGGTGAAAATAAGATTAGATTATTCCAATGACAATTGGGCAGACATCCCACGTCGAAACATCGAGGGTGTCTGAGCGTCTAACAAGTTAAACAGAAAGTTCAGATGTCTAACAAATGGTATATGACATTGTTTTTCAAGTATGATGATTTTGTGTGTTGGCAGCTGGGACATTGAACTCTGATGAAGCAAGAGACTTTGATCTGCCACTGAAACAGAGGTTTTTCTTGCAACCACTTCCCCCAGCTGAGGCGGCAGTAAGGGCTAAGGAGTCAGCAAAGGACATTCTTGGTGTGAAATCTTTGATAGACCAGAAGGCTTGGCCTTATGTCCAAAATGACCTTCGTCTCAAGGCAGGATATCTTCGTTTTGACCTCAACACTGTTATCTCTGCTAAGTCCAAGGACGAGAAGAAATCCCTTAAGGAACTTACTGGAAAGCTCTTTGATACCATCAGCAATGTAAGCAATACACTATTTTGATTAAATTTGTTTTGATCATCAAACACTTTCAGTTGTTAATGGAATTAGTTTTTCTCTTTCCCTTTTCCCTTTTCAGCTCGACCATGCAGCAAAGATTAAGAGCACTCCTGAAGCTGAGAAGTACTATGCTCAGACTGTATCTTCTCTGAATGATGTTCTTGCTAAGCTTGGTTAAGAGAAACTCATGTAATTTGATTTAAGCTTTTGTGAATTACTTTATGAGACACTTCATTTGGATGTTCTCTGAAGGGAATCTAGTTGTGAAAAAGAATAATCATTGCCTTGCTATTCTGTTTATGAGGCAATCATGAGCATGCTAAACAGAGGAATTAATTTATTGAAAGCAAAGAAGGCTATCCTTGTATAGCCTTCGTAGCTAGTTAAGCCAACCAGTAAGCAGTGTAACTAATGGAAGCATGAGAAGAGAACTCGTAGTAACTATATAAATCACTGGAAAAAAAACAGCTATTTCTTTTGTCAGGCAGGAACATAATGTTCGGAGCACGAAAATCATGGGGCATGAAAGCAGAAACATCAATACCAGATCATAATAACTTAATCAAATTGCAACATCTGGTTTCTTTACTAGAAGTGTTCGTATGCTTTCATAAACTATGCATCATGACATTGATGCGCCAGATAAGGAAGCAGTCAGCCAATGCAGGAAAGGAAAGTAGTTTTCATCATGGCAATGTATCCAATCTCTACATAATCAAGCAAAGGAAAGTAGCTGTCAGCTTCCTAATACAAAGCAGAATCAAGAACTTGAATATTATTTCTCGACAGACCAGAAATTCTATGATGATTTTTTTTCTTTCCCAATTTATCTAGAATATCTATGTAAAACATCATCAAGTGAACTGCACATACCACACCTAATAATTCAGTGAGAAATAGACTGAAGTACGGATCAAGATAAAGTTGACAATCCATAGACCTATGACAAAAGGATGGTGAATTTCAGCAATCCGGTGGCATTCCTTTCAAGGGTTACCAGGCTAGGGCCTGTCAGGATCTGAATACAAGATAAACGAGGTAGTTGGCTGAATTTGTCCTTAGATTTCAGGACCGACTCCAATATGTCCTTACAACTCTAATTGCTCTCAAACTATCCTAACTCCCTAAATTATCCTAACCATTCCCTGAATCCATTGCAAGCAGATAGACCTGCATCTCTCATGTAAATGATCAGGGAATGGCTTGTAATTCCCAAATGGCTTCTAACCCTAAATATATTGAAATTCACATAGCACCAGTTATGCAGAAGGCAAGAATTTCTCCTGCTATATCCCTTTTTTCCAAGTGAGATTTGCCAAAGATCCATGTCGGGTACTACCTATATATAGTGGCTGAACAATTTACAAGCCTAAGAAGATTGCTTCTACTAAGTTACAATGATCCCCCATTCTACTGTAAACAATGTTTTTTGTATCCAAGTGTTTCCCCAGAGGATTACTTGATAAAAAGCAGAGGAAACCATAATGAACTAGTGAATTGGAGTTTGATTCAAGTGGTGGAGATGGGTTATTTTAGCAGGGTCAGGCGTTGATCAATCCACAACAACTGCGACGAAGTACAATCTGATATGAGATTCCCTTATCCTTGGTCTCTGTTATCCTTAGTATCAGATCGTTCTTTTACCTTATCTCAGCATGGTTTTCACAGCTTCAAATTATTAGTAGTATTGGAACTAGAAGGTGCACTGCTTCTCAAATTCCAGCCTGAATTGGTCGAACTGATTCATTCAACTAGAAGGCGAGCTATAGTTTCAGATTGGTTAGGAAATAATTCCAACCCAATGAATTTATATAATTAATATTTTGTTTCGAGTCAAAGATTTATACTCAACGTGTTAAAAGTGGATATTAACATAATCTCAATTTATTTTATAAAATAATTTGGATTTTCATTAATACTTGACCACAAAAAAACCTTGAGGACAAGACGTAAATACCGCTATTTAAATGGTTTATTTTTTTTTTTTTTATCTCAAGGACAAGTGTGTAATTGTATGAACAATTAAAAAGTAAAAGCACCAAAACACCTTGTGTTGCAATGTTAGTTATTTTTATTCTAGAAGTATTTACTATATATTAAAAGATAAATCGACAAAAACAACCCAAATAAATTAATAATAAATAAATAAATTTTATAAAAAGACCAAAACATCCCAGAATTAAAAGCAATCAATTTTTCCTATCAAAACCATAGACGTTGTGATGAATAATAAAGTGTGTCTATGGCCAGGGGCGGAATGAAAAGGTGGCAAGCAGGGGCCCGGGCTCGTGCAAGATTTATTTATTTATTTGGTAATTAAATGTGAGGAGCTGTAACATTTTTTAATGAGAGGGTCCTTCTTACAGGAAATATATTTGTTATCCTTTGCTTTAGTTTTGAATTCCTTTGACTTTGCCTTGATTTTATGGTACCAACATGCCTACGTGGAAAGAAAAAAAATGTAAAGTTATCAATGTGTCTTGCTATTTTTTCTCTCCCTACAGCCTTAATATAAATGTCTTCAACGCAGCGGGTCGATACAAATTGCAAACAAAATTTTTTTATGAAAAGATTGAAATAGAGTATTGATTAATTCATCTTTTATTAAACAAAATAAGATAAATTTAAATTTAAAATATATTTTTTATTTTGTTTTGAGATATTTATTAAGAATTTGATGATGGTTTTTTTATAATTTTATTATTTTTGCTCTTTTTTTTTCAGATCTGCTAGTTCTAACAATTGTTTTTTGAATTCTTGATAGTGATCTTTTTTCTAATTAATTAAATATATTTTATTGGTTTGTTTTGATTATATTTGGATTTTTTTTTATGTTTTGTTTTTAGCAGAGCCATCAAAATTATCAATTTTTTCTCACGATATATGTTTTGATTTTAGGTTGAACCATGAACAAAATAAGAAGAATTGATTTTTTTTTTTTAAAAAGGAAAAATATTTATCCACTAGTTGACAGGTTGATTCGGCTTATTTTGACTTTTCTTGTT
>Ga0307511_10004477_pt1 | contig 14268 bp, 16 predicted proteins | sample 13_EM_MG_FD_200266 | JGI IMG/M metagenome (GOLD analysis project Ga0307511, IMG submission 200266) | Populus trichocarpa ectomycorrhiza microbial communities from riparian zone in the Pacific Northwest, United States - 13_EM | ecosystem: Host-associated > Plants > Roots > Unclassified | place...
TGTAATAGCCCTGCTCGCATCATTAATGGATCTGGAGAGTAATCGGGAGCTGGGTATTGTGGTTCATAGGATTGAACCCCACGAGATAATATATCTTCCATTGCGGAATCAGGTTCTAGTTCAGATTCCGAATGAGCTGCCTCCAATTGCGGTCGATGTGTGATCGCTATTAGGGTAATGGCTGGGAATGACAAAGGGTTGTAGGGTTGGCGAGACCCAGAAGGCTTTGGAGTCTGGTCTTTAGGAGCGGACATATTTTTGGCATGTATTTTAGCACTTCAGCTAAACGAAAATACTGCGACTACAAAGTAATGTCACAGGGGCTCTATTAACTATATAGTGGATACTCCAACTATGAAATGGATTGGCCGTATGTTCTATTGCCACAACGAACTTATTAAGAACTCCGAATAATTCTTCAGCAAAACTAAGGTCCCTCTAGACTTATGCGAGATAAAGTCAGAACTTAAACGTTAACTTAGAACTTTGTAGGCTTCGTGTGGAATCGATTGCTTAACAGCTAAAGTGGGCGCTATCCTCACCTTCGACAATTCTCTCACTATTTGTATTCCGTGGTGATGTATATTATGATAGCTCGTGGGCTTCGGATTGCTCATGTCCGAAGGTTTTCACATCAGCTTTTCTTCATGCAGTCCCCTTCTGCACTTAGCCTGCCAGCGTTTCAGCCACTGCAGAGTCATACTACATACTAGACTCCACTAAGGATACTTTTCCCAACTGTATCTCTAGGAGATTACACTACCTATTCTTGGTCATCGCTTAAGCGAGATAAGCATAGTCTTATTCAGATGCCAGAGTAACTTTCAGATAGTAAACATAAAGTCGTTCACTTTACAACTCAGAGTTCTTAATTAATAGAACCGGCATCATCCATCCAAATTGTCTAGTGTCCATTGAGAGCCTGCCTCGTATACACGTGGACCAGCTTCAACAGCTCAGAACTCCGCGGATATGACTCCGTTGATCTTCATTAAGGTCTCATTTGAAAGCTCTTTCTGCTTGGAATCTAATAGGCTAGGTCCGTTAGCTATTTTTGTCAACCGGGCATATGCTAGTACTTGCGGAAGTAGTTTTAACAACCTCAAAAGCCTATAACTCGCCCAGTATAACTCTGATCGCAAAACGGATTCCAGAAATGGATTCAGCATGCAAAACTACCCCTAGAACTAACTTAAACCGAAAGTTTCGGAGAACTTTTATTTTCGCTCAGATTTCCATTGCCTCTAGTAGTGTCACCGGACGCACTTTAGTGTAAATTACACCCTGGTGGCTTGATTTTTTTTATTTCTCTCAAAGGAGATTTCAGGGTAACCCAAAATGGCTAAGTGCGACGAATGCGGCTAGTATGAAATGTCGGTAGGACCGTAAAAATATGCTGATCGCAACCATGGTTACGGTTTCCCGATCGAGCTTAGTCTCTGCCTCCAACAAGCTTCCGAAGTTGTTTATCCGGGGGGTGTTGACCTAAACCGCATTTGGTAAGTTGCTCACTTGGTAGGTTCAGGGTAACCAATCCTAGTTCCGGGTAACTTGGCAAGTTCAGGGTAACTCCTCCCATACAATTTTCGACTTGGAAATATTTTCTTTAGTCGTATAGTAAGAAACTGTGTCTGACTGTAACTAGATCACTAGTAGTCGGAATCACACGAAACTTGAACTGTAGCTTCAGCTACACGTTCTTAAGTAGATCCTGTATCCCTGGACTCAGCACGCAATATTTCTATTGTCGAGCTGTACTGCAGATAGAAGTATTACTGCTACGAGTAATATTTTCTTGTAACGCGCAATACTTATTTATTAAGTATTCCATAGACATGCATAACATATCCTTGTGTCCTTCTGTATAGTTCAAGTACCCTTAGGTGGGCCGGTAGTCACCCCGTGACACTTAAATTTTATCGGTGAGTGTTTCGACTGCCTCCTTTTGGCCGGCAGCTTCACTTTTCAGCGCGGCAATTTCGTCTTTGACCTGTTGACGAACTGGGGTGAATTCATCATAGGTGGACTTCGTACCGTCATAGATGATTTTGTGGGCAGCTTGTTGGTCAGTAATGGTTTTGGCCTTAGTCAACAGTGCATCTGTTAATTTTGTGATCTCCACCCGTTGAGCCTCAAATTCCATCTTGCCATCTCGGATTATTGCTGCCAGTAGATCCTCGTATTGTTCTTGTGACAAGCCTGGTCTTCGTCGCCTATATATCCTTGTAGGGACTTGTTGTCGGAATGAGGTAGTGCTTCCAGGAGCATTCCTTACACGTGGAGCACCTAAGCGATGCATTAATCTTAATGGGAATGTTACAGGGTCGGGGGAGTCATCTGCTTGTGGCTCATATGATTGAGCACCTCGTGATAATATATCTGCCATTACAGAATCGTGTGCAAGTTCTGATTCTGAATGCGTGGCCTCTAAGTGAGGTCGTTCGGTTATCGCTTTCGGAGCGATAGGTGTAAATGGTAAAGTGTTATAGGGTTGGCAAGACCCTGAAGCCTTTGGAGTCTGGTCTTCTGGAGCAGACATATTTTTGGTATTGATTTTAGCACTTCAGCTAAACGAAGATACTGCGACTACAAAGTAATGTCACGGGGACTCTATTAACTATATAGCGGATACTCCTAAACTATAAAATAGAGCGGCTGTATGTTCTATCGCCACTATAAACTAATTCAGAACTCCGAATAATTCTTCAGCAAAACTAAAGGTCCCTCCAGACTTATCCGAGATAAAGTCAGAACTTAAACATTAACTTAGAATTTTGTAGGCTTCGTGTAGAATCGATTCCTTAACAGCTATGGTGGGCGCTATCCTCACCTTCGACAATTCTCTCACTATTTCTATTGCGCGGTGATGTATATTGTGATAACTTGCGGGCTTCGGATTGCTCATGTCTGAAGGTTGTCACATCAGCTTTTCTCCATGCAGTCGCCTTCTGCACTTAGTCTGCCAGCGTTTCAGCTACCTCAGAGTCATACTACACACTTGACTCAACTAAGAATACTTTTCCCAACTGTATCTCTAGGAGATTATACTACCTATTCTTGCTCATCACTTAAGGAAGATAACCATAGTCTTATTCTGATGCTAGAGTAACTTTCAGATAGTAAACTTAAAGTCATTCAGTTTACAACTCAGAGTTCTTAATTAATAGAACCGGCATCATCCATCCGAATTATCTAGTGTCCATTGAGAGCCTGCCTCGTATACATGTGGACCAGCTTCAACTGCTCATAACTCGGCGGATATGACTCCGTTGATCTTCATTAAGGTCTCATTTGAAAGCTCTTTCTGCGTGGAATCTAATAGGCTAGGTCCGTTAGCTATGTTTGTCAACCGGGCATATGCTAGAACCTGCGGAAGTAGTTTTAACAACTTCAACAGCGCATAACTCGCCCAGTATAACTCTGATCGCAAAACGGATTCCAGTAATGGATTCAGCGTGCAAAACTACCACTATAACCAACTTGAACCCAAAGTTTCTGAGAACTTTCATTTTCGCTCCGATTTCCATTGCACCTTATAGTGTCACCGGAAGCACTGTAGTCTAATTTAGGCCCTCGTGGCTTGATTTTTATAATTCTCTCTAAGGAGATTTCAAGGTAAACCAAAACGGCTAGGAGTGACAAATGCGGCTAGTATGATATGTCGGTTGTACCGTAAAAATATGCTTATTGCAACTACGGTTACGGTTTCCCGATCGGGCTTAGCCTCATACAGCAATAAGCTTCCTTAGTTGCTTACCGGGCGGGTGTTGACCTAAACCGCATTTGGTAATAGCCTCACTTGGTAGGTTCAGGGTAACCAATCCTAGTTCATGGCACCTTAGCAAGTTCAGGGTAACTGCTCCCATGCAATTTTCGACTTAGAAATATTTTCTTTAATCGTATAGTAAGAAACTTTGTCTGACTGTAACTAGATCACTAGTAGTCGGAATCACACGAAACTTGAACTGTAGCTCCAGCTACACGTTCTTAAGTAGTTCCTGTATCGCTGAACTCAGCACGCAATTTTTCTATTGTCGAGCTGTACTGCAGATAGAAGCATTACTGCTACGAGTAATATATTCTAGTAAGGCGCAACACTTATTATTAAGTATTCCTCAGACATGTATAACATATCCTTGGGTCGTTCTGTATAGCACAAGTACCCTTAGATGGGCCGGTAATCACCCTGTGACAGTATAAGAAGAATGAGCAAGGAGAATGGAGGTTGGTTTTACCACGCAAGTTCGACATGAATTGTAAGAACTATCTCGAAGATGCAATCAAGTAAGCTCATGATGCTACGGCACATGGTGGAGTTGAGAAAACGTAGAAATGGTTGAATGATAAATATATTTGCCAGCCATTTTCAAGGCTCGTTAAGGAATACGTGGCGAGTAGCGATACCTGTCAACGGAAAAGTATAGCAACAAGCTACCACTAGGACAAGTAAATATGTTACATGTTCCTGCAAGTGCCTAGGCGGATATCACTATGGATTTTCTTAAAATGTCTCTTGTTTTCACTTATTGCTCTACTTTATACGCGAAGATTCCTTTGGAAGATGATTATATGATTTGATTTTTGAGACTTTGGACGATTGTCTGTAGACAATCAGGATTTATGTTTCTCATTCCAGTTTCTGATAACCTCACCGCAGAGAAGTGCACTGATACCTTTGATGCACACGTTGCTTCGGTTATTGATTATCCCTATTATATTGCTTTTGATCGTGACACTCTGTTTATGTCAGAACATTTCAAGGATTGGGCAGCAAGAAAGGGAATCAAGTTGGAACCGTCTAGCGCATACTACCCTCAGACGGACGGTCAGTCAGAAATTGCCCCCAAGGCAATCCTCCAAGCTGCACGAGCGTGCAAGCTCGAAGGAAACGAATGGCTGCACAAACTCCCCGAGATTCAGCTCAAGTTGAACTCTCGAGACAACACTGCAAGACAAAACAGTCCATTCTTTTCACTCCTAGGCTTTCAGGCAAAGCTATGCCCTTCTTCCTTCCCCTACTCGATCAATCCTTATACCCCTGCAGAGGAACGTCATCTTGACACCGCTCGCAACCTATACTCCTCCCAAGTCAAGCAGGCAAAACAACGTAACAAGAAGCGGTCTGTTCCACCACTTCTTTCAGCTGGCCAAAAGGTTCTACTCTCCACGGAGAACCTCAACCTCTTGAACACATCAGGGTCTAAATTTTTGCGTCCTTGCGCCCTGGTGTGTCGGCCTGATGCCCTTCCTTTGTACTGTGCCTCCAATGTCCCTTCTGGCATCCAGTAGGTTCCTTTACATCCCGCTGCCTATCCCGTCTCCTCTGCATCCCTTATAAGTTCTTTGTCGCCTAGGCGCCACTAACCCATTGCAAACTTTACCTCAACATATTTCCTCCCACGCACGTCACAAGCCCACCTCCGTACCTTTTCTACCCTCTCCGTCATGTTTCATGCTGGAACCCCCACACGTCTGTCACTGGATCTCCATGTAACCACTGCTGACATAAACCCCTTATATTCCATTACTATATACTTCTGACCCCGATTTCCTTCCATCGTACCCTAGGAGTCCAGTTTCTTCGAATGTCACTGCATCTCCACAACTTTATTCAACCACTACTAGGATACATATATTATATTCAATTACTATACAATTCCAACCCCCGTTTCCCTCCTTCGCACCCGCCAAGTCCGATTCCTCAATCGTAGAGCTCATTCCATGTATTCACATCTATTCGATTGTTTACCAGCCACACGCTGTCTTGCTTCCCCCCTATCAGATGCGCCATCCCTTCTACGTCCGCTATACGTACAACATTTAACCTCCTCCCTGCATTGCCACCCTCCATCCGAACCAATCCCTCTTCCCCGCCTGGCTTGCTTGATCCCCATACCGATAGTAATGATACCAGAGCTACTTCATGCTCTCTGTTAACATGATCCCGCACCCTGAAGAGCCCTTCCAGGCTGCCCACAATCCTCCCATCCAGTTCCCCATTAGCATCCTTTGAACGCCCTCTGCGGCGCACCCACATCCAATCAGCCCGAGGTTTCCCTAATTTGCGTAATGGCTGCCCAGCTGTCCACCAGATCTTGTGCGTCTCTATACCTTGGCCCTGAAATTGTGGTATTTCCACGCATAGCTTCGAATAATAGTGCGTCAGGAAATGTGCGTCCTGTGCTAGACTAACTGAGCCTTAAGCGAGGCCCGTGTTCAGCCTGAGGTATTCATAGAAATGCTGTTTCAGTTCTGGAATCATTAGCCTTTCCGCAAGCGTGCCCATTCGTGTGCCTTCTGGATCCCTAGAATCCTGCTTACCCACTAATGTTGCATACTTAGAGTTCATTTAGTCCTTTGCGTTCTCCTCAGCCCATCTGCCACCTTGCGTCCGCTTGCTGTCGTTCGGTGCCTTGATCTGATCGACCATTTGGCGATCTACCTGCAACTCACGACTCCAAGCTTCGATATTCAGCTCCCTTATCCGCAACGCATGTTCCCTGTTGATCATTTCGAGGAGCTGCTCAGTGGCATTCACGTGGTTAGATCTCCAATAAGCATCCTTCAAAGGTTTGTGAAGAGCTACCGACACCTCTGTCCAGTACTGGGGGAGGCTTTCAAAGTTCCTTATCTGCGTGTTATAATGTGACAGTAGATGAATCTTAGGGAAGTTGAAATCAGCTTGCGTGAGGACTTCTTGTACCACCTATTATCTCTCTCCACGTTCTTCGGTAGCCATATTGTTTCTTTTTGTCGTACTTAGCTGGAAATATGCCTCCAGTTTACCCTAACGTGCTTCACGTTCATCAACTGCTAGCTCCCGAGAGGCCTGTTTTGTGCTCTGATGGTCCTTCTTTGTAGCCCGAAAGTCACTAAAGATAGAGAGGTTATCATGGAACTTCCGGAGATATTCATCCATATTCTCTATGGTCTGCAGTTTGTGACTCCCGTACTGCGCCATGAGACAGAAGTCAGTTATATGTCGCACACAACGGATCGCTTTCTTGCTGTCTGCTTTCGCCCGTGCTGAGAGACTGGCGGTGTCCGTGATGGGATCATATAGGGCTGCCGTGAAGGACACTAAAATCACTGGATTAAGTCCCCGTATTTCAGTGCCACTCCACATTGTAACCTGCCGATATCGCTTTTGAGGTGGTCGATAACCTGGGTATGGTGAGATCTGCTCCCAGATCTTATCAAACATCTCCAAACGTCGGTGTTTCTTAAGAAACTGCTCTATCCAGCTCATGAGATGCTTCACTATCCCCAGGAGTATATGGTGAAGTATGTCGCCATGCACCATCAGCGGGGGCTGGACTCCCAGGACTCGCAAGTGGATTCACAGTGCATTTTCAATGGGCTTGATCCCAGCATTAGCCAACCTGGCCAGACGTTAACCATCCTCTGAACCGCATCCGTGCATAAGACTCACATACCTTTCCATATCCCCTGCCAGAAATAGGCTCTCATAAGCCGCATGATTGTACATTGCGAGGGGTTTTTTTAAAAGTACCCCTAGTTGTTCCGAAGTTACAATGCAAACTGGGCACCGATTGGTCTTAATCCCATGAATATTGACATTTTCCCTATGGTCCGCCAGCCATGTAGACAATACCGGTATGCATTTCCTAACCTTTCCATCCTCACACAGCATCTCTGATCCTCCTGCCTACCCACCTTGTCAATAGACACTATTGCACCTGTGCAGTATTCTATACGTACCTTGAATAGTTTCGTTAATGGCAGCCTGATGCGCACCAGGATATTGTGCTGTACATTGAGAGCATCATACTCCAGATGCTTAACTGGGAAACCAGCAACCTTATTGTTCCATTTGGGGGTGACTGGCAGAAGGCCCATCAGGATCCATGCTTGTGATGATGGTTTATTGTGAATCTCCGAGCGGATATTGCCAATGCTCATGAACAAGGGCCATAACCTCTTGTCCCCGCAGAAATTCGTAAGGCAAGTTGTATCAGACGTGAAAAGCACAGGGACCAGGGATGACCCGATCGGTAGCGTCTTCTTCAGTCTCTTTAGTACATGCTTATGTATCTCGAGGAAAGTTTTCATACTTGTATCATCCACTACCAATCACCAGTATGCATATCTTTATATACCCTGTTTCCCTCGTTATCCAATTCCTGTATCGGTTCAAATACCAGATGTTCGGCGTAGGCACGTTGCCGCAACAGATACTGAATCGTATCTTCGAGATCTCTGTAATAAAACGCACACACTTGGTGCAGGTGGAAGTCCACAGTTCCTTTGATCCAACCGCGTTGATCAATCATTTCATGCATTTTATTTCTCCACGTATACCCAGACCGAAAATAGATCCCATGGGTGTTTGGTAGTAAATTTGCCTTGAAAAACCGATCAATATTTATCAAGGAGGTTTTGCTACAATGGAAAAACCTAGCAAGTTTGTATTCAGGCACACTCTGGAAGGGGAATATCGGGTTCAATTGAAGCGGTTGCAGATCATCCAGAGCTCTCACCACTACGATCTTTCCTGCCTCATACTCTGCCGGGCAATATTCTGCGACTAGTGAAGAACCCTCAACGTGTGGGACTACTTGCTCACTAGGAGCATCGGGATCTAATGCTGGATTCCAAAAGTCAGAACTTTATATCTTTTCCCTTCTTGGTTTGATGTTTTGAAGTCTCTTACCACCCTCTGGTTCCATATCCAGTCTGCTAGACCTTGATCCCGGCTCAGAATGACTGAGGCAGCCAGACAATAGAGCACTGGTTTCTGCATGTCGCTTCGGGGATTTTGAGGGTATATCCTCTAGTACAAGGGAAACAGAACGTCCTCGCTTCTGAGTTATTACAGGTACCGTGGAGTTTGGATAGGAATGGGGTTTCTCCCCGTGGTCCCCGACAGGTTGCTCACGTGCTGCCCCTGACACTGCAGCAGACTCCGGATGATTTTTTCGCAAGTATCTGTGATAGTTACCAGCTCTCTGGAATTCAAAGTGACAAAACCGACAACGCATTCTGAAAGTCAGTCCAAGGTGATAAAGCTGCAGTTCGAGGCGACCCACCATTGTGTAATTATCTCAAATTGTGTAGGCTCAAGTCTATCCCCCGTGCCCTCGTTGGCAACGTTCCAAATAGACTGCAAATTCTGACAGCATCTGTATTGCTAATATTGTGGTAGGTTCTCATTGCGTAACAGGAGTCTCCTGCCATACCGCTTACGCCAACCGCGAACGGCTAGTCATGTACCTCAAGGGTCTCAGCACCTTATGGTCACGGTTAGAATGGTTGCAACATGGCTTGTAATTCACGTACTACTGTAGCGACCAAAGTTGCACGGAACTAAACTAGACTAGGTTGGCTCCACAGATCTATGTAGCCTGCACGAATGCATCTTAGTCTAGTTGCACTAGTGTGGTTGGCACAAGCATCTTTTAGTGGTTGCATAGACTACGGTTGCATATTCTGGTTCGGTTGCACCTGGTTGAACAACCCGAGACTCGCACAACCCCTCTGAGGGTCAAGTTGCGCACTTAAGGCGGTGCTAACTCCACTAAGCTCCTCCTATACTACACTAAGCTTCTCGCGTACTAGGCTATAGGACTTCCGGAGTACAGGCAAAGATACACATATATTGCCCAATACAGCATGTATAGTGCAGTCACACAAAACAGTATCCAGCAACTTAAAAATATCTTGTACATTCGTGCTGAACACTGGTTCTCGGGGTCCTCAATATAATTGCACACAAACATGATGTGGCACTGTAAACATCCGAGTAGATAGTCCTGTAGAATATGTAAATCCGAAGCCGGATGACCGCTCGCCTTCAAATGCATGATAATGAAATTTTCTTCAATTCGAAGCAAACAAAGAACCTTAGTCAACACTTTGGGAAGGTCTCTACATATAGGGTGTACTAAGGCCAATTGCTTTCTTTCTCACAAACTTCTCACCACCCAACGATATCAGACAGTCAAAACACCCTTGCGTATCTGCCCTAATAAGAGGGCCCCTAAAGGACTCAGAAGAATACTTTGTAGGGTACTACATACTCTCACATATTTTTGTTACACTATAACATCATCACCCCAAGCAGCAGGACGGTAATAACCCCCTACTTATTTATGTAGGTAAGAGCCCACCGAAAACAGTCAAAAGGGGACTCGGAGAGTGCAACATACTCTAATCAGATCCCATGTCGTTTCACAGGAGGCACATCACCCCACGAAGTCGGACAGTGGTAAGTCCTCTACTTAATTTGCTAGGTAAGAGTGCACCGAAAAGAGTCTGAAGAAGACTTGCGGTTGACTAATGCTTACTCTAGGCAGGACTTAGTGACCCGGTTATGGTATTGAAGAAAAGAAAGGCGGTGGAGGTGAGTCCCGCCAGTGACGGCGGTGATGTGGTAGGGGACTCGGATGCCAATGATGACTATGGCACCAAGAAATACGCTGAGATTTTGAGCTTTTACGATGAAGGCGACACCAGGACCCTTTATTAGATCTGGCGTGCGGCTATGTAACGTGCAATGGCCGAGCTTAGTGTATATGGGTCTGGGGAGACAGGGATTAAAAGGCGAACTGTATAGATGTTCCTACAGCCCTTACACGCTCACCTCTCTGCCACAAATCACTTACAAATGGGTTATTCTTTCTCAATTACAGTCTACCACATGCTCAGACATGTGCCTCATACTTACATAATTTAAGTATTGTCATATACTTTTCACATGCGTTAACTAGCTCTTTAATTACGTTCTGAACTCTGCTTTAACCTTTCTCAACTGTTTAACCTTCCATAATACTCTACTTAAGCTTCTAATGCTGACATATACTCATAGTTTGAGTTATATTTATTATGATGTTGTACTACAAACTATAATGAGTTGTAGATGTAATTTTCGAACGCTCTGACACATGCTGGAATACTTTGAGCGCTGGCATTGGTTGGACAGAATCATGTATATATAGGAGGGGTAATGCCCACCACTTTGGAGATTATCAGCTCACACTTCAATCTCATCTCATATACATTCTTCTATATTTCCTACCTTTGAAATCGCTCTGCCACCGTGCTCAAACACCTCCAGTACGTCCGTTAGAGTCTAATAGACTCCATACTTCTTCACTTTCCTTCACCAGATCCCTGGTAGAACGCTACTCCTTGTTGCATACAGTATATCTCCCATATACCTATACTTCAAAAACAGATTGTGACAGGTTTGCCAGGTTTTGTGAATGGGGTGCCGCGCACCCGGCCATGGACCCACGGAGACCAGATCAATTACCACGAAGAATCATGTCGGTGTGCGCTTAATCAACTTGTGCAGGACGTTGCAAAGAAGGTCTGAAAATCGAGACAAGCGATGTGGGAGGCCATTGCCGATGTCAGAGCCGCATTTGCCGCAAATAATCCGGATATAGCAATTGAGCCAGTCGATCCGCTTCCAGATATGGGGGCTCCAAAGGCAGCGCATGCGTACATGCCAGCTAACCAGGGGTCCGCTAAGGCGAGAACATTGTCTGCCACAGAGAGGCAGAGGGCTGCTGCGCGAGCTGCAACGCCAGAGGCCACCCCCGTTCGACAACCAGCCGCAGCGAGACCATTACCAGTACCGGTAATTATTCCACCACCGGTCCCAGGCAGGCGCGGTCGCAAACAGCCTCTGGCTCCTACCACTGCCGCTTCCGCTCCTACATGGTCTCCCACTCCCGCCCCATGCCTAATACCAAAAAAGCGTCCCGCACCTACTCCCATAGGTTCTCCCACTGCCGCACCACGTCTCGCTCCCAAAAAGCGACCGGCTCCCAATCCTGCAGAATCTCCCACTCCCGCACCACGACTCATACCAAAAAAGCGAGCCGCTCCTGCTCCCCCAAAATCTCCCACTCCCACTCCATGACTCATACCAAAAAAGCGACCTGGTCCAGCTCCCGCACAGTCTGCCACCCCCACACCACGTCCCACTCTCAAGAAGCCTCCTGTGGAAAAACAGCCTCCCACTCCCACACCTCCCACTCGCACACAGCCACCACCCCAGTTTACAAGTATAACTCCCAGCAGACCCCCACCACTTACCAACGGACCCCCGGCTGGGCCAAGAGTCCCAATGGCAGGTGCGCCAGCAGGAATTGCTGGTGGCCCATTAGTATTGTCGGTGTGTAGGCAGCCAAATTCTGCAAGTTGGGCACCAGCCGTAGGTGGTCCACCATTGACGCTGTGTATGCACACAATAATGCCGGAGCAGCATGGCCCGGACCCCCTGAAAGATGGGTAGGTGCTCACCTCTGCCACAATTTCTGCCACGGTAGTATTGGGTTTGCATAGTATGGTAGCAGTGGAGGTAGCTGCTACTCCATATATCCCTGCAGGTAGTGTTGTAAGGTTCATGTACATGATGGTCAGGGCTGGAAGGTTCTTGCACCTGGCAATGGACTATCTACTTACGATGATAATTATAGCACACATGGGCCCCACCCTTCTTGACTTTCAATTGGAGCTGGCTGTTACGGGGTGACTACTGGCCCACCTAAGGGTACTTGTACTATACCGAAAGACCCAAGGATATGATATACATGTCTGAGGAATACTTAATAATAAGTGTTGCGCGTTACTAGAAAATATTAGTAGTAGCAGTAATACTTCTATCTGCAGTACGGCTCGACAATAGAAAATATTGTGTGCTGAGTCCAGGGATGCAGGAACCACTTAAGAACGTGTAGCTGGACCTACAGTTCAAGTTTCGTGTTATTGCGACTACTAGTGATTTAGGTACAGTCAGACAAAGTTTCTTACTATACGACTGAAGAAAATATTTCTAAGTCGAAAATTGCATGGGAGCAGTTACCCTGAACTTGCCACATTACCCTGAACTAGGATTGGTTACCCTGAACCTACTAAGTGAGCTACTTACCAAATGCGGTTTAGGTCAACACCCCGTCGGTAAGCAACTTCAGTAGCTTGTCGCTAGACGGCACTAAGACCGATTGGGAAACCGTAACCATTGTTGCGATCTGCATACTTTTACGGTCCTACCGGCATATCATACTAGCCGCATTCGTGGCTGCTAACCATTTTGGGTTACCCTGAAATCTCCTTAGAGAGAAATAAAAAAATCAAGCCACCAGGGGGTAATTCACCCTAAAGTACGTCCGGTGACACTATAAGGGGAAATCGAAATCTGAGCGAAAATGAAAGCTATCAGAACCTTTCGGTTCAAGTTGGTTTTAGGGGTAGTCTTGCACGCTGAGTCCATTTCTGGAATCCGTTTTGCGATCAGAGTTACACTGGGTGAGCTATACACTGTTGAAGTTGTTAAAACTACTTCTGCCGGTTCTAGTACACCCGCGGTTGACAAAGGTAGCAAACGGACCTAGTCTATTAGATTGCACGCAGAAAGAGCTTTCAAACGAGACCTTAATAAAGATCAACGTAGTCATATCCGCGGAGTTATGAGCAGTTGAAGCTAGTTCACGTGTATGCGAGGCAGGCTCTCAATGGACACTAGATAACTCGGATGGATGATGCCGGATCCATTAATTAAGAACTCTGAGTTGTAAACTGAACGACTTTAAGTTTACTATCTGAAAGTTACTCTGGCATCGGAATAAGACTATAGTTATCTTGCTTAAGCGATGATCAAGAATAGGTAGTGTAATATCTTAGAAATACAGTTGGGAAACGTATTCTTAGTTGAGGCAAGTGTGTAGTATGACTCTGCAGTAGCTGAAACGGTGGCAGACTAAGTGCAGAAGGCGACTGCATGAAGAAAAGCTGATATGACAACCTTCGGACATAAGCAACATCAGAAAAGATTTTTTGGCGTCCTGACGCCTTGCACTGGCGCCCTAACGCCCGCCCTTTTACTGTTGCCTCTGGTGCCCCTAGTGCCTCAGGGGCGTCAGGGCGCCACTGTCGAAGATCGCTGGCTTCTGGGGGTCCAAATAGCAGCAATTCCGGCCGAAATTATAGCGTTTTTGGGCGTAATTCTGGCGCCCGTGGCGCTCTGACGCCAGCGTTACTGCCCAGTGGCGTCAGGGCGCCATCGGTCCGGACCGTGCCCTTCCAGATAGACAGCATGCCACTAGGAGGCGCCCGTGGCGCCTGAGGCAGTAGGGGCATCCGCCATTCCTTCCTGATGAATCCGAAGCCCGCGAGCTATCACAATATACATCACCGCGGAATACAAATAGTGAGAGAATTGTCGAAGGTGAGGATAGCGCCCACCATAGCTGTTAAGCAATCGATTCTACATGAAGCCTACAAAGTTCTAAGTTAACG
>Ga0307511_10004478_pt1 | contig 14266 bp, 18 predicted proteins | sample 13_EM_MG_FD_200266 | JGI IMG/M metagenome (GOLD analysis project Ga0307511, IMG submission 200266) | Populus trichocarpa ectomycorrhiza microbial communities from riparian zone in the Pacific Northwest, United States - 13_EM | ecosystem: Host-associated > Plants > Roots > Unclassified | place...
AGGCCCTGTATACTGTCTTCACTGTATTGTTAGTCTTTACCACCACTGCATTTTGGTTTGCTTGAGAGTATTTTTTATTTATTTAAATACTCATTACTCGCATGCGGCCCTAGGGGGGGGGGGGGGCATGGCGAGCCTAACGGAAGCCCGATAGGATTCAAGGTGCGCTCATGTTAATCTGAGCCCCTCCCGCGCGCAGAAATCACGAACATTAATGTACAAAGAACAAAGAATCAACCCCTAGCCGGCTCCTCCCCGGCTCCTCCAGCTCCGAGGCCGCTCAACTAGCACTCCTTCAGCCCCGCCCCTCTCCCCTGGTGCCTCCGCCGCCACGCCCTTTCTCCGGCCCACAGACTCCGCAGCCCCCCCTAGCACCTCCTTCCGCCGCCACGCCCTCTCTCGGCCCTCCCCGCGAAAATATAGCATCTCCGCAGCCCACCTTTCCCCCTCCCCGACTCCATCTCCAACTCCAACTCCAACTCTCCTTCAAAAGGCTTAACTTTCGTCGCTCCCCGGCTCCAGCTCCCCGGAGGGGTGTAGGAATAGGTGCTTGCTTGAGAGTAGAACACACGATTGATTGCTTTCACGAGCACTTGTACCACAGATCCTGTTCCGGTTCCACACAACCCTTGACATACCCACAGCTTCCCTCCTCCTGGCCCTAGGCCTTGATGGTGGTGACACCTGAAATACGTCTAGGACTGCCAACTAGGAAAACCCCAATTCGGTCTGTGGGAATACCTCTGGGTGTATTTTGCTCGGTGCTTTAACCTCCGCGCAGGTCGATTTCTGACGTTTCCTTCATTCTCCCTAAGATATAGGTAGCTGTCTAGGACGACAGCATGTAAGGAGACGGCGTTGGGGTCTAAGGGGGGTGAGCGGGAATTATAGAGGGGAGGGGCCAGGGGCGGCGGAGGAGCCCAGTTTAGAATAGCAGGTTGACAAGGGCAGGAAAGGGTGTGGCGGCGGAGGACAGAGCTTTATATTTCGGGGAGCGAGGCCGGCAGGAGGGCGTGGCAGCGGAGGAGACACGAATCTCTTTAGCAAAACCTTTATGTATATAGAGCGTGGGCAGGACAGACTAACTTGTCCGCCCTTGAATCCTTCCCGGTTTCCGGGGTGCTCATAATGGCTCTCCTATCAAGGCTGCATGAGTAAAGAATTTTTAGAAATAAAAATAAAAAAAAGAATCACAGCATGTGGTTGGAAGTTGACGTGCTCCAGAATAGAGGTCAACAGACTTGATGATTGACCAAGGGGAAATCTTTTGGGGTGGCTGTGCAACGTCACTAGCCTGGCTAACCCATATAACAATCCTATTTTATACTCCGGATGGGAATCCACAAACATACGCGGTTAGAATACGAAATACTTGCCAGGAACCTTAATAGTGGTGTACATAGCCTTCAGGGGGATCAACCTAAAACTTAGCCGAGATTCCGCGTCAAACGCAGCTTTTTTTTGGAACCTTCGAGGGGAAAGTGTTGGGACAAGGTAATAGGGTCGACATGATGACTGTAGGATGTCCGCGTAAGAGCATTAGGGCCTAGATATGACTGTATGAGAGCATTAGAGCTCGAAGGACTAATCACACCAGATAAGGGTGGATGTTCCAATTACTGTTATTATTCTTCTCGGGTTATATAGGCACAGGGGTATTTAAGGCGAGGGACTTCCTTACGATTGCCAATCGTATCTTGTCTTCTAGTATACGAATATACTGCTTGCTACCTCGCGAACGAGTGACCGGCGAAGAGCGATTTCTTCAGAAAGTCCTTGTGCTCTTCATCATTCGCCTCCGATATTAGAGTTTGAAATTATCTGTAGGCAAATAGCTGAATTCGGATGTCTCGCTTTCTGGATACGCTTTTTGAGTGCTCATCGCTTCCAATTTTGAAATAATATGGGACATTATATCCTGAGCTAAGGCTTGTCAGACGTGCCGCAATAAAGGAAGATGGAGTACAAGAATAGGTTATCTTGAGCGGTAGGAGGAGAGAGATGGGAGTGAAAGGGGGTAGGGGGGTGAGAGAGGGGAGAGGAGGACAGCGAACGTTACAAGGCGTTTGAAGGTAGTCTGGTTGTTTGAAGGTGTAGATGTGTGGCAACCGGGAAAGTGTATCCTCGCGGCTCTCGCTAGCCAAGTGTAGTTCTAGTGCTATTCGCCAGGCCGATAGTCTTGGCACCCATAGTCCTGAGACTAATCAGGCAGTGACTAGGTAGGTTTAGCTCACATGAGCGGAGTGGAAGACGCCACCCCCCGTAAAAAACGCGAATACCATCTCTGCCTTCGTTCAACCTCTGAGATATTCACGAGTTTTAGTTCACAGCAAAATCAGGGCTTTAGTCTATAGTTCCACAAGCGTTTCACAGATTTACACTGCGGCCCGCTTTCACGCGACGTTGACTCGTGAGCTAGCATGAACATGGAGGACGGATATACAATTATTACAAAGTACGTAGAACTTTCATTCAGATATCCATAGAATCTTGGCCGTCAGGGTCTTCCTTCGAATTAAGAATATTCCCAGTAACGCCTGGTAAGTACTCTACACCTTCTACACCCCCGCGTACTTACCGTAGCTTACCCCCCAAGTAATCTAAATATTATGACTTGGCACTCGCTCCCCCATCGTGGTTACACACCACACGTACCCCGTCAATACGCCTACGAAATCAACAAACATTGCCTTTGTTTCCATTCAACTCCATGGTGGAGCCCAATTTTGCACGTGTGATTGCTCTGTTCTTTTAACGACCACCTCACGACCTCCACCTTTCTGCCTACCCTGCTTCGAACATTGGTGTTTGACTTCACACATTCTCTACCAGCTGATAGGGGTTCCTTGGGTTGTCTGTGGACAGATACGATATCATTCGGTTCATTTTTGTAGTTTAGAACAGTAACGAAGTTGGTCATATCAATCCACTTTGATTTGTCTTCTGTTTGCGGACGGATTTACTAATTCCACAATAGGCAATCCGACCCAGCTATCGCCTATAGATCCATACACTTTATTACCCCCCCAACTAGTGGTTTGGCGTCCTTCCCTAGACCTATACATTATGCAGGATATCATGCCCGCACTGGCCCTGGAGGTCAGCACAACCTTACCAATCGGTAATTGGACTGTTAATCGCACTCCCCCGTACCCCCCCAGAATAACCAGCACCGACCTCGTGGACGATTCAGCCATCTCTGAAAAGATCCGCATTTGGCCATGGTTATTCGTCGGGTTAGCAGGCATAGCATGCCTGCTGGTGGGGTGGCTTCTGTTGCATAAAAGAATGACAAGTAGAAAAGTCAAGGAGTAATATGACCCCCTATGTGGCTTTCTCAGGAGATGGTATATTCACACATTTCTGGGTTTGAAAGTAAAGATTACGGGGTGGGATCTGATACCACAGTCAAGATCAAGCAACAAAAAGCTCAACACTATTTCGACGAGAGATTTCTAAACGGAGCGAAGTGTTTTGGGTATAGTAGCTCGGATGTGGTGGATCTGCATTCCACCAAGTTTATTTTATCTTGTTTTTAAAGCATAATAACCGGCAGCCCACCTAAGACGATGATTGGGAGTTCCACCAACTGACCGAGTGGTTGGATAATCAATGGACGCAGAGCCGGAGATGCAGCCCCTCTTCCTAGGAATATGAAAATATATGGGGATTATGTTTGGAGATTATGTTCGCGGGAACAGGATCCCGGGCAGGTAGTTGACAATCAAGGGCACGTGGTTCAAACATGTAGTAGCTTGTGGCAGATTGGACCTTTATAGGGAACTATGTAGTATCTTGGACCTGTACGTAGATGGCTTCATTAGACTCAATAAATGTGTGGCATTCTTTCATGCATAGCAGGCCCAATCACTTGCTAGTTGCCTGTGGCCTGACGCAGATTGCATAACACAAAAAGTTCCCGCATGCAGAAATCTTGGCAGGAGAGTTAGGAGCAGTGGAAGGTTGTTGTTGCCGGAGCTGTGAGAGTTGGAGGCGAGGGGTGCGAGCAGTAGAGTTGTAGGCTGGGGTGGGAGTGGTAGGGGATGCGAGAGAGAGCTGGTGCTAGCGGCAGAGGGTCCACGACCCTTTTTTTTTTTTTTCATTTTGTCTCGTTTATATCTCATGTACTGACCTTAGAGCGTGGGGGACCAGGTTAACTTGTTCCCCCTTGAATCCTGTCGGGCTTCCGGCAGGCTCGTCATAGCTCTCCTACAGAGCTGCATACGAGTAATGAGTTTCTAAAAAAAAAGCATGCAGAAATCACTTGATGATCTGAACAATATTTAGTCAAACTCCACGCTGGTTATTCTTATTTGAGAGTCACTTTAGAGCGTGAGCTTTTCACCTGGCTGTAAGGACCCCTGAAAATCTGAAGATCCGGAAAGCAGCGTCACTTGGTTGGTGGTCGGCAGTCGGGGACGTTGTAGTAAATTACCCTGAATTCCCTGACTGAAACATTACCTATCTACTCTTTACTCGGGTGTGGCCCTAGTAGGGGGGGCCATGATGAGCCAGTTAAAACCCCGGCTGGGCTGACGCGACGGCTGAGTTAATGTGGCCATGTCGAAGGCTATGTATATTATTGCTACGGAAAAATCAAAAGAAGTTTGTAACTGAAACACTACCAGCATCCATCGGCTTGGGCACCTCCGCGAAACTCCTGAACGGTGGAGTAATCTTTCTATCAGTACCAGGGAAGGTAATTTACTTGCTCCAAGATTATATTAGATTTGCGCTTAATTGAGAAGAGAAAAAAAAAAGATACACATCATTCCTACACTGGTGTTTCATGACACAATACATGCATTGCGAAAGTTCAGGCTAATGGCTAGTAACAAACTTGTACATTTCTGAGAGAATCTCTTTCCACCCCCTAAATGTGAACGAAACATCGCCTCCTATACTCCACCATGTCCCCATCCTGATACGCATTCCTCGGCCCAGTCTTAATAATACGCATGAAGCCATCCTGGCCTCAATTTGCCCCCGGGGATATCCACTAAACATCCCCGCGATACGAGCTAAAAAACCTCGGATTAAAAAAGTCGTAAGTCCTAGGTCTATTGCTAGCTCTAGTATCGTCGCTAGGGGCAACTGACACTGGGCGACTGGGGGACGGACTGTTCGAGGTGGATGACGTATTGAAATCGGCCATAGACCCGGAATAGAGTGAAGAGCTTGGCCTTGGGGACTGTTGAGTTGTATCGATCGAAGACGCCGGGCCAGAGCCTATAGATGAAGAATCGTTGTTTGTTCCGTTTACTAGTGCAGCGAAGGAGTCTCTCCCCTGGGAGCCATCAAGGTTTAGCGGTGGGAGTTGGAACGCATTAGTGCTAACCAGTATATTTTCATCACTATGGAATCCGCTTGAGTATCAGTTTGTTGATCGTTACAGTAGTAGAACAGAAGGGGAATCGTACTCTCTAGCCCTCCTGGCCTTGGCCCTACGACTAGCAGCCCAAACAATGCCCCCAATGGCTAACAAGCACGCTACGCCGGCCAGGGCAATCAAAATGAGTGCCCAAACAGGGGGTTTTAGTGGGGGTTTTGCAACAGCCTCGTCTGGAAGGTTTAGATCGAGTTGAGTAATCGTGGCAATGTATGTGGGGACAGTGGTAGTTGAGTTGCCCCATAGAACGCCCGTGGTCGGCTGGATAGCTCGAGGCATTGTTATTATCTATTGGCTACTCGTACGGGCAGCGGGCTGTTTTGTTCTGAAGTCGAGAGCTATAGGTCTAACGCTACATATTGGTATATTAGTACTCTAATTTCAATTACGATCAACTGGATGTGAGTTACTGTACATATTGGATTGAGGTGTGGTATGCCGAGCTCTGAGATGGATGTGTCGATGGCAATGATGGTTGTTTATATTTACAGAAGAGTGTTTGGTAGGAGAACTAGTCGCGTTGACCCCTACTGTACTCTCGTAAGCAGAAACTAGTTGGCTGCTAGTTTGATGAATCTGGTTGCCAAGCAGTCCACACCAGCTTACCTATAGAAACAAGCCAAAGTATCTTAACTGAATTAAAGGGTATCCGAGGGAAATCAGAGTAGTCTTGAGGTACTATGCATTCGTAAGAGCTTTCAATACCTATTCCGGGTGGCACGATCCTCAATTGAAGCATACATATAGACTGGTCAACGTGCTGAAAGAACCACAAAGAGTAGTAGCTGAACGAAATCTAGCTAATCATCACACACAATGAGTTCACCCCCCCCCAAAAATAGTAAATCATCACGTGCCAACGCTATTTAGCCATAAGCAATTACCCTGAAGCAATAGGTATACGATGGGCTGCCCGGACGAATGTTAATGTGGGAGACAGACACCTACCTCGTGCCTACGGTTATGTCATTATTCAAATGCGGCTGAGTTCAGGAAAATTCATTGCACCACACGGGAAATAATTTCCCATCGATGATATTGTATGGCTAAGCCTCACGAGCAGTTATATTTTACTGTGAGACCTTGATACGACCAAACCTTCTATTCTCGAAGAACGATGCAAGTATTTCGTTCCTGTAGCTATACATACGATGGGAGAACACGAACCACATGAAATATATATGTATTTGCCCTGAATCTGTTTCGAGATTCGAGTTTTCCCCGACCTGTAACCCGTACGTTACCCGAAACTCACTCATAAAGCGTATGTATCCAGGGTAGCATAATGCATTCCAGTTTCAGTTACACCCGGAGCCCAGTATGGCATACACATTCAAACCGCTTTAGCCTATCGGCATAAACCCACTGGTTGTTTCGGAGAGGACCACGAAGGAGCATCGCAGGCTTTGCCGGAGAATAGACGAGATCTTGGAGGAGGAGGCAAAGCATCAACTGGAATGGGACCCAAGCAAGAACAGCAGCGTGAACTTCTCGCAGCGGGGTCCCCTGGAATCAACGGTAACCTTAGGTATCCTGGTCAACTCGAGCCTGAACTTCCGGCCACACATAGACAGGAGGGCCAAGAAGGCGGAGGCCTTGGCCGGGGTGATGATGCGACTAGGCAAGACAAACGGGGGCCTCTCACCAGGGCCCTGCAAGTGCTACTCACCGGGGCCATAAGGCCAATCTCCACCTAGGGGCCGGAGCCCTGGAATAGAAGGCATAGGGGGGTGAATTTGGGCGCCATGCACAGGGTGGAAAACCAGGCACTGAGGGAGATCACCGGGGCCTACCATGGGGCCAGCCACCAGAAGCTCGGACACATTGCGGCCGTGGAACCTCTCCAGTCAAGGCTGGATCACATCTTCATCTTGTGGGCGGCAAGATCCCTCCGCACGGGGACAAACAGACCCGACATCACCTTAGCATGCTACAGATTTCTTGGTGCATGCTTATGCGTGCGTAGGTTCGAATCCTGCACCCCCCAAAAAGATTTTCTAACAGCCAAGGAGCATGGGTTTGTCCTAAAGAGGTTCCCCCTGTTGTCTTAGTCAGACACTCTACGGAGTTAAGTCTTGGCTAAGTCCCAAATGGTCTTGGTGGGGCTCGTCATAGCCTAAGGCTGAATACGAGTAATGACTTTAAAAAAATTAAAAAATAAAAAAGCTACAGATTCAGTACAGAAAGAAGGAAGCTAATAGGGCTCGCCTTGACGTGGGAACAAATGAACGCACCGACGTGGCCAAGGAAGGCGACGATGAGCCCTATGACAAATTGGAAGCGTTTTTTTGATTCTGTCACCCAGTTGACCTAAGGAGAGTCGGTTGCCGTTGTCGCCGAATTTGGTGCCACCGGAGTCAGAGCCGAGTGGTCTGGGGCAGTGAGAGGACGGCGGGGGCCGCGGGACGATACAGAAGGGCCAGAGAGGGGCGTGGCGGGGGATGAGGTCATTCTTATCAGGGGTAGAGGCCGGAAAGGGGCGTGGCGGAGGAGGCAGTCTTTTCAGGGGGAGGGGCGGTTTAGGGCGTGGCGGTGGAGGAGTTGCACGAATCTCTTTTGCATTAACTTAGACCTCCTTGAATCCTTTCGAGTTTCCGAGGAGCTCATCATGGCCCCCCTATAGGGGCCGCATATCAGTACTGGGTATTTAAAATAAAAAAAAGGCTCCCCGTATTGGATGTGTATCCAAGTAATGTGTTTTCTTTTAAAAAACCGCATTAGACGTGGAACAAGTGGGTAACGCCGTCGAAGAATCTCTCTACCAACGCGTGCACAGGTTTTGACCGTCTGATCATCTAGTTCCCCATGACCAATTACGAGGGGCATTGTCATTTCAGTCAGGAAGCCAGGACAACCCCCAAATATGCAGGGCATCTGAAGGTGATGCCCTCCAGGTATTCTAGCGTTGGTAACAGGGCTCCATGAAAGGGCAGAACGTATAAATCGCTTCTATGCTATGTATCAGCAGAGAATCGGCAAGAGATGCGTACTCGCTCTAGGAAGGCGAAAATGTCACGGGAAATGAGTTTGGAAATACATAGATCCACATACTGCTTGTACACAATGCCGCTCATTACATGCCGCAGGAAAGTAGAGACGAAATCCTTTTGGGGTATTCACCGAGGCTCTGGTCTCTATGTACAGAGAATTGCATTAGTAAATATATTTACTATTTGACTAAGCTGGAAGAAAGGCGTACAATGGTTTGAGGTGGAAGTGAGGGTTCGCGCTCGCATACATATGTAACTTGAATACAGTGGCGAATGACATTGCTGGATCCGAGGGCATAACGGCCCGACCGATATTCGATAAAGCGGGGAAGTAGCACCGTGAATAGATAAAGATATAAACAACGTCTATAAGAGAGGTGATTATTTTCAGATACCGGAGCCCTTGCAGGCTCGCCGGAGCTCCCAGTGGTTGTTGGTCTCCCTCCGAAGGGATCGTGAATGACCCAAGCTTGCGAGGCTCAAGGCAGGACTAGCGACCCCAGCACGGTTTGTTAAACTGTTGATGAACTTTTGCCACGCGCTCATGCAATAGCTGCCACTTTGGTCAATGTGCACGTGAAGGCATATGAAGGTACGGACTTACATGCCTGCCACATTTAGTATTCCCTACCTTTCTCGCCCCCGCTCGCTCCCGGAGACGCTACCGGTGAAGTAGCTGCAGTGTTGTTGACAGCAGAATAGTGGTGTCGTGAGGTCCTTGGTACAGTATCGTCAGAATCGCCTAAGATATCACCGACGGTTGAGGAGTAGGTACGTGCAAGGTGAAGCCAAGAAAGGGAGGGTTATCTCATTTTGGCACGTGAGTATTCTGGAAGGTACCAGGTAATTCAAGCCAGACTACAGGTAGCTTACCTTACGTACTTACAACTGTTAGACCACCCAGCAACCGCCGAAGCCCTAACCCATAACAATATATGAGAATAGCCAAGCCCGCTCAGCCAAGCCCGCTCCCCCACACATCGCCTGATCCTTGGCAGAGGGCACCAAAACGTATAAATACCCCTTTTTCCCCATTTCTTCCTCTCTGCTTCTTCTCTCCACATTCCCAGCTACCTCGCACCCAACAGGTTTGCTAACGCCTCGAGCTCCGCGGTATTAAGTTACCGTCTGGCTACCGACTCAGCACCCGAAGAAGCCACCCCGTTTTCAATGGGTCTGCTAACAACTCGAGGCTGACGTTGAGCAAGGATTGGTACAGACAACTCTCGTTATAATCATACGGTCGGGACCAGAGGTGACATGCGTATAGTGAATATATGCTATATCGAGAGAAAATTACGCCCTTTTGCATATGTGGGGGGACTACGAGGGGCATGCATACAATGAATATATGCTTATATCGGGTATGCTTATAACGAGAGTTGGCTGTGCTAGGGAATAGGCAGGAAGAGTGCAGTCAGTAAAGAGTTTGCGACCAAAGAAGTAAAGGGAGGAATTGGGGTGGTAGTCTCGTGAGAATGAGTAGGAGGAACCTTGACTGAACTTAACCTAACTCCAGCGACTGGACTCAATCAAAACCAGTGCGCGTTATTAGCAGTGATTAGATGTGGCATATGGAAACGGGTGTAGTATGGGAAAGAAGGAAGGAAGAGGAGGAACCTGCGCTATGAAGTTCATCACCTTGACGTTGGTGCGCAGGCTCCCTATAATGGGTCTAAGAAGAACTTCACTATGTATTTAGTTGTATATATTTCACTGAAGATATGAAAACCTCATTTGCCTATTATATTGTGTCCGAAACCATGATACGCATTCTCTAGCTGGCCTGAAGGCATATTTAAGCTAAACCAGACCAGTTTGCTCGCCATTTGTACATGTCTTGGGCTTGTCTTGCTTTGACGATTCTACCCTACCCACCTAGTAGCTAAACTCGCACCGACATCAACTTCCAAGGACTGAGCGATTACGAGAACTCAACAACCAGGACCACCCCGACGTCGGCTTTTGACTTATTTTATTCAGCGCGCTCTCACGAGCAACTTGATCTAATTTATTTATCTCCATTTGCGAAACTACAAATTACCCCTGAGGGTAAAGCTTTCTAACTTTTCTGCTCAAAAGTGGGCGATTTTCCGCCAGCGAACCTACGTGGCAACCGCCCCAATTTACATTGGTCCAGTCTACCCACACCAATTCCTTGCACTTCCATCAGTTTCTACGGCTCAGCCGCACAACTGCCACAATAGTTTCAACAAGCCTCTGCCCACTACATAGCAACCATTGCTACGTAACCCAGAACCTTGCACCCATCCCTGCTCTAATCTACCAATCACCAGCTCTCACTCTCTTAGAATAAATTTATTCTGAGATTGAGTCTCGTTGGTGAATTTCAGCATGGCACTGCACCCTAAGGGTGTTCTCTTTGGCCCAGTTAAAGACTGGGGCCAGGGTAGTACTAAAATTCTACTCGAATCGGATAGAGAAGGAGATCTCAAGGTGAGACGCCAACTCACTTTGGAGAATGTTACGAACTGGCTGACGACATACAAGTTCCAAGAGCTTGGAGGTGAGGTCGCTCTGGTGACAGCAGTGTCTACTTCTACTAGACAATGCAAGGATTTCTCGGGTGAAGGCTCCTTCAAGTTAGCAGTTACCAGTATCGAGAGGAACGGAAGAGGAGACGAGGATACCTTTGAAGTTATAGATGACACTACGGCAGAAAGAGCAATTAAGCTCCTCAGAAGAGGGTTAGTGATTCCGGATGAAGCAGCGAATGGATCAATGGAGGGTCTGGATGTCCAACACCAGATGATGGAAACGTTGGACAAGGTCTTAGAGTCTTTTGTAATTAGACCATTAAAACCCTTGGGAGAGCCGGTAGACAACATAGGTTATCAACTCAATCTATCTACTCTGAAGAGGATGATGAGGAAGGAGACGGAGACTCCAGCAGTCCAGTTAGCAAGGATCGAGGAAGCCTTGGAGAAGGACGTAAATATGGAGTCGGAGAACGAGGTGATGGAAAAAAAGTCAGCGAAGAAGGGTAAGGGGAAACTGACCAGGGGAAGGTCACCCTTGATACGTTGCAGAAGGAGATGAAAATTTTTGAGGAAGCTACCTAGCCCTGAAAATTTAATAAGGTGAGGTCCAATTTGTTCATGACTCACCCACCAGTTGGAAATTGGAGGATAGCCAGAGGGGTTGGAGCCAGGAAGCAATACAACAGTCGGTTAAGACTGCAGCAGAGGTTGTTATACCAGACTCTGACAATAACATGGACTCGGATGATGAGTCTATCCCAGACGGCTCCCTCACTAGGGATCAATTACTCGACAGGTACCGGAAGAAGCCCCTCCTGACCAGCTTCTCATCAACTAAGAGTAACGGACCGATGGCGATAGTGGAGGTGGTACCCGCAGTACCAGTCGTCAAGATGGAGGTGGATCGAGGTGAAGGCAAGGCCCCCGAGGGATTAAACGTCAGCAAATACGCGGTAAAAAAGCTATCGTATAAGGAAGTCAAGAGGGTTGCGAAGGAAATGAGGACAGGCAATGCGGGGTGTGAAGAAGACAAGGAAGAGAATGATGAATTGAGAGAAGAGGAAGAGAAGGAAAAGGATATTGCATGGAACCGACCCTGTGATAACAGGACATTGTCAGATTTAATTATCTGTATTATGTTGAACGGAAGAGTGATGACGGCGATCAGCGAGTTGGAAAAAGGGAAGAAGTGGTGGAAGTCGTCACAGGATTATAGGACTGCTCAGAGTCAAGTGCTGGCAGCCGGGTGGATGATCGAGGCAGAACTATATACTAGAGGATTTGGAGAGGAAAAGGGATGAAGCTGAAAGAAGAAGTTAGAGTCGGTAGGAGCGAGATAGAGGCCATCGATATGGCAGAGGCTGGGATGACCTTCCACGAGGTTGCAAAAGTCAATACTGGAGACCTATCAAGTATGGAATCTCAACTCGAGAAGCTGATTAAGCAGGTCTCTATGTTAGCATGTCTCAGTGGAGCAGAGTCGATGGAGGATCAAGCCCAGGCAAGGAGACAGGCGGTGCAGAAGAACGCGGAAGCGGAGAAGAACGCGGAGAAAGCCAAATAGATCAAGAAAATCGAACTTGATAAGAAGGCAAAGTCAGAAAAGGAGAAAAAAGACCAAGAGGAAGAAAAAACGGTACAAGAGGTGGCAGCTCAAGTGGACGCAGTTTGGAAGGGAAGGCTGGCTGCCTGGGAAAGTATCAACAATACGGTCGAGATGTTGACAGCGAAGGCAAAGCAAGCTGTAACACCTGCGGAAATCGTGTCTATGGGGGAAAAACTGAAAGAGGCAATGACAAGGAAAGATAAGCTGGAAGTGGAAGGGTAGGTCATTCCAGAAAGCAAGGTGGGGGAGAAGAGAGTGGTGGTAGGGAATAAGGTACTAAAGGTAGCCAAAATTATTTTGGCACACATGCAGTCAATTGATGGAAGAGGGATGGTGGAGGTGGAAGATGGGGTTAATAAGGTCAATGCCTTACTCCGGGAAAAGGCAATTAACAACAACACCATCCCATGGCATACCACGGTGGAGTTCGGAAAAGGATCCCAGAACGACAAGTCGAGGTGGATGATTAGCAAAATTGGGGAGGAATGCACCAAGCAAGAGGTCCTCACCACAACGACCGAATGCTTGACAGCCGTCTTCGAAGCCAAGGGGGAGATGCTGAATGCATGGATGGAGAATGAGAAGGTCGTCAGGATGTTGATGCCAGTGGAACCATCAAAGGTGGCGAGAGGAAGAAGAGATATTGGGAAGAAGTTGAGGGATGAGAATAAAGACATAAAGACAGGACATCGGTTCCCGAAACTGTTGGTAGGTGCCAGAACCACCGGACTAGCTTTTGACGCAGCAGATCATACTGAGGCAAAGATGTTAGTCGAAAAGGGTGTTATGTGGGAAGGGGTATGAAGACAGGTCCAGATGATGGTCACGAACAAGATGGGAGAATTCAAACACTCCCCACCACCACAAAAGAAGGAGGAGAAGAAGGGAAAGACAAGTGAGAAAAAGACCTCCGCGCAGGTCAACAACACTAACAACAACAACAACAACAACAAGGGTCAACAAGGAAAGAGGCAGACCCCACAGTATTGGTACAACGTCATCTGTTACAACTGCAATGGCAAGGGACATAAGAGGGAAAGCTGCTCCTCCGCCAGTAGAGCTGTATCTGCCCGCATTTCGGGGGGTCAAAAGAGGAACTCGGAATTTGTTGGGGCAAATGAGAACGGTCAACAGACCTAGAAGAGGAAGGTGGAGGAGGTGAAGGCAGCCAAAGACGGCTTTGAAAAGGTTAAGAGGAAGAAGGGATGGAACATCTGGAAGAAGCCAGCCTTGAAGACAGCCGGAGGAGCCACCCCAGGACCCTCTAATGCAAGAATTACGGAGGTTTTGGATGACGATGTTGAGGAATGGACCCCCGATCGCTTCGGTCCAAACGCACAGAAGGCTCCACTGAAGTCAGACTGGTCTCCGGACAAACAACCGGGACTAGGGAAACATCTATTCTAAGGGCCTTCGGGTGGCTTACCAGAACGTAGCAGGACAGTGCAAGGGTACTCATACGTTTCTGGAGTGATGTAAAAAAAGGAGGATTGATATTGTCTTTGTTGGAGAAGCATGGGTGGATAAGAAAGGGACTGGGATACAATCCCATCCCTCATATATATTAGGATCGAAGGTGGAAAAGGGGAAGAGAACAATGGTATATTGGAGGAAGAAGATGGACGGGGTGGTGAAAGTTATCAGGGAAGACAAAAGACTAGCCTTGATGGAAGTGTGGGGCCATAACCTAGGAGGAATTTATGCGGACGGAAAATTGTCGGGAGGGAAATGGAGGGAGTGGCTTGAAAGTCTAAACGAAGCTGATTGCCTAGTGGGAGAC
>Ga0307511_10004479_pt1 | contig 14265 bp, 8 predicted proteins | sample 13_EM_MG_FD_200266 | JGI IMG/M metagenome (GOLD analysis project Ga0307511, IMG submission 200266) | Populus trichocarpa ectomycorrhiza microbial communities from riparian zone in the Pacific Northwest, United States - 13_EM | ecosystem: Host-associated > Plants > Roots > Unclassified | place...
AAACTCCACTCGTGACTCTTGGATTCCTTCACCCCTTCACGGCACTGCTGAGAAAAATGCACCTTTTTTGTTATTACAAACCTTGTTTATTAGTCTCTTAACACGCAGTTGTAAATCCTGGTCCCAAAATGATTAAGACGGGATTTAAGGGAGCCAGAGCATTTTATTTGAAGCAATCGTGACGTTCAATGACGTTTCAGACTCCAGAAGAACAGAAATAAATGGAAAGTATAGTCAATGCTTCCGAGTCATCTGGCTTAGAAATTACCACGGCAGTAGCCTGTCTAAGGCATCATCTTTCCCAAAAAAAAGAAAAAACTACGCTGCTTTATCGATGTTTTAATATACGTGAAATCGTCTTTTTTTTATTAAAGATCAAGAGAACTTCGCTTTCAAGAAATCGGTGAAAGCAATAATGCTCACTCGATAGTCTCAGGTTTAGGTGAGGAAGCCAGTAGTTTAATGTTTTTTGCAAGACTGGTAACTGTGGAAGCATTTGAGGACTCAATCTTGAATCTTCGCAAGGGGGACGACAACTACCTGCTTTGGGCCAGCTTGTCTTGACAAAACACCACACTCCCCGTCAAGGGGAGAGTTTGTCAACGAGCAAATCGGATTCTTTCAATCTTTCACGCCAACTATGCATGGGAAAAGACAAAGCCAAAATCCCTCAAGCTCAGCATATAGTTAAGCTCACTAGATGGATTCACTTGCACTCTCGGCCTGATTGATGAACCCCATGCGGTGCCCACTCGATACTGCTTGCTAACAACAGAAGAAGACCTCGGATCCGTGTGAACACTATCCAAATCCCTTCTACTACATCAGAACATCAGCTACATAATGTGCAGACATCACTTCTCAAGTCGAAGCGTGGCTGTATTAAGATTTCACAGTGCTCTGTTCCATCACAAATTCAAATGCCCATTACACAACCACGAATTGAGTGAAAGCCATTGCCAGCAACCAACAGAACACAACTGGTGCAAAGAGGAACCGTTGTGAAAAAACCACTAGAGACTTGGAGTCTCTTTGCCATTTACATTGGAAATTGGAATAATAATTATTTTTTAAAGTGTTTTTTATTTAAAAATACTTTAAAATAATATTTTTTTATTTTTTAAAATTTATTTTTAACCAGATCAAAATAATACAAAAGCAAAAAAAAAAATTAATTAATTAATTTTTTTGAAAACAGCATTTCTCCAAAAAAATATTACAACCAAAACCACCAGACAAGAGAATTCACTAACCGTTAAGGATATTGCAATCCCACACTAAAAAAACCCAAGTTAAATCTAATGTTAGTGACCACATTAGCCTACACAACAGAAGGTTTATACCAGTAGAGCATGCTGACTTAAAAACATCAAGTTCTTCACAGGCTTTCCGTATCTTTTAGAATAGGTTCAGCTCCAAAACCAACTAAAGCAGGTTAAATTAACATACATAACCAAAATAGAGATCCAAGTACGATTCACTGCATTCGCCGGCGCTTCTTTGCAAGATTTTCAAAAATTTGGTGGACATCAGAGGATGTGATTGTCTTTGATTTATCGAATGACTCCTGCAGAAAAACATGGGTACATACATCAGTGCAGCATATTTGCTTTGCATAAATAAACTCAAACTAAAATAGAGAAAAAGGTAACTTTTTACAGCTAAGTTTGCAAGATTGCATATCACAAGAGTAAGCTCTAAGGCGTGTTATCAAGGGCATACCAAAAAGGAACGAAATTCATCCTTGAAGTCTGCAATACCATTCAGAATCTCCACCTTCTCTATATGACCAAGCTTGTTGAAAAAGCTCAACTCAGCGCCCTCCTGTTGCTGCAACTTTTCTTCCCTCTTCTGCTTTGCCATTTTCTCATACTCAACAATGGTGTCCTCCCTGTCAATAAGATAACTTATATGCTTCTGGTTGTACATATCCAAGCATTTTTCACATCTACACAGGATGTCCCTCCAGTTTTTGGAAAGAAACAATGGTTTTCCTTCTGAAACAGGTGAAGTGACTTCCACATCAACTCCAAGAACACAAGTAGTATCAAGATTGGTGTCTTTTGTGCATTGGTTTGAGTTGTTTGACCCACTATTCCTCCAAGAACTTTCTCCAACAGCAGAAGCTTTTCCAGCTGTTGCATTATCCTTTTCAGAAGAATTGTTAGCACATATATCATTCTCAAGCTTCCCAGAACCACAAGCTGTGGGAACATCTTCCAGCACATCCTTATCCTTAGCATTACTATAAATAGCATCACCTTTCCCCCCTGCTGCCCGAATTGTCTTGGGATATAGTGTCAGAAAAGAACAAACTGTCGAGCATGTCTTGCATATAAAATCTTCATAGAGAGGCTCTCCTTCCTCATCTCTTGGAATCTGTAAAACAAGGAGATAATTTTGGTAGCTAATAATCATGCTACCTAATCAGAACCATTATGGCTCAAAGAAAGCCAGAACTATATAAGACTTATGTCCTGGGGAGGGAAGTCCAAACTAAGAAGACATTTATTGAATTGTGTTTGCAAGAAGTGAGACCTGAAGCCTAAAGTATGCAAACCTCTTGGTTGTGGACTCTACACTACAACCATGCACTTGAAATCAGAGCATAGGAGGAGAAAATTCTTAAAACATGATCCATGTAAAATAGTTGGATGTCACTTATGATTAACATCATGCATTGGGATCTGAATTAACTTGATCATGTCTCCAAAATAATGCCAAGTATGATATCATCAAACCTATTAACCATGATGACCATATATCACAATATCACATGAAAGTTGATATATCAACCAATTTTTCTACCAACAGTAGGCTGTAGCAAGGGTAGGGACTAAGGGGTGTTTGTGATCCCAACTAACAAAGGCAAGGTTTAGGAAAGAGCCAAACTGAAAGCATGTTTGTTCGACAAAACAACCCTGCCATAGATAACTCATACAAAATTTACTGTCTACGGAAGTAAATGTCAACTTGTCAACCCTCTTTATTGTACATCTAAGGATTACAAATTTCCCAACTCAAACAACACTTTTTTTAGGCTGAAGACACAAACAGGTAACTGTGGGAAAGAAAGAGGCAAAGATGATGAGAACAGAGATGGAACAACCAGGCTACAAACCTCATTGGAAGACTCTAGGCCAAGATGCTCGTCATGAAACCAGTCTTCACACATAATGCACTGTATCATCTCTTCTTGTGCCTCAACATCTGGATCAGGATAGGGCCGATCACAAGAGCAGTATAAACCTTTGAAGTTGTGATTATATGAATTTTCAGCATTTTCCACATCTTTCTTTGGGAAAAGCTTGCAGACGAACTCCCCAAATTTTGAATTGCCACAATCACACCGAAAATTTCTCTTGGTCCATAACTCCACAATCTTTTGTATGTGGCAACAGCAAAAGGCACGTTAAATGTAAGATAAATTTTAACCAAACGAATTTTATTTAAGAGAAGGCATGGAAGAATAGAACACTGATTAACTGCCACGGGTGTGGATAAATATTTATTTCTGAACTTGCACCTTCAGATTATTAGTTTGGTTTTGAACTAAAGTTTTCAACCTCCTTTAAAAAGTGCTACCATGAAATGAAGATTTATATATTCTAGTGTAAGGTGTTGCATAAATAAAATTATGTTGCAATGTTTTTGTACATTGGTTATTGTAAACACCAGCTACACCCGTGGTTTTCAATTTCTATTGTAATTTCTATAGAACACCTTTAAGGGCATGAAAGTAGGCTTGACAGTGCATTGTGTTTTGCAAAGAAACGTTTTACTTCTCATCATGCCTCCATATTACAATTTTAGTTCTAGGCTTCTAGCCCTGTAAATTTGTTAAAACTTTTCATTAACAAAAAGCATATGCCATTTTAACATTCACAAGGTTAAAAAAGGCTTCAGTAGCTAAATTTATAGTATTTTTGTCATCTCAAAGTGTGCTTGAACATTGCCTCATTTTCACCAATGTTCTTGCTGATGTACATAGCATCTTTTTGGTCACCAGCGTACATTAATTTACAAAATGGTTTTCAATCAAATTGAAAGTTGGGACATTAAACCACAAAAACAAACCCACTGGGAACTAACTCAATCAACAATCAAACCACTAAACTAAAAAGGGAAAAAAATACCTCATGGCCATCATGGCAAGACAAACTACAAGCAGTGCAAACTCCAGCATTTCCATCTGGAGTGCATGACAGACATGAGAAAATAGCCTGTCTCTTCATATATCCCATGTTATAAGTGCACTCGTTTCCCTCATCTCCTCCCAAAACCAAATCCGCGTTCTTTGCAACCAACAACCAAGACAAAAATCAGAGGAGAAAATTTAAGAGTAAACTCAATAAATCTAATAAGCAGAGAGTTACATTATACATATGTAATCTATCCACACCATCAAAGATTAAATCATCTTCCAGATCAATACCAAAGCAACCCATTTAAAACATAATGCATTTTCTTTGACATTACGGCTTGAGGTCACAAGTTTCGTGATACAGAATTTCACAAATAAATATTGCAGCAGTTGTCATAATCCAAAACAATTTTTGCCCTTTTATTCACAAGTCTGGTCGTGGACTTGGACTTGAGGTGTTATGGAATCTATCAATTTCCCTAAATGCTGGAAAAAAGATTAAAATATTTTCGTGTTGTGTAATTAAGAATCAATCACGAAACCAATTTGTGTCCAACAGTTTCCGATATCCAATCCCACTTCACCAAATACAAGCATTCATCTAGACAAAATGACCCTCTTTTCATATTTACAAAACCCTAAACAACATAAAGCCAGTGACTCGAGACCCTAAGCTGAAATCTTTTCTACCTAGAAACCAAACAAATGTACACAATCACACCAACAACCAAGAGGGTAAGAAAAAAGCAATACTTTCACTCAGTTAAACAAACCCTGAATTGAAAATTTACCAGTTCCTCAGCTTCAACGTTTTTGAGATATTCATCAATGGTAACAGTTTGCTCGACCTCATCATCAAAAACACCATCCATTTTCTCAATATAGTGTAAAGGATTGAAACTTTATGCTTTCTACCTGAAATTGAAGCAAACAAGAGAGATATTGGTTATATGTCTGCTTTGAAACGGATTGATTTTGATACGGGAAAATCTATGGGCTTGACCTAAAAAATAAGTAAAGCAGGTATTGGAGTAAGGGGCACCGACCTGATTGGATTTCGTTGATTTCAAATAATTCTAGGGTTTGTTAATGTGATTGCGAGAGCGAGGGAGAGATGTATGTCGTCTAAGTATGTATGGAGAGAGAGCGCGTTAAAGATATATGGGAGTGTTAAGGACTGAACGGACATTTTCCCGCCATGATGAATGTTATGTGGTGGTGGGGGTGCATCATTTTAACAAGTTAAAAAATTTCATGCAACTTTCCCTCCAATTCAAGGATGGGCTTTGGTGCGTGTGTTTCGCAGCTTCTACTCCATGTTTGAAATTTTGAAATTTCTCTTTCTTTGTTTGCTTTTTTAAAGTTGTTTAAAAGATAGTAATTGTTATTTTTTAAAGTATTTTTTTAAATATATTAAAATAATATTTTTTTTATTTTAAAGTCAATCATTCATTTTAAATAAAAAAAAAACTTAGACTAATCTAATCCTAAGTCAAGTCAGTTCTTGTTTTATAATCAAGGTTATTATAATATTATTAATTTCAACACTCGATATAAATTAAAATAAAAATAATATATAATTATTATTTTTTAAATATATAAGTTTAACAACAATACATATTAAAAGTAAAATATATTTTTTTATATATTATTCTGTTTTGTCAATCACAATCAAACAAGATATAGAAACAATCATTTTATTTTGTATATCGCCACTAAATATAATTTTATCTCTATTTTTTTTTTTATTGTTCTGGAATTGTAATCAAACTCTATCGAAAGAACAAGGTTACTAATTAAGGAAAAAATGCTCTTTATTTTTTAATTTTTCAAGTTATAGTCTTAAAGTTTGATAGACATTTAAATAGTGTGAAGCTAAAATTAAGAGATTTGTGTTCGTCTTGCATGAAGCCATGAAAGACGAACATAAGAAAAGGTTGATGCCATGCAAGGCAACATGTAGCTAGTCATTGCATGACAATCACACTTTTGAGCTTATAAAAATGCATAAAGGCAAAAAAGCTTTGAATAATAATTGTATTAACAGGGCGAGCAAGATGCAAACACTTCACGACCATAGTACAAATCCAGAATTGTTGTTAAGGGATTTAGTTTTTTTTTTAAATAGTATTGATTTCGATGAGATTTTCTCTCTGGTTGTGAAAATAAAAGGACATGGAAACTACATTATTGCATGGTGGCTTAACAACTAATTTGGACTTAAAGACTGAATAACTAGATTAATTGTCCGATCAACAAAGAATTATGGTGGCAAAAAACCCAATTGTTATATGTTTTCTCATCGTCAATTCGAGACTCCATAATATGCTTTTTCTATTTTAAAACAGCAGGTATTACAAGCTAGGGATTCAGTCTATGATGAGGAGTTTTCATACAAGAGCTTCAAGCTGGAGCGAACTGGACCAGGTAAGTTGCTAATTTTTTTATTTTTTTTGCTGTATATCATCTGTTCTACCCATGAAGTTTGTCAAATATATTAGTTCTAGCCATTAGATTGATGAAATAGGTTGTGGGGATGAGTTTTGAGACTGATATAAGAGCTGGATTCAAGAGTTGCGTTTTATAATTCTAACAATTCTTCTTATTCGTTGCAAACTCGAATGTTCTACGTACACTGCAGACATTTTTCCATGAAGTTAGAATGGTCAAAAAGCTATGCTTGGCTTAGTAAATGCCAGGAGAGTGACTTAAGAGATGGGATCTCATACCAATCCAGTAAGAGAGATGGGACAAGCTAGTTGATCCAATGGAATAGGTTGCCAGCTCTCGCTCCCAATCAGTAGACTGGACATGGAGCCATCATACTTGCTATCCTCCTTTAATGTATTTATAAAACTCGTAAATAAATCCAAGATTTAATCAGTTCACCTGCTTTCTCAGTTACTGTACTCTCTTCTTCTTCTTTTTTTTAATAAGAGCTTGGTCTATCTATCCATGGCCTAGTATGTCCTGGATGCTGAGATCCTTGCACCAAAAAGCTCCCATATGCTAAGAATCACTGCAAATAGCCATAAAGAAAACTTATCACGCAAATTTGCAAATAATCTCTTTTTTTCTCCATATTTTTTTACTCTGGTCTTTTTTTTTCTCAATTTTGCCTCTTTTTAACAAATCAGAAACAATTGGCCAATAATTATGCTACAAAAGGATCCAATTGAAGAGAAAAGGAGTTTGAGAATCAAAATAAAAAAAAAATAGCACTCCTCCATAGTAAATCTCCCCGCACCTTTTAATTTCTTTTAATAATTACCCAAATATCTAAAAGCCCACGAGTAATTCCAATTTGGAAAAATATAATATGATTATATTCTATGCAAATAAATCAATCATATTACAAGAATTTATTATGTTCTTGTGGATTGAATCGATCACACTGTAGAGACTATAAGTGTTGTATATCAATGTCACGTGCCTAATTGCAAACGGGGTAACGAGTTCTTCATAACAAGCTCTTGTCTCGTCTCTCTATTTCCGTATTTCTTGAATATTTAGTTACGAACAGCTGCAAATTAAGGCATGCGTGCTTGAGAAATTAATTTTCTTTTTCCCCCCTCTTTAAACTGAGTTTAGCCACAATTACAAATATAGAACCGTCTAAATCATCACAGCTGTTTAGCTTTCATGACTTGATGCTACTGTGAAGTTGCTTCCATCAGCCATTGCCTCATCCTTTTTGTTCCCAACTTGGCTATTTCCTTTTATTATATATATATGTAAAAAAAAAAACTTGACTTCTGGGAGAATTGAAAATATCAACTGTTTAACAGCAACAGTGCTTTGACATTGGTAAGTACCAAATTAACCAAGTACAGAAGGGATTTAACAACGTCTGAACCAGTCTTATCAGTGTTTTACAAGCAAAGCAAAGCTAACCCTTTCGTGAGAGAGAAAGTAAAAATTAAAGAAAAAATTAAGCACCAAGCTGTGCTCAAACAACATCCCCCCCAATGATATGCTTGAATACGATTGTGGTATCATTTTAAACCGATTGCTCTCAGATTTATCGGATTTCTAAACCCTTTTTCCAGTAAAAATATGTGGATCAATCTGTTCATATAATCAAGAAGCAAAGACAATTAATTACAGCACGATAAACACGAATCATTTTATATACTAGCAGTTCAGACACAAATTCACTGAGAATACTGTGTTTATATCTTGAAAAAAAAAAGAACTAGGCATGTAAATCGCGTTATAGTAGAATTTTTTGGCACACAAGAATAATTAAGGACGGATAACAAGTGTGCTGTTAGAATTTTTCTGTTTCAGATTTTATAATTAATCTCTTAACATCAACCGTGTTCTGTAAATTATGTCTTAAACCCACTGGCCGCCATGCGCGTAAAACCAGTTGATCTCTTCGAGCACTCTTTAACAAATAATTAAACAAATGGTTGCCTTAATTTCTCTCAACAAAAATTCAAAGGGTGACTGGACCATTGAGACTCCGACTCCCTCGTTTTTATGTTATCAAGTGATACGTATGAATCCTGCAGGGTATTTCAGCTGCAGAAAAGTAATCAAGGAATTTCTATGTCAAGATTCAAGAATTAAATACAAGAACAACAGTCCTCCATCTAGAAATTGTCAGCAACATTTCCTCGTTGGAAATAGAGTAAATTATTCTCTAGCACCTGGTTTTGAATGCATTTATAAATGAGTCCTTTATATTTGAAAACCTATAATTTAGTCCCTTAACTCTTATGGCCCACTGTCTTATAAAAACACTTTATTTTTTCTAAGAATTTAAACTAGAAAATGGTACATTTGGGGTTATAGAGAATAAACTAAAAAATGTTCTAATCAGACATATAAATCGTCAGCAGTCAAGGGAGTAAGATGTATAATTTCAAAGAGGAAGGATCAGATTATGATTGAATTCAAAATATAGAGACCAGAGAGAAATATAATCTTGGAAATAGCATGCTGATTTCAGTAGTTCTAACAATCTCCTTGACTGTACGGAATCCCCGCCAGTGCAGCCCGTCAACCAGAAATAAATCAATAATAAAACCCTGCCCATAAAAGCTTTGTATTTTTAGTTCCCAAAAAATGGCTCCTTCAACTCTCTTCCTCTTAGTACTCTCTGTACTGATCTTCCTTCAAAAAGCAAACAGCAATAAAATTCCTTGCCATAATCCATGCCTTAGAAACAAACTAGAGGTTCGATTCCCTTTCGGATTTGATAATAATAGATGCAGCTATCCAGGTTTCAATCTCTCATGCAACGATCTCCAGAACCAGATTATCCTCAACCTCCCAAACACAGGCAACTTCACTGTCCAAAACATCAACTACCGAAACCAAACAGTAACTATAACAGACCCACAAAACTGTCTTCCGAAGAAATTCATGGACTCTTCATTTGACCTTTCAGGATCTCCTTTCATTCCTGAACACTATAATCATTCCTTCACCTTCCTAAACTGCTCATCAAATTCTTCCACCACTGTATCTGGGCTAAGGCGTATTGATTGCCTTAGCAACGAGAACTTTACTGTTGTGGCCATGCTAACTAATTATGAGTCGTTACCTTACATGCCAGCACCATCTTGTACAGAACTGAAGAAAAGAGTGTTCGTTCCGGTTCTTTGGTCTCGTTGGTCAGATAGTGAAGCGAAATTAAAATGGAGGAATGAATCCTATTGTCGACGGTGTGAAAAGGACGGCGGGACTTGTGGATTCAAGGGGGATACTGGTCTGACCATTGAATCCAAAGGTCGACGTAGCAACGGTATGTTTTTCGAGCAATTTTAACAGTTGATCCAATAGTCGATTGCAGCTATCCCATCTAAGTTGTTCATGATCCACACGTTACCCTGAAATGTGTGGATAAGAAAATCTTAAATAGGGAGTTGCGACTGTCAGTATTTGTCTGTAGGAGTTTCTTCTAATTAAAAATTTTATTTAAATCTTATAAATTATATATAATACCATGAGTATATTACGTTTACAATTAATTAATTAAGTATAGGAAACATCTAGGTGGTGATCCAGTGGTAATAGTTTGGAATCAAGAGGTTTGCTTTCTCTGTGGTCTCAAGTTCGAGCCTTGTAATTGCTCATATAATGACAACTGGAGGTTTACATGGTCGTTAACTTCAGGGCCCGTGGGATTAGTCGAGGTGTGCGCAAGCTGGCCCGAACACCCACGTTAAACTAAAAAAAAAAATTAATTAAGTATAGGGCAAGTATAGGGCAAAATGATGATGATTTTAGGGTGATTTATTTTTTCTATGAATTTTTTGTTATTTTATATCATCAAGAGATTACAAGTAGAAATTGCAAGATATAAAATAAAACAGTACTTTATCATAACTGGAATTTTAAAATGAATTAAAAATTCACATGCTGAATATTTTAAACAATTAAACAAGTCTACTTTTTTAGACGACTCTTGATCGAGTCTAAAGTTAATAAATTTTAAATGAATCAACTTTAAACCTCATGTTTTAGGCTTGTTAAGAACATGAACCAAGCTTAAATCTTGTCAACATTAGATGAGTCGAGCTCGATCACATCAAATCTTGGCTTGGCTCTACTCAATTTACAGCCGTATATGCAATTGCATACGTGTCAATTTGATCAAATGCTAGTGGTATAGTTTTTGTATGACCAAATCCTACGCTACGTACGGCAACATTCCCCATGAAAACTAGTCAAGAAACACAAAAGTTGACTCTTTAATTACTCAGAAAATCTTGCATTTTGATTTCTTGTTTGTTGTGTTAGAATCTTCCTGTTCTTTGGTCATGAGATCAATGAATGTCAAATTCTTGTATGTTATGCGGAAATGGTGAATTTCCCAAAAGCCAAATTGTTTGACGCTGGTGCTAAAACTGCATCAATGTCAATGGAAGGAGATTTAGAGAAATGAGGAACAACATAGGAACTGTGATTCCCCTTTGTCTTGGAGTTGCTTTGATTTTATTTTTTTTTTCTTGTTGAGAAAGAATATCACTTGAACATCCGTTGCCCCTGTTTTTCTTTTGGCATTAAATGGCCTTCATTCACGATTTGGCTTTGCTAGGTCCTCTCCCAAGAAGTGCAAAATATGGCATCGTACTGGGTGCTGGAATACCAGGGCTGCTATGCATCTTTGGGATTGGTTCTTACCTGTTTGGCCGACTCAAGGAATATAGCGGTGGCAATCAACCCACCACCGAATTCTCCACCGCAATTGCTCCACAACCAAGCGTAGTAATTACTGGTCTTGATGCACCAACAATAGAATCTTACCCCAAAACCCAACTTGGCGACAGTGGAAGATTGCCTAAGCCTAACGACAACACTTGCCCTATATGCTTATCTGAATATCAGCCCAAGGATACACTGAGGACTATCCCTGACTGCAGCCATTACTTCCATGCTAATTGCATAGATGAATGGCTTAAAATGAATGCAACATGTCCATTGTGTCGGAATTCGCCAGATGGGTCATCTGTAATGACCCCTTCCTCTCCCTTGTCCTCTTCGTCATCCTCATTATCAACACCATTGCCATAGATGATGACTGGTTATATTATACAGGGTATTTTTTGCTAGGTTTTGATTGTCAATCGTACATGTGTATTGCTTGATGTGTGTGTATATGTATTCACTAGTGGTGGCCAACCATGGATGTACTTCATTTGATTTTGGTAAGTTCTATATGAAATACCAAAGAGAGAAGGTAGAGGATATATCATCACACTTATTAATTAGTACTTTTGTATGTGATGATCTCTAAGACGATCCTAGACATCTATATTTAATTGATTATGGATTTAATTATAATGCTAGATTATGCATATTATTTAGTTCAACTTTGAATTTTGGCCATAAGAATTATGTGGTGGCAATATTCAGCAAAATACATGGAAAACCAAGCTTCTGGCCCCGGTGCCTTAACTATCATCCTTTAACAACATAAATTAACAATTAAAGCACATTGCTTTCAATGTTACGAATTTTGGGGATTAGGGCATCGTGAGTTACGTAACCATGGTTTTAGCCACTCTCTTGCTGGTTTTTGTGCCAGCCTCGGAGACAAGTAGCGCACCATGTTCTTGCGGCGAGGTGAACTACCAATTGAACCCATGTATTTCTTACCTAATGAAAACCATGGCTGAGCCACCCAAGGTATGTTGTGATGGCATGAAGCGCCTATCCAAGTATTCAAACAAAAAGAAAAATACAGAGATTGTGCCTTGAGGCCGCAGCAATTATGAATCAGAGGAGCAAAACCAGAAATGGACGAGCTTCGTACTAGAGTTTGGCCCAGTTTTAACACTCAGAGCCCATCTAGGTCCAGTCACAGACCATATAGCCCAACGAGAATAACTACAAAATTATGGAACTATCACTATGAAGTGAAATTCTTTCTCGCAAGCATTGAAAACGGTAATCTCTCTTCATAAATCCAATATTTCTAGTTAAATTTTCCAACTTTGATTGTTTTAGCTTTTAATTTTCCTTTACTTTCTGTTAATTTAGATGGCATTTACCCTTTCAAATTCCCTATCTTTGATTTGGTTTCTAATCTGGGGCCTTACTTGGCTGAAACTTCTGATCTTCTAAGCTTTTAAGAGCTCCAAGACCCCATTTCTCTTAATTGGAATTGAAATGTTGTGGAGTCATGATTTAATTGCTAAGATAATACTATTTTTTATGATAATTGTGTTATTTAATTTTCTTTTTGATTGCTCCAAAAAAAAATTAAAAAAATTATAATGAGTGTATAATATGTTGGTGATTATAATTTGTATTCTAATTTTGTTGTTTACTGATTTCTGATAGAGGAATTCTGTTCTTTGTATCAATGGCTTGTCTGTTTAGTCTGTCGACAAGAGCAAACATTGTTAGACGAAGATATAATGCATCGTTTAGTTACGTTCTCAATGATGATCGCAAACATAATTCCATTGACAAGGGTCCTCCTTTGGAAGGAATGGGTAATTTGTTTCAGCAGAAGCCATTCGGAAGCAGCAGCGACAGGTTTAATGATAATAACGATTCAGCTGTGTTTGGTCTCTTTCACAATAGAAGATGCTCAGATTTCTCTCCTTCGCCAAGCATCGGGGTGCCTTTTTGTCGACATATGTCAACAAAGATTGGTGGAGGGTCAGAAAAAATTGAGTTCATAAATGATGTTGCTGATGTTATCACAGACACGACTGTTGAGGCTGTTGCTGCTCAGGCACCTGCAATGGATGAAGTTGCTGTTGCTGCTGCTGATTCTTACTTTCCTGTTGCTGCTCTCCAGCATGTTCTGTTGTTCTACGAAGTTGTAGATTTAGTTGTTTTTCATTTAAGAATATATTAAAATAATATTTTTTTTAATTTTTAAAAATATTTTTAAAACTCAAATTTTTGCAATGCATTCTTTCACCGGTTTCAACTGGTACTGGGCTATTTGGTTCTGCTTGCTAATGTATATAGTTCATTAAAAATGTTAAAACAGTGATTTAGTAACATGGACAGTTAAAAAAGTGAACGGAAGCTTTGGCCCAATACTTAATCAAAATACTTTAGCTGGATGAAATATTTATTTCCCTCCAAAATCATGCTCCATAGCAGAGCAAACTAATTACAATTTAGTGATTTCCTAGGAGTACATGGTTGATGCAATGAGCAACAGGAGCACCTCGATTAGTGGTGAGTAAAAAATTAAAAAACTGATTAAATCAAGAAAATTAGAAAAAAATTACTGAAAAAACTGAATTGTAAAAAAAAAAACTATTAAAATATTTAAAAAACCAACTAGTTCGGTTTGGTTTCGGTTTTATAAGTCTGAAATCAAAAAACCAAACCAAACCGGAAAAAAAACTGAGCCAAATAGAAAAAAACTGATCCAAACAGAAAAAAACCAAGCTAATCGGTTGGGTTTTGATTTTTGCTCTAAAATAACCTTCGTTTCGGTTTTTTTTTTTTAAATCAGTTTGTTTATTTTTTTGGATAAAAAACAAACTAAACCAAAAATTATTATTTCTAGCCTTGATTTCTAACATGTCGCTAAACGTTTAGAACTTGGGTTCGTGTATGATTCTAGCATGTCGAACAAAATATTGTTTTTGTTGCTTACCACGTCTCATGTATGTATCAAATTTTTTTTTTTTTTA
>Ga0307511_10004481_pt1 | contig 14258 bp, 18 predicted proteins | sample 13_EM_MG_FD_200266 | JGI IMG/M metagenome (GOLD analysis project Ga0307511, IMG submission 200266) | Populus trichocarpa ectomycorrhiza microbial communities from riparian zone in the Pacific Northwest, United States - 13_EM | ecosystem: Host-associated > Plants > Roots > Unclassified | place...
GTCCTATGGGGGCAGGCGGGTATGGGATATTGAGTTGAATATTCTGGAGTATGAGGATAACCATGTTGTAGAGCGTATTTGCTCCCATAGTTGTGAATATACCTTCATTTTGTTTCAGTAGCTTGTTCCTTAGCATAAACCTATCTATTGCGCCTGCCTTTCCTACCGGCGAAGGATAGTAGGTGCCACAGTTCTTCCCGGTCCTGAAGCTCCTGCACAATCTTGTCTGCTAGTTTCCCCATCATGTTTGCTAGGACTATCGGTCCCTATCCTTTGACCCTAGTCTTGTCTCTCCCCGGTTTGGGGATCATCACCATTGCCATTTCCCTAGTTTCTTCCAACGCGTATATCTCCATCCGATGATCAGCCCAAATCGCCACTTCCTGTAGCACACTTGTCCCCAAGCTGACTTCTGAATCTTCCTATGCAACTTCCATGGGATCCGGTGTGGTCCTGCTAAGCTCTTACTCTTGCATTCTCGTAGCGCCGCTGGCACTTCTCGCAGTACCACCGGGTCTGGGTCTCTCCACTCTTGCGTCTCCTCATGCTTGCTATCCCCTTCCCCACTCTCATCGTTTATCAGGTGATATTCTGCAAACCCTCTGCCTATCTCTTCATCGCTGTCTACCACTTCCCCGGATTCCGTTACTACTGTGCCGCCTGTCCCCCGAAGTGCGAAAGGGTTCTCACATACTCTTACGCAATCCCATATGTTTTTCCCTCTTCAATCCACTTGCTCCAGCATTCCCATTTCGCCTCTTTTATCTTCCCTCTTAGCTCCTTCCATGCCTTCTTGTCTTCCTGCTCCTCCTCCTCAACTCCTTCCACTCTCTTTTCCACCATCTCTTGCTCCGATTAGGTCGAATCGATGCATAGACTTTATAAAAAGAAATTAAAACAAAACATCCCCCATCTCTTGCTATGTGGGCTGAGCTTCACCTCCCTGGGCCATTCTCCTGCTACTCGGGCCCTCAACTCTTTATACATTTAACTATAGTCATCGCCCCAAAGCACCCCACCTTCCTTCAACAACTTATCAACCCGAGCACACTCTTTTTTGTGCAGTTCTGGCTCTCTTTCGTCCAAAGCGCGTTGCCTCATTTCCTCGTATATCTCCACCCCAGGATACCAAGTTGCACTGTTCCATGCGGGATCCACCGTGTTGGAAACCTCCGAGCCTATAGAAAGGAATATTTGAGCAATGATCGTAGAGAATATAATTCGGGAATACAAACCTAACCCCGGGTACGCCCTTTTCCAGGCCTCCACCTTAGAAATAGTAGTGCGCTTTGGATTCTCCTTCCTTTTCAACTTTAATCTTTCACTTGATCTTTGTGGCACCTTTCCAAGTGCACGATTTCGACTACCCTCACAGCCCCTACGGCTATGACCCCGACCCCGACCACGACCACGACTTCGACTTCGACCACAACCACGACCGCCACTGCCACCCTAACTGTCTGGACCACCGTCACCACTTGGCGGTGACTGGTTAGAAACGGGTTTGTGTTTATCAACAAATTTGCGATGCAATTGCAGCACCGCCCAAGCAAACCTCGCATACAAGAACTCGGCACGCACGCCGAGCTCCCATGTCTCACAATCCTGGTATAGGTGCCCGAGATTCGTAGTTAATTTCAAGAAGTGGGAAACATAGCTCCCATTTTTAGGACAAATAACAAATGTTGCATAGTCAAAAACCCGGTGTATGTCGTCACGCAAAAGGAGACAATTGCAAACATCCGATGTAATGGATGCTAAGCTCAGCGTTTGGTTGCAGTTGTAGATGTCCATATCTCGGGAAGTAAACTAAGTGGCAGTGAGAACTCAATCAGCAAAGAAAAGCGAGTGGAGTATACCCAGTCGGCCTCCTCTCGGGGAACGAGATGAGTCACTTGTCCTGCATCTGCAAATCCTGAAACTCTACAACTCTGGTCACGCCTGCGAACTTCGGTGACATAGTTTGTTCCAGCTGCCACCTGTTGGGTATGCAAGCTACTACGCTACAGAATTATGTTAATAATGAGGTAACAGTGAATAATGGTTTCCATGGGGTATTTCAGGTTATATTTGAGAGCGTGGATAATAAATAAGGAAAGGACCCAAACTAACCGGTTGATGCCACTCGGCTGGGATTTGTTGGGGCCACACCCACTCTCGAAAACTCCAACAAATAGGGTATGGTATATTCGTTGGCGGATCGCTGGTGTAAGTACCTGGACGCAGTAGACTGTCGATTTCTGATATGTTTGTCTACGACCGTATCCTAGTCTAGATTTGCATCTCCATCAGATAAGATATCTCTGGGTCTAGTGGTGGACAAAAATCCCTGAGCATTACATGCAAGAATCTGACATGCCCATAATACGAGGCCGTGATGCAGACCCCATTGACCATTGTTACTGCTACTGCTAGAGCCAACCGCCGCACCAGGTTGAGAAATCTTGTCGTATGCAGGAAGCCTCACAATGACATGATCCAGATGCCCCCCTTCAGAATATCCCGGATGGCAGATCGTGATATATTTGGTCCCCACAAGATCTGGCAGCGGGACTTCCGGAGCATCCCACGCATGTGGTGGTCTTACAACGCTCATTAGAATTTATTGCGAGGAGAGTATCGATTGTGCGTAATGATGTTGATCTTGGCAACGGGTCTAATATATTAATAGTGAGATGAGTTGGATGTAGTATTATAGTCGCAGAGACTCATGGTAGTTGGATTAGCCTCCAGGTCCTTTGTGAACCACAGGCACCACCTTCCCATTAAGCACAACTTTAATAGGTACCTAGTCTGGTGACTAGCCGCAGGTTCATGTATTACTCCGCCCAGAGCATTACCCTCAGTTTTTCCGATGAGGTTGGCCAGATAGCCTCTCATCCTTATGTCGCCACTATTCTTCATCTTGACTCCATAGTCCGGTTCGATCTTTCAATCTGCTAATAGTCTGGTTATCTGCTAACCCCAATGTTGAAAATACAATCTAACTAGGTGAGTGTTAAACTCGTCGTTTCCCTTTCACAGTACTACTTACCAGCCGCCTCCCTTTCTCGTGACAAACACTCTAGCATCTAGTTTGCGGGTCCAGAACCAGACTACATCCTCAGCAGCCCTCACGAACTCCCAAAGTCTGCCAATACTCTTTTTCCGCTTCTCAAGATAAACCTAGTATTCAACTGAAACCCGCAAACCCCTGACCGCACATCAAGCATAGAAAAGCTTCTCTCAAACAAGCTTCGGTAATGAAAATACAGATCGGAGATTAGAATATGTAACCCCTTTCCAAACAAGTCACGCAAGCCACTATGAAGCCGGTGGGTTGAAGAAATAATTAGCAGCACAAACACGACATCCATCCCGTAATTAACAAATACCCACCTCCTCCCAGGCCGCATCGGGAAACACACTAGACCCTGGTCTTACGCACCTAGGAGATATCAATAAATTACAGCATCTTCCCCCGCTTCTATTACAACATCCCCTCCCTCTTGGGCCGTGGCATCTGAGCTCCTCCTCTCATTGTCATGATCGGGTGCCCTCACATTAGTATTCTCATGCTTTCTATTCGAAGGGTTTACCGAGCCATGGTCCGCACCAGTAGCGTCATCATCCCCCATATCCCCATCCAGGTCATCATCCCTGCGTTCCTTCTGGACATCAGGTGATGAACGCGAAAGTTGAGGGTGGTCTGTGTTAGCACGTTCCTCGGCTGGGGAATCACGGCGGCTTCTTTCATCCTCGTCCTCACGTTGGCGCCGCCTTTCGACATCCGCCCGCTCCCGCTTAATGATTGCCTCTGCTTCCTCCAGTTGTCCTTGAATTCGGGCTTCTTCCTCCGCCGTGAGTTTCCATGGGAGATAATACTATATTAGAATAGTCATTAGCAGCGTGACCTTACTATAGCTCCGGAATCCAAGCAGACATACCAACGGAGGTTTGGATTTTGTACAAAGGTAATTTGCTCTCCCCCGTAAATTGGCATGTTTTAACCCTAGCTATATAGGGTCAGTATTTGTCTGGGCTCCACACCTGTAGTCAGGGCCAGGGCTCATCTCGTACGTACTGAACGCTCTTCAAACAGCCTCTGCTCTTGCTGCATTTTCTCCCTGAGGACAGTAGATTCTCTCCGTTTCTTCTCATCAAACTCCTCGTTCTGTTGTCTCAGTTTCTGTTGTAATTTCTCTTCAACCTCTTTCCGTCTATTGGCACCCGCCTTTGCCCTGGCCGATTGCGAGTCTTGTTGAAACTTCCCTATTGTGCCCAATAACGCTCCGAACAATCTCTGTCCTCGTTTGCGTTCCTGTTCTCTGACTTCATCGCCGCCCAGTGACTTCCGCTTTCGCGTTGTGATTGGCTCATCCCCATTCTGACCTTCATCGGTGTTGTGTGTACCATCTGCTGCTTCCACAGAGGTTCTGTCAATTCGGGGACGTTTCGAGCCGTCAACAGTTGTGGACGAAGTTCGCCGCTTACTGGTTCGTTCCGGGGTATCTCCAGGTACAATTACTGCCGAGGCGACTGTTCTAAAGCACAGAAGAGCGTCAGCAGTGCAACATACAATGTTCAACGCGTGTCGTGGGGCAGCAAACCCCCAACACTAGTATCCCCCCCCCATTCCTTCCTCCCCTTGATTTTCCCAGTTCCGGAGGTTAACTCACATTGGTCCATCTTCCGCCATGTCTTAGTCCCTAATCTGAAGAGCACTCGGGCAACTGGAGGAAAAAAGAAACTCTCTTGAATGAGACTGGCAGATTAGAATTTGCAAGGTGCCTTGGTTACCTTAGTGCCGGAGGTGAGCGTCGCCATCAAGAACATTCGGGATGAATTAATTATTTGCCAAGAAAACCTACACTAGGTATGACCTTACACCGCTGTGGCAAGTAGTAACGACACTCTGCTCTACAAGACTACTCTACTCCCTCACGATCTTCGAAATACACGCCCACATCTATGCTATAAAATACTCCCCGCTACCATTACGTTCTTTCACATCCATTCTCTCTTTACCTTTACAAAGTCATGTCACGCCACCACCCGTAAGTTGTTTGATCCAATTCCCTCGTCGTCAGAGTACTAATCAAGCTCTTTCCCTAGAGACCTCGTCATGTGTCGCAAGCAGCCCGGAATCGCCATTGGCCGTCTCTGTGATAAATGCGATGGCAAGTGTCCAGTATGCGACAGCTATGTCCGACCCACTACTCTGGTGCGAATTTGCGACGAGTGTTCTTTCGGAAATTATCAAAACAAATGTGTCGTCTGTGGTGGCGAGGTGCGTGTCCGCAGACCTTTGACTGCTTCTTGATATGGACTGACCTCTAAGGTCTATTTAGGGGATCTCCGATGCCTTTTACTGCTTCGAATGTACTCGGCTGGAAAAGGACAGAGATGGTTGCCCCAAGATTATAAATCTGGGCAGTTCAAGGACTGATCTGTTTTGTACGTCCACCTGGTCTTCCCCTATTCCCATATGGCCTGTTTGCTAATTTACCTCACTGCCTTCAGACCAGAAAAAAAATTTCCGAAATCATTAGGCCAGGCCAGTGCCGGACTGTATCTTGGTTCCTCAAAGTGCATATGGTATTTCCTCTGTATGATTATGACAGCGCATTTTGTATTATTTGAATGTTAGTTTGGGTTATCTTTTCTGATTGCTGGCTTTTCCCAAAGGTTTCGTTCGTTGGTGCATGGTCTATCAAACTTTGTGAAGCACTTGCCACCGTATAACGCACTCTATTAAGATCAATGATATTTCTTGCGTCAGCATCGTTGCCCGAGGACTAGGAACATATTTTCACATTAAAAGGCAACAAGATATAGGAAAGGTATAAGGGATAGGTATACATATTGAATGAACGGCAAAGAACGGTTAAAATCAACTGAAACCACCATTCCAAGGATATATAGAAAACACGTTTTAAAAGAAAACCTAGCCAAGGGTAAACGCCTTCAGATATATCAATAAACAAAAAAGCGGCTGATTGGAACCCAATGCGTAATATCCTCCTCTGACGCAAAACAGAATACGAAAAGTACATCAGTACCCAGGTATACCAAGCATGTGATTGGTTTGAAGGTGAAGGGAAAAACTAACTCGCTCTATTGGTCACTCTGAAACCTCAGAACTCCGAAACCTACTTGATATCTTACACCTCCTTCAAAAAACAAAGCATTTGACACTCACGACACGAGGGCTTTCGAATCAGTATTGGAGTTCTTGATGAGCTTCCCTTCCCCCTTCTGAATATGGGCCTGTATTTGAGTTTTGGTCACGTCAATGACATTCTGTTACTTCAACTCTGAGTTCTGTCGACTGAGAGTCGTGAGACTCGTAGAATCCCCCAAGAGGGATGATTTTTGTTCAGCACCCGGCTCCGGAGAAAGTGAAGCTTTATGCCTACGTATGCGCTCTTCTGGCGAGATTGAATTCCATTCCGAGCCGAACGTAATCACCGAGGCTTTCTTGCCTATACAAGGTTTGATGATTAGAAAGTAGTACTAAGTGAATGAAGCGACTAACATACCATGCACAGTGAAGCTGCCAGTTGCACGAGCCAGCCCCTCTTCTTGAGGGCTGCCATTCTTCTCCGCACCGCTTGCGATCTCCGCCGACATATCTCTCGACTTTTTGCTCTTATGGCCAGGAACGTGTGCTTCGCGCAAAGTTTTTTGGAGACCACGGCGAAGTTTCGGCAGGGATCCCGATTCTTTGCTTTTGCCTTTTTCAGTGTCTGGGGCCTTTTCCAGATCCAACTCAATGTCATCCTCCGACCTCACAGTAGATTGAATGCTCAGACTCGTCCGATTGCTGGGAGAATCCGTGCCTGCTGAGGCATCATTCACTGGAGGAGCTAAAGATGCGGATGATTGAGGTCGCTGTATGGATGATGAGATAGATCCCTGGGGCTTCGAATCAACTGTTAAGAAAGGGAGATCCCAGTTATCATGAGTGATCGGCTCAGGAAGATCAAGCGATGGGGCTGGTTCGATATTATCATTGCTGGAGTCAAGCACGTCCGGCGTAGGTGTTAATGCTTCCTGCATATCTGCTCCTAGGTCCCCATCCCGCACCGTGTGCGTGCTGCATTTACTCGGGCGGCGGGTAACCGAATATATAGCAGACTTCCTCGCTTGTTCCTTCATAACCTTCTTTTCCTCCTCCATGTCCAGGGCCAAGATATCACGATGGCATTTAAGCTTCCACATATCCATCCTCACCCATTGGAGTTTCGCAGCCAATGCTGCTGCGGCAAGAACTACGTGCTCCCTTGTTTTTACCTGGATTGGTGTGAGAATTGATAGGTGTCTAGCGTTTCTAAGGTAAGCATCCAATTGTTTGTTCGCGCTTACTAATCGTTCCTCTGAATCCAATATCTTCTGCTCCACAATTTGCCGACGCGCGTTTGAGATATCTGCGGCTAGTTGCTGGTCAATACCACCCCTTAAGATTGATACTTCACCAGACGGAGAGTCTATTACTCGTGCTGCAGCAGAGTCCCCAAGTCGACGTATTACCCGTACTCTTTGACCTTCATAGTTGCCACCAACAACACCACGCATTCGAACACCCGCGGTCCTGAATGTTGCCGCATAATTCAATTTCGCCAGCCAGTCATTCATCTCAGCTTCGGATTCGGCCAAAAAGTACTCTTGAACTCCACCGTGCCTGATAAATGCAAATGCGTTTTTGTGCTTCTTATAAGTATGATCAAGCAGTGCTACTGCATCATCTGTGGAAACCAAGGCATCCGGCTTGAAAGTGTTGAGTGGAGGGGTGAAAACAACGGGCGTACCAACATTACCAGCCTTTTGATGTTGCTCAAGCTGTCCCATAAGATTTTTGATCCAGCCAACATTTCTGAAGAAGTATAATTGTGAGCCTGTTAACATAGAACCCCATTCTTGCCAAGGGTCCCGCATTTTCTTTTTTTTCGTGTCTTTCCTCCATAAAATCCCAATCTTTGTGATCTTGATATCAACGACACCCGGGTCCGCATCTTGCGGATTTGCAACAGTCGAAGGGGAGAGAAAGGCATCAGGCCTGGAGCGTGGTGACACTATTTGGAGAACGGCGTAACGAAAGAATGATTGATGAAGTCCGGATATGTCTAGTCTATTTGCTGTACCAAGGTAACTATACGGATCCTCAATCTCGATCACGTCCCTCAGCGTTGGTCGTAGTAAGTCCAAGCGGTGCTCCATGATCAAGGCGTAAGGGTCCACTGGTTCCTTGATACTAATATTTCGCTTTCCGTCTGAGCTTCCCCGACCAAACAGGCCACGCTTAGGCCTCTGTGGCACGATTTTCTCTCCGTTAATGTCAAAGTCATCTTCAACATGAATAAACGGGGTATAGGTGATATTCGCATAGAAACACTGCTATTGTGTTAGGCCTACAGTGGTCCATACAGTAGTAAGTAGACTAACCTCTAATATATCAGTGGTCACCCCTTCTCCTTGTGTGTTCTTCACATAATCTGCTTTTTGCATTTTGTGGCGGTTATTCTTGTTGAATACATCCGTGTGTAGGATGAGCAACGAAAAGGCAATGAAATAAGCCTGTTCTGTACAATTGCGTTAGAAACAGCACTGAGAAGAAGGAATTATCGAGGACCGTTATACCAGGTGAAGTGTAAATACACGGGTTGCATTCATGATATTTCTCTGCGAACGCTTGTACGACACGGTCAATTTGCTGGGTCTCTCGAGGTAGTTCTGCCTCCATTAATAATTTTCTGTTCATGTTAGCTTCGAGACGCACTATATATATCGGGTGGCTCACCTCAAAGCCATATCCATGGGGTCATCCCGAAATTCGAACGTAGCCATATAGGCCTTCAAAACAGCTACATGGAACGTATCATCCGATCGGGCTAGTAAAGATGCCAATACACTCTTGCTGACGGCCTTCTCCATCCTGGCAAGGAACATTTGTGGGGTATCCTCATTACGGCGCTCTGGTATCATCAATCTCTCCTTGGAGCTGACGACTGAATTCGGTATCGTCCCAGTACGATAGGGCTGTGGAGATGGTCCTCTTGATAAATCGCCAACGGCGCCAGGCTCGCTTTCTCGTCTCAGGCGGAGGCCAAACAAACCACTGATACTGTTGCGACCAATGCTGCCTTCCATAGCCCCAAGTGTCATACTACGACCTCTCGACAGACCTGATTTCTGCTTCAGTGACGCTGGATTAGATCGTAAAGAACGAGATGAGGCTGTTGAGTTTGATCTAATAAGTGGGGTCCCAGGGCCAGCCAAACCCAGAGCTGAAGCTGCCAACGTGCTTGATGCAGATGCATTCTGGGACCTGTCGACAATACTAGTTCTTGAGGGAGTCGTTATAGTCGAGGAAGACGTACTCCCGAGCTCAGGTTGTAGCATTAATTCTGGACCTACATGGGTGCGGGTGGTGTGTGTGACCTCCTTCTCGGCCTTTGGGGGAAGTGGGAAGAGGTGCTGCGGGGTTTTCTTTCGACGAGGAATTTTCCAAAAAGTCGTAGTAGTCGATACTGTATGAGTAGTCGTCGTTGTGAAGGCAATTTGTTCCCCCGAACTTGCTGTCGATCGTGAAGACTCAGAAAGTCTAGGCGCTGGAATTGACAATGTATTCCCGTGGTCTTCATACGGGGGGGGGTGGTGGTTCATGGATGGCTCTGACGTAATAGTCCCTGGCCGCTCAGGTTCATCGAAAGTTACTCTACTCATACGCATCGGACTATTCGAATGACTTGTCCCCTCCCGTATTCTTGAGTAGGAGGTCCGTGAGGTTGGGGCTGTTGACGGTGGTATTGGGTGTGAATTATCGGCTGACCTCGTTCGAAAATAGCCTCTGCTCGGCGCATGACTACGTACCTCTAGCGAAGGGGAGGTCCTTATAATCGAGGGTGGGTTAGGGAGTGGTGGATGATTCTTTTGCTCATACTTCCTGGCTTTGTGACCTAAAGAAGGATCTGACATATTTCGCAGACGCAGGAGACTGAATGTTCTTCTCGGGGTCGGGGGGTTGTTTTCGACGACCGGAGGGCCAAGTAGACGTCCTGGCTTGCGTGGAGCAGGAGAGTTGGATGCCGAGCTCTCATGGTTGGAGCAGCCAAGTACTTCGGCATCCGGCCTCTTCAAGTTCGATTCACTCTTGCGGTGTATTCCCGGCATACTGTCCATTCCAGGTGTCGATGAAGTGGACGAGGGGGAATTGCGCTCTGCACAAAGTAATTTCAGGTCATGCCCCGCCAAGACCTCTGAACGTTAATTCGCTTACGGAATTGTACTCAGGAATTGGCGTAAGCGGTACGCCACCGTCGCAAATATTGGTTCCTTAGTATAGGCAAAGCCTGTTCGAGTGAGGTGGCCTCAAGAATGGTGACAGTAAGGTGAGATGCCCGGGTACTGGTAGATGGGTTGTTTTGCTCTGGAGCACATAAACGACAGGATCTGCGGGTTGTTTTAATTCTGAGGAAAAGGAGGCTGCTTGGCCGCGTAAAAGTTAATACAGCTCATAATGTTGACTAAGGTTCATGTATCCTGGTGCCCTCGGTGTGGGAGATCAGGAACCTGCCTGCAGTGAGCTCTTAGTATGGGCTGCCCGGCCTGCGTAACGTTCAGGTAGCAGCTGAAGCATCCCAGGAGTAGGCCCGGCTGGTTCTCAGGAATGGGGCACCTGGTAAGGGCAAGTCGGCGCTGGTCTTCAAATCCCAGGATGGTCCCCTACATACAGTACCTAGTCTTGAAGATGCCGGGTAAATACCTGGAGCGGGACCTGACACGGAGAGCTACTTTAGTACCCAGGCGAATGGTAGTAAGGCTGAACCGGCTCTGAGACTTCTGCCAGGGTTGGCTCGGTCAAGGAAGCCGGACAGTCTTCAAGCTCAGACTAGCCAACCAGACCACTGTAACTTCATGTACTCTCCGCTGTATGAACCAGACTTCCTACGCTGCACTGTATGTACTGTACATGTTACTGACTACTTAATGTACCTATCTCTTCTGACCTCTGCAGCTCCCTAGTCTTGCACCAGGTGTGTTCTTGTGACAAGGCGCACAAAACCTTGCTGGCAGCTCCAGTCTATTATATTCGAAAAGTTTCATCTTTGCCCAAGTAGACTATGCTGTACTGGAGCAACCAATTGCATGCACTGCTTGGCAGTCTCGCTTCGATATCATTAATACCTTTGGTGGTCTGGTTGCACCTGGTGGTGGGGTCATTTATTTATTTAGGTACATTACATGCATAAGTACGGTCGTCGGGTGGCTATGAAGGGAGAGGATGGGGGGAGGCAGCTTTTCTCCCCAACTTTTGAAGGAACCAGTCATCGCCACGCCAAGCCGGATCCACCCTGGAGTGAGGAAATCGGGCATTTGAATCACCAACATTCAACTCTCACGGAGGAGCTATACTCTAAGTATTAGTCTACCGACCTCTGGCTTGCACTCTTCGACTTTCTTTAGCAAGCAAGCCTTTAGTCCAGCAACCGACTCCTGCTCGAGATGCGTACTAATTACCTTGTCTTGGGAGCTGCAGTCTTTTCGTCGGTAGCCAATTCTGCAACCATTCCTTTAGGGCCTCCGTCACACACGAAGAGCGGTGTTGTGCCTGAACTCCCCGATCTCGTTGAGAACCCCACCTCCTGGAGTGAGCGTCTTCGTGGATTGAGTGAAAGGCTACTAGGGAGGACAAGGCATGGTCTACGAGGTCATGAGCAGAAGCATTTGGGTCTGGCTTCATCCCAGATGAGCAAATATACCGGGGATATTGTCCTTCGCTTCAATCTTACTACTCAAGCCGAAGGGAAGGCTTTAGTGGAAGCGTCGCAAGTGCTGCTTTTGGATGTGTGGTCTTCGACCAAGGAACATGTTGACATACGATTACCGGAGCGCGATGTAAGCTCTGTGACGTCTTAGAGGTTGGATACATCTTCTCATGCTCATTTAGGTCCCCTCGCTTCTTGGGCTTCTTCCTAATACCTTACAACATGCCCATGCCCGCTTGATGCCTGATCTAGGGCGTGCCGTCCAAGAAACCTTCCCTGGTGCCCAAAAACCGTTTTCTGACCCACCCCTCGAGGAGGCCTCGAGAGAAAAAGTGGATAGGTCCAATTTATTCTTCCAGGATTACCAACCTTTGTCTGTGATAGTGCCATGGCTGAAGCTTCTGGAGTCGCTTTTTCCCGCATATGTTCAAACTTTCTCAATAGGTGCAAGTCATGAAGGAAGAGAGATTATGGGATTGAGGGTGGGCACCAAGAAGCCCGGAGGAGAACGCAAGAAGGCGATAATAGTGACTGGTGCAGCCCACGCTCGTGAATGGATCAGTGTATCGACTGTGTCATATCTTGCCTACTCCTTCATTATCAATCACCTGAAGGATAAAAAAATCACCGCCTTGGTCGACGATTTTGACTGGATTTTCATCCCCACTCTCAACGTGGATGGATATGTGTATACATGGGAGCATGACAGATTATGGAAGAAGAATAGGCAACCTACAAGTTTGTCTTTCTGCAAGGGCATTGATCTGGACCGCGCGTACGACATACATTGGGAGGCCCAAAAGACTCAATCCAACCCGTGTAGCGACAGTAGGATTCTCTCAGACCTTCTTTGTGCTTACACACACCAGCTCACTTAAAAATATAGGTTTCCCTGGAGAAAACCCATTTGAAGCAGTTGAATCCAAGAGATTGTCGGATTGGGTTGCTAAGATGAAGGATGAAAACCTTGATTTCATTGGCTACCTTGACTTCCACTCCTACTCCCAGCAAAGTAAGACCTCCGGCTCCCCCATATTGCCACACAAAGCTAACCAAAGGTTCAGTCCTCTACCCATACTCTTATTCCTGTAGCACGTTGCCACCGGATCTTGAGAATCTTGAGGAATTGGCAATGGGTATGGCCAAAGTCATCCGCCTTCACTCTGGTGAACATTACGAGGTAGCCTCTGCGTGTGGTGGCTCTGGATACTTCACTCAGGCCCAAACTGGCGGAGGGGGTAGCGCGCTTGATTACTTGTATACCCACCATGTTCCCTTTGCATATCAAATCAAACTCAGGGATACTGGTAGCTACGGCTTTCTACTACCCCGGGAGAACATCTTACCAACTGGGGAGGAAAGTTTAGGTTTACTCAAGTATTTTGGGGAGTTCTTGAGGGAAGGAGTGGCCCGCAGTAAAGGCGAAATAGCAGAGCCTGAGGCGGAAATCCAAACTGAACTAAGGAAGTGATCTATTCTGTGCGGTCCGAAGCTTGCTCCTTTCATTTGCATCTTAAACTGGAACTGGTTCCGCCTGTTTGATTTGTTTGTGCTTCGCATGTTATCAACATCAGGATTGTTTCTCCTGCTTAGGTTCACGAAGATAGTCTGAGGATGTGGTGTTTTTTGGAAAGATTTGAGCGGGCAATGGGTTTCTGAACTTCTTTTGGGGGTTTGTTTATGTGGTACACTTGAGAGCTGGTCGCCCCTCGTATTCATAGAGCAGACTGGTTGGTGGCTGACTGGGCGAATTTAGTCTTGATCTGTATTTAACAGTACCCCTTAATATTGATATCTATTTGAACTTTGCATAGACAAGTTAGCTTAACGCTGGGAATACTGCTTTGATCATGTAATGTCATGCCATGAATCATGTATCTTTACTTTAAACCCCCACACGTGACCTGTTCTAGCATTTCTCCATTCCCAAACCAGCAGATTCTTCCCACCATGCAACAGCCAACTACTAACAACAAGCCATTATAATGCCCCCCACCACTCCCCACCCCTCACTTACCCTCATCGTTGCTGCTACAACCCAACTCGGTATTGGCCTCTCGGGCGGGCTTCCCTGGCGCCTCAAAGCCGAAATGGCATACTTCGCACGAACGACAAAGCGTATTCACCCCCCATCCTCCGAAGGCTCGCAAGTTTCCAACGCGGTGATCATGGGCCGCAAAACCTGGGCCTCTATTCCCCCAAAGTTTAGGCCGCTGGGTGACAGGATAAACATCGTCATTACCCGTGACCCCCAGAGCTTTACGAATAGTCACCCCCCCCCAACCTCCCTCTCTGGAAGTATGTGGGGACCACACGCTGTTGCAAGCTTAGATGAGGGGCTTGACCTTCTCCGTAGTGGGAAGGAGGGTAAAGTGGGTGTGGATGTGGATCGGGTATTTGTAATTGGCGGAGCGGAGGTGTATAGGCTTGCGTTTGGCCATCCAGGAACGAACAGGGTTCTGCTGACGGAGGTGAGGAAGCTGGGTGAGGCCAAGGATGGGGAAGGGGGAG
>Ga0307511_10004483_pt1 | contig 14255 bp, 7 predicted proteins | sample 13_EM_MG_FD_200266 | JGI IMG/M metagenome (GOLD analysis project Ga0307511, IMG submission 200266) | Populus trichocarpa ectomycorrhiza microbial communities from riparian zone in the Pacific Northwest, United States - 13_EM | ecosystem: Host-associated > Plants > Roots > Unclassified | place...
CTCCCTAACAAGCAAAGTTGAAGCAAGGTAAAAATAACTTTGGAAGAACATGTTAGACCTCTCGTTGGATCCAGGAGAGCTTGACAATACGCGAGCTACCAAATGATGGCCAAAAACAGAGAGATGTGTTAATACATTCCCAAAAATTCTCTTCAATGTATTATGTATACATAGGAATTGCAGATTATACATGCCAGTTGGGTTGCAACAGCTGCCTCATTTTGGGCAGCAAGAAACCTTTCTTCTATCTACAGTTTTGAAACAAAGACTTGAAAAGTGAAATCTTTCGAATAAATAGAACTGCTTCTTCTAGGAGGATTGTATTCTGAGCTAGTCCTCATCGTGCATTGACGATCAACCTTAAAACACTCTTCATCTTTGGCCTTGCTTCTGTGGAAACACTAACGCAACTAAGGGCAATCTTAAGGACTGCAAGCATCTGGCCTCTGACAGCAGGTGAAGTCCTGCTGATGTTATAATCAAGGATGTGATCCCACTTGTCTTGCTGTTTCGACTTACTTAAGACCCACTTGGCTAGTTCAGTTCCCTCACTTACTGCTGGCTTTCCTGTCAGCAACTCCAGTAGAACGACCCCAAAGCTATATACATTCCCAGCCATTGTCACCCTCATTGTGTATGCATACTCTGTAAGGACCACAATCACTCATCAAGTCAATATCAGAAAATCAAGCATATGACAAGGAAGGATTCATTAAGCAGTATGAAACTATTCACAACAAGTTATTCAATAACAATGTTCATGGGAAAAATTCATGGATTTGGTCACACCACTTCATACAAATTAAGATTTGAATACTTTCTGGATATTAAGATGAGCATAAAGGGTTGTTTACCTGGTGGAATATAGCCGACAGAGCCAGCAACTGTCGAAAGGCTGCCAGTGCTCTTTGTTGGATCAATCACTTTGTGCAGCTCAATGTCTCCTACGAGAGGCTCCTTCAGAGACTTGAGGAAAATGTTTTGGCTTGAAAGGTCGAGGAGGAGAATCGGACAAGAGGTGCATCCATGAAGAAAGGTAAGGCCCTGAGCAACTCCAACTGCTATACTGTAACGGCTTGCCCAGTCCAAAGCATCTCCCAGTTTACCATGAAGAACATAAAAAAGGGTACCCTTTTCAGCGTATTCATAGAAGAGATAAGCACTGTCCATGCTCAATACATAGGCCAAAGGAGTCATGACATTGGAATTGCTCAGTTTCCCTAAATCTTCCAGCTCTTGTCCGAATTTATGATGGCTACCCAATTGGAATATCTTGTCGCTCCAGTTGAGCTTCTTGACAAAGTAGCGTGCTCCAGAAGGCATGGTGGCCTTATAGTATGTTGAAAACCTAGTCTTCAACTCAATGTTCAATGGATCAGCAGCTATTTCCATGGTTTTGGTGAAGTCGATGTTAGACCTGTGAATTCCATTTGTAGTCAACAGAATGCCATCGATTACTTGAGGAGGCGGAAGCTCTTCCCCTGATTGTGACTGCTGATTGTTAACCTTGAGAAAGCGTCTGGATAATGACACAACTATAATCGAGACAGCTCCAACAGCAAGAACAGCAGCAACAACTGCAAGCACAACTGGTACAGCAACTGATTTCCCCTTCTTTGGGGATTCTTGGGGAGTTATTGTTGCTGTCTTGTTTATAAGTCCTGCATTTCCTCTTGCACTTAAAGACACATATGGTTTGAACCCTGGGATGACTCCAGAAAGCTGATTGTTTGAGAGTATCAACTGATTTAGGGATTCCATTTCAGTAAGAGAGCTGGGAATCTCACCCGAGAAATTGTTGTTTGAGAGATCCAAAACTTCCAAGTCCTTCAGTCGGGAAAGAGTTCCTGGAATAGATCCTTGAAAGAGGTTGCTGCTGAGATTCAAGGAAATCTGCAATTTGACTGGCATCAATGGAATCGTTCCATTTAGTTGATTTTGCCCAAGTTGGAGTTCTAACAGATAGTTCATACTGTTGACAGTGGCAGGTATTGGACCCTGAAGCTTGTTGCATTGCAAGTTCAAGAGAACAAGGCTTTGCAAGTTTGAAATTGAAGAAGGTATTGAACCAGTAAGCGAATTCCAGCTGATGTTCAAGATTGATAACTTCTGTAATCGAGTGATCTCTGAAGGGATTTCTCCAGCCAAGTTGTTATGCTGAAGCTTCAAAACTTGAAGATCGTTGAGATTACCCAATTGTGAAGGTACAGAACCTGTAAGGTCATTCTGTGCCAAATTCAACAGTGCCAAACTATGGCAAGAACCCAACTCGGGAGGTATCGCACCAGTCAAACTATTGTTATCCAGCTCCAAGTAAGTCAACTTCTCAAGTGTCTTAAATGAAGAAGGTATCGAGCCACTGAGCTTGTTTCTTCCCAATCTCAATCTAAGCAAGCTTGCAGATATACTCGAAGGTATTGAACCATCTAACTGATTGTAAGACAAATCCACAAGTTGCAAATTCGACTGTGACAAAATGTCTGCTGGAATAGGCCCTCTCAACTTATTGAAACTAAGATCGAACAAACTAAGATATCTTGTAATTCCACTGGGAATTTTACCATCAAACTCGTTTTGATTTGCTGCAAATCGAAACAAGGTTGGAATATTTGAAATGTTTGCTGGGATATCTCCACTCAAATTATTGGAAGACAAAATCAAAAACCTCAACTTTGTGAGATTTCCAATCCTAGAAGGAATAGACCCATCGAGAGCATTTCCACTAAAATCAATCACGCTCAAGTTCTGACAATTCGCGATATCTTGAGGGATAGTACCTTGGAAATGATTCATAGAGAGCTGTAGACTCTCCAACAGCAAGGACTTTCCAACGTTTACAGGAAGAGGACCGCTGAACTTATTGAAACTAAGATTCAAGCTTTTGAGTGCAAGCAATCCATCTAACTGTGGACTAACATTACCAGACAAAGAATTGAAAGACAAGTCCAAAAATTCTAACCCAACAAAACCATTAAAAGTTGGCAAAGGACCATCTAATTTATTTTGGCTAATATTCAACAACTTTAGGCCATCAATCCTTCCACAATCATTGACGAAATCATCTGGGATTAAGATCAAACGGTTTTTAGAAAGATCAAGGGACTGTAAAGTTTCAATCTTGCAAACATCAGCCAAGGAATTAGAGTTGGAGAGACCAAACATAGATAGAACAAGACCAGTTACTGATGAGTTACCAGAGCTACATGTAACTCCCTTCCAAGAACATGGGTCTCTAGTAGCATCCCATGAAGAATTAGAAAAGTTAAGGAACTTAGACAGATTGACCATGATGCTGGTTTGGTTTGGGGATAGTTGAGAGAGCACCGCAGGAAATAACAAGAACAAAAAAGACAAGAAAATAGAGGTTCTTTGCTGCACATACCTTGTTGTCATCTCAGCTGAATTATCCTAGTTTTTTTTTTTTTTCTATTCTTTATTCTCTGTCTCTGGATGTGCAAGTGTGCAGTATTTTGTATATATTTTTGCTGGGTTCAGTTTCAGGTGAAGAGGGACAAGATAAAAAGAAATGGCAGGCACCAAAGAAGAGAAAAGAAGAAAGAAATGATTTTTAAGACACCGAGGGAAGGAGGGAGGGAATTGAGGGGTTGTGGCCTTAAGGGTGTTTCAATTTCAAAGCCAAGTGCTCTGTGTTTTATGGGAAAGATAAAAGAAAAACAAATGAAAGGACCTCTGCTGCTTCCTTCTTTTTCTGGACAAAAGAACAGCATGTTGTTGCTGTGTTTGTGATAGTAAAAATTGAGGTTTGTTTTTGTATTTTTTCCTGTAGTTTTAATGCTTAAATGTTAAAAATTAAAAAAATTACAAATTATATTTGAAAAACACTTTCACTGTTTCTTTGAACTTGTCAAGGAGGAAGACGAAGGGACTGTTGTTTTCTTCATTTGTTTGCTTGACTTTGACAATTTGGACATGTAATGTCGACATTTGGCCTTTCCAAGAAATTTTGTGATAGAAAGTATGGACATGGGAGAGTGAAGTCTGTATGGAATACAAAACCCTTTTTAGTCTTCGGTGTGGAGCCCCGAATTGAAGGTTGAAAGCAGCCTGGCCTAAGAAACGCGTTTGGAATTTGGAAGAAAGACTTTTCTTTCTTTCTTTCTTTCTGCAGTTGCTGTCAGATAAGTTCATATTAGGACATTTATTAGAAATTTCTTTCTCATTACCTTTAATTAAATTTAAACTAAAATAATAAACTAGTCTACATTGCAACTTGAATTCAATACTGTTATATCATAGGTGTTTGAAAGTGTCGTAACAGTTAAAATTTTTATATCAGTATATTAAAACGATCCGAAAATATAAAAAATATATTTTAAATTAAAAAAAATAAAATTTTATCAATCCCCGTTTGAAATGCAATGCCAAACAAAAAACAAAGACCTGTTATTTGGTGGATAATTCATAATTTTCTTAATCATCTAAAAAATTATATATTAATTTCACCATCTTATTATATTCAAAGTTTTTTTCTTATTGGAGTACTAAAAATCAAATTGATTAAGTGCTTGCTTTACTTATTTTGAGTCATCCTACAAGTTACTTAAACTATGCTCCAACAATGGAATGAAAGAATAAATTCTAGTGGAAATTTATGTTCTATAAGCCAATCATTAGTGTAAAGAAGTTCTAGATTAAGTATTTTCAAACCCCCAACATGGGAAATTTCGTATACCAATTAGGTGCATCAATGAGGCAACAAAGGAAGGAAAAGTAATACATAGGATGTTTTGGCACATGGGATGGGAGTAGCAAATTCCATCAGCTTTCGAAAAGAGTTGTCTCATTATAATTTCCAAGAATTCTACCCATTTTATTTTAGAATATAATCTAGATCGAATCGACTCATTGAATAAATACTTTTAAAGAAATCATCTCATCTAGAGGTGAGCAAAAAAACTGAAAAACCAATTAAACAAAAAAAAATAACTGAAAAAACCGAACCGTGAAAAAAACCGATTAAAATTTTGAAAAAACCGACCGGTTTTGTTCGGTTTCGGTTTTGTAAGCCTGAAACCGAAAAAACTGAACCGAACCCAAACAGAAAAAAACTGAGCCAAACTGGAAAAAAACCAAGTCAAACCAGTTTTTTTCCTAAAAACCGAACTGAAACCTGTTAGTTTGAACCGGTTTCGTGTTTTTTTAAAAACAAAAAATTTTGATTTGGTTATTTTTTTATAAAAATCAAACCAAACCGAACTGAAAATAATCATTTCTAATCTCATCTATTTATTTAGTATCTATTTGGAAATCCGATATAACAAACAAACCATAATGACACCCAAATTTTTTTTGGAGAGCCTTGATATGATTGGCTAATTTTAGTTTTGTGAAAGATCAGTTTAGCATTGTCATGTTTGAATGGAGATCATTGTTTAACTTTATTTAAATTTTATTTGGGTAAAATGGTAATCCTCAGTTTGATGTTGGAGAAAATGTAACACCATTTTCAAGAAATTACCATGAAGAAGCAAGTCTAATTGAAGATATAATGTTTTCATCTCATCTATTTATTTAGGCTTGGAACTACGACCAAGTACAATTCTAGGAGTTTTCCTTCCCTGCCCGTAGCTTGCCAAGTCTTACCGTGCCTCTTACTCTAAGGTTGATATTTGCATCCAAGAGCTATAATTAATATTTAGTTTTCTTTTCCATTTTCTTAATATAATTTTTTTTTTAAATGTTCTTTTGTTAAAAAATAGGAAAGAATTTTGTCATATTTTTAAAACATAAACCATAGTTTTAAATGTTAAATATTACTTTTATTTTATTCAAATAAAATCTTGAAAAGGGTATATTTATTCAATCCAATAAAAATTAAATTTATTACATTATATTTATAATTAACAAATAATGGCATTGACCAAAATATGAAAAAAATAAAATAAAACAATCTTAATATTTTATGTTGCCAAAAACACTTGTATATAAAAGAGACATATTATATTATTGATCATTTTAGTTAATATTGAAAGCAATATTTTTTTGGAAAGTAGTAAAAAAACTTGTAAAGAAAATTCTTTGAAAAATATTAAATTTTTTTTCCAAACTTAATACAAATTTAAAGAACCAAAGAATTTGGAAAAATATTGCTTTTAAACAAAACAAATAATATTTTTTGAAAAATAAATATTACTCTTTTCCTGAATATCTTTAAATATCTTGAAAAAAAGTTTGACAAGATACACTGTCTCTTTATTTTTTTCTTTTCTTTATTTTTTAATTTTTGTCTTAGCGCTAGGCTTTCCAAGTCTAGTTGTGTCTAGTTTGAGGTAGCTTTACTTGACTAGAATTGTGTATAGTTTAGCCTTTTTTTGGACTTTATAACAGGCTTTTCAAGTCTGGTTATGTACAATTCTAGTAGCTTTGTCTAGTTGGAATTGTATCCACTTCGATCTTTTTTAAATATTTTTAGCTAGATGAAGATTACCCAAATGGAGAGTGTATTTGAATAGAAAGTATGCTTGAATAAAGAGTGTTTTGAGTTCACGCTAGGTCGTTTTTATACCTGAATAAAGATCCAATTAAATATAGGGTAGAGAAGTTTCATGGAGACCATTTTCACCCGAGGTGGTGAATGCTCTGAGTTCGAGTTAGATCGTCCATATACCCTAAATGGATACCATATTCTACTTGGGAAGGTAGTTGTACCAAAAGGGATTGTCCATGTTTGAATGAGGTGATTGTATTTGAAGGGGTGATTCATGCTCGATTTGGTTGTTAGTACCCAAAAGAATTGTTCATGCCTGAATGGAGTGTTTATACCTGAATGATTTGTTCATGCACTAATTGAAAATCACATAAAGACTTCTTGTTACTCAGAAATTGTTCTAAGTTTGTGAGTAAAGTTTTTATTTATGTCGTCATTGAGACTTGAGCAAGTGAACTCATGTTTTTTTCTCGATTGGTGATGACATTCTACCCCTAGGCTTTTATTAAGAGTTTTGGCATTTAAGCCTAAATGAAAATTGTTTTATAACAAGACAAAGTTGTTGTCTTTGCTGAAAGTGTGAAACCATATTATCATATAGATATAGATATTTCTCATGGAGAACATCATAGAGATTGGTTTGTACATGTGCTTAGATATTTTTAGACTCAAATAAAGGTGTGCTTTGCATCCAAAAAAAGTTGTTCCTTGTATTCGAGTTGGAAAATGCCTAGACAAGATTGTTCTTTTTCACCTGGTATAAAATGTGTTGTATTGGGCAAAGTTGTGCTTTATACCTAGGTTTGAGAGTGATATGGAGTGAAACATACAATAATTATTTCATGGAGATCATGTTGTACCCAAACGTAGGTATTCTCTTGCTTCGGCTGTAGATTCATATGCAGAAATATCATGGTGAATCTTATAGATATCATGTGGTACTTAGGTATAAGTGTTCTTTTTCCTGGGTTAGAAAGTCATATGAAGAAAATGTTGTATGACAAGCATTTCATGGAATTCATGTAACACCAGGGAAAAGATGTCTTTGTATCTGGGCAAAATAGTTTCCTTGGTGCTTTGAATATTTTTCTAAGTTTGTGTTCACCAGTTTGCTTGAGCAAAATGGCCTTTGGTGTCTTCGTGAAGAATGTAGTTGTCTAGGTAAAGTAGTCATTTTTGCTTGGATGGAGGAAGTCTTCCATTTGAGCATCATGTACTTATACAAGCTTGTTTTTTACTTAATGGAAAGTGTTTCTATTTGAGCAAAGTGACCTTTTAGCTCAAGGATAGAAAATCAAATGGAGACATGATGATTTATCATATGGATTCTTTCACAAAGACTAACAATCTAAATGCACTGATAGTGCAAGTGATGGAGCTAATGGTTGAGCCACTTGTTAAGAAAACGGTAAGGTCATACGTTGTCATTGTTTGGTTAGAAATGCTTTTGTTAGCATTCTCACTTGTTGGCTAGTTATTGGAGATCTAAAGAAGTTATTGGTGTACCTATAGTAGGCAGATTTGTTACCCTTCCATGTCCTAAAGTTTCTAGGTTATCGGTTATGAAAAAAAGTGGAAAAAGATATTAAAAAAGGAAATTGAGTTGTTTTTGTTCAATTTTTCACACACGACATCATTAATGAGGTTGAGGTTCATGGAAAACCTCATTATATTTAGGTATTTCCAAGATTTATAAGCGAGTTAAAAGGTTGAAGATGTATTGTTGAACTTGGTAATGTTAGAGATCATGAGCACCTATAAAATAAGTCATATGAATATGATAAAAGGATTCTTTAATGTTTAAGTTAGCATAAATATAGAAGAAAAAAAACCTTTGAGGATGTGTTGTGTGTGTTTACAAAGGTAAGAAATATTGAGAACTAGAAGAAGAGAAAATCTATGTGTTCATTCGTTAGCGAGTTCTCTCTTCTATTTACCTGGTGATTCATAAGAATTTATATACTTATAAGTTTTATCCACTTACATGAAACAATAGGCAATAAACTATGTGGTCTATTATAGAGATAATTATGCAGGATAATAGCCTTTAAAGGTGAGGGGTCATACTGTTGAGTGTGAAAAGAGACTTTCTAGTGAGCTAGGTTTTAATATGAGCATGCATAAGCATGCCTTCACTTAATCATTGTAAAAAAAAAAACCAAAATTAAAATTGACTTATGTTTAGACTAATTAATTAATGGTTTCAGTCAACCTATTTACTGCAACAATTAAGTGAAAGAATTGAGAAATATCAAAATCCAGAGTAACATTACGAAGAACACAATTGATTAAGTTTAGTTTCTTTAAAACATATTAACTCCTTGTGATCAAAATCAATTTCTGCTAAAACCATCTTTATAAAGCATTTCAATAATTATTGATAATTTTTGTGAAGACATGGAAATTATTAGTTAACAAGTGTGGTATTTGACCACCTAGCTTCCTCTTGGCCAAGAAGTCAAGCTTAAATGAATGTGAGTCCACATTCAATTTCAAACACTCAAATAATAATTATATATGGCATGACCAAGTATTGATAATTGAGTGTTTTAACTTTTAAATTTTATGAATTGAGTTATTAATTTGTTAATATTTACATTATCAAGTGTTTCGATGTATATTTGTTAGGGATTTATTAGCATATCTATAAATAATGACATTAACATAAAAAAAAAACTAATAAAAAAAATAAAGTTGGTGTCACTCTAGATATGCAAGGTTATCAATTAAGTAAAAAAACATAGATTTATCACAACCTATATTTCATGCTCATAAGATATATTCGAGGAAGTTTTGCAAAACTTAGTGAAACAAAATCCATATTTCATGCTCAAGTTCATAGTGTTAATCAATTTTCTTATAACATTTTGGTGTCCATCCTATTATTTAATGAACATATCACTAAATTTCTAATAAATATTCATTGAGACACATAAATAATTCACGCATGCTCTGCACCGTGAGAAGGTAATTATAAACCTTCACACAATATCAAATGAATTGAACTTGCAAAACGAGGGAAGAGAATAGGAGAGACTTGCCTAGTCTACTACGCTTGAAGACGAAGACGAAGTTGAGGTCAATTGGTGCACTGGTTAGGCAACGCTTCTTTCTTCCCTTCTGCTTCTGTTTTCGTTTCTCTCTGGTCGTCCTTTTCTCTGGTTTCTCTCTGTCTTATCTCTTTGTTTTCGTTCTTTCTTCGTCTTTGCATTTCTGTCTATGTGTTTTTTTGGTTCTCTGTTTTTCTGTGTTTCTTGTGTTTGCTCGTTCTGTGTCTGTGTCTATTTTTGTTTGTCCTTCGTGACTTTTCTATTTCCTTGTGTTTTTCTCTATTCGTCCTCTGTGCATCTGTTCCTTCTCTGTATTTTTCTCTTTTTTTCTTCCTTCTGTATTTCTCTGTTCTGCGTCTGTGTTTTTGTTTGTGGTTTTTATCCGTTCGTTCGTCCCTTTGTTTTTCTTTCTGTCTGCTCGTTTTATCTGTGTTTTTCTTTTTTCTGTCTTTTGTTCTGTGTGTCCTGTGCTTCTTGTGGCCTTGTGTTTTCTTCGTCTCTCCCCCTTTCTTTGTGGCATTTCTCTGGATAAAGCCAGAGAATGCCATGCGTTCGTGCCTCAAGATAATGAGGCGACCTTTGCAGGACCGTTGTTGCAGGACTAATGGTAACGACATTTAGAGATGCATAGTGGGTAGTTGGCAGAGACGTGATCTATGATTTGGAACTGTTTTTTCTTCCTACCAAATCGGTGAGATGAAGAAGGTGTTGACAAACAGTGGTTTTTAAAATGGCGTCGTTTTTTGACTGAAATGGCTATTTTCAATTTGCCCCCCCAAACTTCTCACATTTAGCAATTGGGCCCCTATTCCAGGAAAATCTCTCTTTTTTATTAATTTTGCACTTGAATTAATTGCAATTGAACTCCTTAATTTCAACGCCATTTACAAAACAGTCCTTGGTTGCCAATTTAATCAATTCAGTTCTTAATTGGCTTTTCAACTTTTAATTCTTTCAAAATTACCCTTGGAAAAATCAATTAACCCCCCCATAGTATCACCATCTATTCACTTTGGTCCTTGAACTTTAATTTCTTGTAATTTCGACCCAAATCAACCTCAAACTATGGTATTTCTTCAATTAAGCCCCTGATTTCATTAATTAAACTAATTTCAAGTTTAATTTAGTCCCCAAACTTATCAATTCATCCAATTTTTTTACCAAATTGACTCTCAAATTTATAATTTTATCCTTATTAATCTTCAAACTTTCAATTTGTGTTATCTTGACCCAATTCTCAAATTATTTTTTATTCATTCATTTTTTATTATTTTTTTAAAAATTCAAAAACTAAGTTATGACACAAGCACATATCAATTATTTTTCTAACCATCCATTTTAGCCATAAGGGTTTGCCTTCACATATTGGAATGTTTCTTCATCGTTCCAAGATAAATTTTATTTGCCTATACTTCTCCAACATCCCTACATAAATTCTAATACAATTTCAAACAATATTATCAAAAAATTTCATTCCTTTCATTAAAGGAATGTTTCGCCCAACAAAAGATTTCATCTCTTTAAATTTATCTTCTTCTAATTCTTATCCATACATAATTTTCCAACATTCCTATGTTGATTCTAGCACACTCCAAGCAAAAAAAAAAACATTAAACAAATTCTATTTTTATATCTATGAACATTTCGATCATATATGGGTTCTCAACCTTTCAAATTCTTATTCGTAATTTTAAACCAAAACTCATTTAGCACACTTTTTAAAATCCATGTATTAGAATATAGCATTCCATTAACACAAACCAAATCTAGTTTCCTCACTACTTGGTTAAATCCTCTAGGTGTCATTTTTATGGATTCCTTTTAAATTTTCTTCATAATTTAACTTAACCCAAATCATGAAACATGTTTCACAACACAATTTATAACATTATTAACAACAAGAACACATTCTATCACCATATCTTCCATAAACCCTAACACTCACACAATTCTAATTTCAATTAATCATTAAAACATGTATTTAATCAAGTTTCCTAAAATTTACAGAAACTAGAAGTAGATTCAAAAAGCAATAAGTCATTAACCATATATTATATTTTCACACCCAACGATCACAATATAGACCTTGAAGTCTTGCATAATATATTCAAAACCCATAATGCTCCAACGGTTAAATTAGACAAGATTGACTTTATACCAAATTGACCTGGAAATCAAGATTTTCTAGAACTTTTCTGTTAAAGATGAAAACATTCTTCCTGGTGGCTTTGTTTCAAATCTCCACCGTTCATAAGCAATAACCAAATCTTTTGAACCTCTATTCAAAATATAATGGCAATCCAATGATGGAAATAGAAGAAACACGATGGTGAAGTTGGCTATTTTGAAGCAAGAAATCCCAACTTTGTACAATTTCACTTCATTGGCCGTAACTTTTAAATGGAATCTGATATAGGAATACCCAACGGTCAAATTGTGGAGAAGGGTAAGTAAAACACCATGCCGAAAAATAGGATCAATCTGATGGTGGATAGTAGAGGGGTAGGCTTCGCAATGGTGTTGTTCTGATTCCATTTCTCTCTAGCTTCTCTCAAAACTCTTCCCCAAACCAAATTCAAGCTTACCCTCACTTCTTTAAGCTCACAATCATCTCCCTAATCCCCTTATTTCGTTAAGTTTTTGACCCCTTTCTTTTTGACTTTCTTCTGTTTAAGGGCTATTTGTTGAAACAATAGAGATTAGAAAAAGTTGGACAAAATTACAACAATATCATTAATGAGTTTTTTTTTCTTGTATTTTTATCCAATCATTGTCACTTTCAGAATGCCTTCCCGATCTTTGATTGCCTTGAGATTTTAACTGAAGATAAAGAAAATATGTCAAGAGATTTCTTGTAAAATTCAATCTCAGTCCGACAGTTGGATTGATAGTTATTCTTAATATCGTAAAAATAGATAGTAGGTGATTTACACCAAAAATTCAAATTTGTATACTCTTTTATTTACTTAAATCATCAAGGTTTTCAAACAAATTCATTAGGGACTCCCATCAATAATAATAATAATAATAATAATAAAATTTTAAAAAATTTATTTTACTCGATTGGAGAATTTACACGATTCGTTATTGGGTTGACATTTCACACACTGATTTATTACTTTATCTCATCCGAAATCTAAGTTAATCTACTAGTGATGTCCATCCAAAATCACAACAATTTTCCTCCTAATATATCATTTTTCAATTAAAAATTATCGTATTTAACATTGATTTACCGATTTCTAGGATAAGGGTTTACATGTATAGTAGGTTAATTTTTTCTGTATTTTACAATTCAATCCTAAAAATTGTACCAAACAAGTTAGCAGTACATGTCTCAAATAATCAAATCAAATAGTAAATATCTTGGATATATTTTTTTTTAGTTTAACGTGGGTGTCCGGGCCAGCTTGCGCGCACCTCGACTAATCCCACGGGCCCTGAAGTTAACGACCATATAAGCCTCCAGTGGCCATCATATGAGCAACCACAGGGCTCGAACCTGAGACCACAGAAGGAGCAAACCTCTTGGTCCCAAACTCTTACCATTGGGCTACCACCTAGATGAATATTTATTTTGATAGTTGTGATATGATATATTAAAAATAAATAGAATTTGAAAAAGATATTTTAATATATTTTTAAGTAAATTATATTTTTAAAAAGTATTTTATATTATTTGTAAGTATGATTATAATTATTTTTTAAAGTATTTTTTACTTGAAAATATATTAAAATAATATTTTTTTATTATTTAAAAATTCTGATATTAGTATATTAAAATAATAAAAAATTAATTTAAAAGAAGCTCAACTTTTTGATGCATGGACTGCATGTATAATTGACCCTCGTTATCGTTGACTGATAACCAACTGACACACTGTAATAGTTGTCAGTCGGAGACTACAGTGTACGAACGACGGGTCGAGCGTTATTTGTATTGAAGCGTCGTCGTCAATAGGATAATAAACAACAAAAATATTTTTTTGACGAAAAAAGAAAGTAAAGAAAGCTGAGTTTTTGTCGCAGCCTCTGTCTCTTGTCCAACAAGAACGAAGCCGGCCAGATCGATCTAAATCCTTAACTAAACAAAAAAACAAACACCTTACTCACATTATACACACAAATCCCAACACTCTATCTGTCTGCCTGACATTTGCGCTAAACAATCTGATTCTGATACCGATAAGATAAAAAAGAAGACTTGATGAATGATGTGGAATGGAAATATTGCATTTTGAGGTGAGACACTGTTGTTGTTGTTGTGATTGTGGTGGTGAAGGGATTGTAAAGTTATGGCTGAAGCAGATAAAGGAATATCAACAGATAACATAAAGGGATTGGTGTTGGCATTGTCTTCAAGTTTCTTTATAGGAGCCAGTTTTATTGTTAAGAAAAAAGGGTTGAAGAAAGCTGGTGCTTCTGGTCTGAGGGCAGGTAAAGTTTCATCTTTTGTTGTTATTTTAGTTGGGTTTTTGTATTTTTGGCCTTGAAATGGATTGCATTTTTGTGTAGTTTCACTGGTTATTTGTTCGCTTTGGTGGGTTTTTGTATAATTGTGATTTTGTGTTGGAATTGGCGCTAGTTTTCGGTTTGGTTTGGGTTGCTCCTTTTCAATTTGCTCTTCGGTGGTATGGTTTTGGATTTTTCCAAACGGGGATTTTGTCTTGAGTGGACATTGTTTTGTATGCTTCATTGCAGGTGTTATAAGCATTGTGATAGGAATTGATTGAATTCAGGTGGCTTGAGGGTTTTTT
>Ga0307511_10004484_pt1 | contig 14255 bp, 18 predicted proteins | sample 13_EM_MG_FD_200266 | JGI IMG/M metagenome (GOLD analysis project Ga0307511, IMG submission 200266) | Populus trichocarpa ectomycorrhiza microbial communities from riparian zone in the Pacific Northwest, United States - 13_EM | ecosystem: Host-associated > Plants > Roots > Unclassified | place...
ATTTCTTGGGACTTGTTGGATAAATCTTTACCAACGCAGTAAACGTCTACTCCTTATACCTGTACGAAAATAGGTTAAGTAGTTGGGGTCTGGATGAACTTATCCAACAGCTGGATAAGTTCTCATAGCTGTTAGGAAACAAAACTTTCCAGAAACCCCCGGCTACTTTACCTATTTTACCTGCAGTGTACTTGGGCACCCGTACACAACATCATTCGGAACGACCAGGCCTGGGGCCAAGATCGAACGCTCCCTTCCCGCGCTTTACGAGCTCCAGCGACGAGAAGCGCATGTTTTTCACGACGGGCACATTTGTTCCTCTCTTTCACAACCCCCAAACCTGGAAGCAAAGTCAACGCCTCCAAGATTGCGCCTCCAAACTCTTCTCTGAGAAGCAGTTCCACAAGCTGGCTACTTCGTGGAAGAAGCGCGATGTACTCCTTCGCAAAATAAATCGTTACCGGCGCCCTTGGTGCCAATCCCCGACTCCAACGCATCATCGGGATTTGCATTTTTCTCAGACTCCGCAGATCATGCCCCTCTGTTTTTGACTTGGGTACAGGGTCCGGCACGAGCCTTTTATAATTCCAGTGTCAACTTTCGTAAGCCGCAACCTGAGTTGAGTGATGGGGGTTTTGAACCAGGGGGGCTAAATTTGATCCTCTGCCACCTCGGGGGGCTTCCAACGGGTCTGCGAACACAACGGTTGGGAAGCGACCACGGTCCCATACTGACTGCGGATAAACTGGCAGATCAACAGCAACCGAAGCGTTGAGTGGCCTGCGGGGGGTGATGCATGTTGGAGAAGGTCCTGGGTCGATGATCCCATTAGTTGATTGTCTGTTGTGCGAAATCATTCTTGATGAAATTGATATGCCCGTCCCCGTTCGGTGTCCCTTTTGAATGCTTTCCCAGAATCTCCGAACGCACCACAAGAGGACGACACTGGAAACGAGCGGCAAAACGCACGAAGAACTCGTCGCTCGACAAAAATGATTCAGGGTAGCCAAGATCAAGAATACAATCATGTTCTTTCATAAGAGCACGCTCTGTGTTTAAAATTTAAATCGGAATTTGTAGAATCGTAAAAGCTTTGGAACCGTGGATTCCGAAGGAAAACGAGAGAGAGCACTGAGGAGTGAAGGGGAAACTTCCTGGGCCCGAGGGGCTCGGGTCTGGGAACTCGATCACTTCGGGATCGGCGTTTTACCCCGTTCCCCCGTATACTCCCGCCACACCCAGCAGCGCCCAAACGGACGCTTGGCTCTGAGAGGCGACTTTTAGGCGACTTCCCGACACTTCCGCGTGCTTTTCGTACCCGGAAGTGATTTGGGCATCCGCCCATGTCTCACAGTCGTTGCCCACTGTCCATCCAAGAATCACCTGTCCTCAGCGTTCGAAGCAAATGGAACGGTCCTCGCGGTTCTCAGACGGTTGGCGGGTATCACTCTGCTTGCGGTTTTCCCTGGCCCTCGGGCTCGGTGCTCGGACCTACCGTTCATAAATCCTAGCTCAAGTCTTCGAAACTCAATATGGAGTTGAGAGTAAATCCTCCATGAGTTCCGGATATTTTCTCTTGCAGGAGGCGGACCCGATGAGGAGTTTTGATCCAGCCAGACTTCCTAAGCAAGTCCAAGCGTTATTATATATCTTTCCCGGCGCTTCCCCCGCAAACGAACGTTTTTTACTGACATCCAACGGAGTGGTGTGCGCACGGAGAAATGCAGGGTACGGTCGCTGAGAAGGAGCTGGTCTCTCCGCGCTACAGGATGCAGGAAGGGCCGTCACGTACCAGAAGCGGCGCCTCGGTGGTGTTAGAATTGGTAATACCTTCGCTGCTTTGTGTCGGGAAGCGATCCTTCTCGCTATGTGCTGATCGCCGGTCGCAGCCCCTGAATTTTTGTGCAATTGGCCCGAACTGTCCCGTTCACGGTGCATTGGGGACTGGAAAGTTATTTAAGCCAGGTTTGGTTTGCTTGATCCCAAGGCTTCATTGGAGTCGCTTCTTCAGTCCGCTTCATTACCTTCATCACAATGATCTCCTCTTTCCTCCGTGCCTCCCTCGTCACCCTCGCCGCCTCCGTGGTTGCCGTCTCTGCTGCCCCCGCCACCACTACCGACGTCAACTTGACCGTCATAGTCTCGCCCCTCGGCTCGAAGGGCGATGGATCGGAGAACATGAAGGTCATCACGACCGTTGCAAACACCGGCAACAAGCCAGTCCGGCTCCTTAAAGACCCCCGCAGGGTCTTGAGTTCCTTCCCTGAGGACTCCTTCACCATCACCGGTCCAACTGGCTCCCACCCGCCGTTCAATGGTGTTAAGGTGAGTCTCGCATCTTGTTACCTGACAAACCTGTGCGTTGATGCTTTTGGTTTCCGCTTCTAGGTTGAATACAACCCCAAGTACGCCGCCAACCTCGATGATCGCGACGCCTACACCGTTCTTGCTCCTGGCGATAAAATCGACGTCATTCACGACCGTAAGTGGGATCATCTCGATCACTGATGCTAGTAGCTCGAGCACATCTCATGGAATGATCACCAGTGACCAAAGCGTATGACTTCACCAAATCCGGGACTGGAGAGTACTCCGTCGAGCCATCGAACCTCTTCACCATCGTCGACGCCGATGGTACTCCCAAAAACATCTACGCCACTGTTGGGAGTACCACTAAGATCAAGCTCTCCGGCGACCTCCCTGCCTCCCGCGTCCACGACAAGCGGACCAATTTCATGGGCTGCTCGGCCGACCAGCAGTCGGAGATAACCACTGCCATTAGTAGTGCCCAGTCCATGGCCAGCGACACTTACTCTTACATTATGGGTATCTCGAGTAGCACGACCCGATTCTCCACCTGGTTCGGTGAATACGACGAGGGTCTCAAGTCCAATGTCGAACATCACTTCAAGTCGATCAGCGGCAGTGACTTCCAGAGTTTCACCTACTACTGTGCCGCCCCTGATTCTAGTGACTTTGCCTTCGTAGGTGTGTACACTTCTCGAGCGTGGGACCGTTGCTCGGCCATTGATAAATGTCTCAATCAGATCCCGATGATCCAGGAGCCATCTACCTTTTGGGCGCCTTCTGGAAAGCCCCTCTCACCGGTACCAATTCTAAGGCCGGGACGCTTATCTATGCGGCTTCCCACTTCATCGGAGACGGTGCAGCTAAGGATTATGCTTACGGTCAGACTAAATGTAAGAGTCTGGCCACCAGCAACCAAATTGAGGCCATCCTCAACGCCGACAGCCACAGGTACTTCGCAGAGAACAACCCCCCTTTGGATTAATTGTCATCCCCACGACCGTAATGTAGGGGGTATTGTAGTATTAGTTCTTGTGCTAGTAGGGACATCTTGTACTCGTGCCAATTTCGCACCACCCCTCTCTATGATCATCTTATGTTTGAGTCGTGCGATGGTTTGTTAATCTTCCGCGGTTCAGATTTTGGCAACATAACAAAACTGTGTCCTAAGGATTGATGGGAAGAGTTCTCATGCTTGGAATGTTTAAGGATATCGATCGGGAGGGTTATCAATTATAGACCGGACGACCGAGTGTGTGAAGCAAAGGAACCGATTGACGATCCGGGGGCAATAACGCCTCGAAGAATAGTGAAAGGGACAACGGATTAGAGTGGAATAGCACACAACGGAAGAAAACTGTGGTCGGTGCAGTTTGGCGCACTGGCGAGTACCCGGTCGTGGTCCCAATTGTCGATTTCCTCCCGACGGGGAGTGGGGGATTGGCATGGGTGCGTGTGAAGGTCCCATCCTCGCGCTCCACTTCTTCAACAAGTCCCTTCCTTCTCCGCTCTCCACGCAAATCAAGATCTATTAAGCTGGCAGTAGTTCTTTGCCCGCGCGATGCATATGAGCAAGCATACACAACAACTTCTGATTGGGAACACGAGGGAGAGGAATCAATTCAACTCGACACGAGCGGCGGCGGCGGCATTCATGAAATCCAGCGCCCAGTTCTTTCCAAGCACCTCATCAACATCCACCCCTTTCTCCTTCCAAATCTTCTCCATCTCCAGTATCGACTCCAACGAATCCTCGACCGTCTTCTTCCAAGGGGTCATCTCGCCGAACCCTAACACCTCCACTGTCTTCCTGATCTCCTCCTCGGCAATGAACGCTTTCCACTCCGAACTCTCGGCCTTGATCACTCTGTCCTTCAGGTCTGGCCTGATCGCGGCGATGTGAGCGGCGATGTCGCCGTTGTCAAACCACGGCAGGCTGGATATGAGCAGCCTATGGCTCCCTGGCACCTTCGGATCGATCGCAGCAACGACCGCACGTGCGACGTCTCGTACGTCGACGTAGCCGTAAGTGACCTTGCCTGCCGTGTTGGGTGGACCTGTGATGAAGTTGTAGATGTAGATGGCGCTACTGAGCGCAAGGGCGTCTCCAGGTTTGAGCGATTCTAGGAACTCTGGAGTGAACGGTCCAAGGAAGACGGGTGGTCCGACTGGAAACCGCGATGTCAACGACACCATTCTCTATCCCACCCGAGCCGAAACACGAAACACTGACCGCTGACGAAGTTCAAATCCGGGTGCTTTTCTGCGAATTTCCAAAGAGCCTTCTCGGCCGATTTCTTGGAGACTGAATAGGTGATCATATCGTTCTTGATCATTCGCGCGTCTTCCACCGTCAGCGGGTTCCAGTCGGTGGACCTTACGAGCCGTGTGTAGACGGGTGTTGCGGGATCAACGAACGCGATTACTGAGCTGATGAACGAAACGCGGCGGGTTCCCAAGGCGTAGGCTTGTCGAACAACATTGAGTGCTCCTTCGACGGCGATCTGTACGAGCAGCCCAACGGCATAACGAGCGGAGACAGAGGGATCGTGGGACGTGTGGAATGATAGACCGGGCAGGGCGGTCAGACAGGGAAAGGTGTGACGGGAAACGAATACTGACGTCGATGGTCGTTTGTAGGTCTTGATGGCCAGGATAAGGAGATGCGACGTGGATAACGCCGTAAACGTCCTTGAGAACTTCGGTGAAATCCCCATTAATGAGATCATCGACTACAAAGATCTCCACGCGATCCCCGTACTTGGCGTACGAAGCTTTCGCAGCGTCGGCTTTGCCTGACCGGACGGAGCTGGGGAGAAATAGGTAGGAAATCGTTGGTGAGTGTGGCGAAGGTGACGACGACGGTGTGTGCATACCCTCGAACGCGATACCCCTGCTGCAAGAGTTGGGAGATGACGTGAGAGCCAGTAAAGCCCGAAGCACCGGTAACCTGGATGACGGAGTGGACAAGTTTGAGAGCCCAAATCGACCAAAGCAGGAGACAACGGGCGAGCTCACGAAAACAAGTTTAGAAGCCATGAGTGTCAGGTATGGGAAGAAGTCGATGGGTGTTGTTGGCCTCTCGGGGGGAGCAGGCCAGATTTAAGGACCTACTCCTACCACCACAGGTTCTGCAGGTTCCATTACACTAGCAGGTTTGGTGATCTCGTCTCTTCCAATCGACCAAATCTTCCAGTAGTTCACTGGGAGCGGTTGAATCCGGGTATATGATCGAATCAGCGCAAACTCGCACCGATCAGAACCCGGCGCCCTCTTCCTCGAGCGTTTACAGCTGTCGTCATTTCGATAGACCGCTTCCCGTAGAATAGGGCTTCGATTTGGCGTTTACTTCTCGATCGCATTGGGGCTTTGCACCCCGGCATTACGCACGATGTGAGAGTCAGATTCCCCCACATGTAACTCATTCACACCGCCAAACTGCTCGAAAAAAATATTGACGATATACCACGCCACGGAATGTAGGTTGCTGATAACCTTCCAGACCGAAAAGCGAATAGGACTGGATTTGCCAACCGCTCAGGTCGACGCACGTGCTGACGACTGTGACCCCAGCAGCCCTAGCTCCAACACGATCGAATTGGGTCTCCGAGCACATTAATGCAATCAAAAGGTAAACAACCAATTGGGGCCGACGGCGATGCGATCCAGGAAGTCGTTGCGATTGAACCGGGTAACTGGGAACCCTGGATATGATATCTGATATCTTGGAACTGGCACCACTATCCTGTACAGACTCAGTAGTGGCCATTGCCAAAATGGCCATTGAAAGGTTATTTATTTCCCGTTGAACTCGTACAGGGCATTCCCTGTGGTGTGGAAGCATAGGTGAAGTTCGGTGCGCCTCCATGGAATGCTGGGATTCGAGTTTCTCCACCCTTCCCCTTCTTCCACTAGAGGCTCCCCGTCTTGGCATGCAAGAGTTACTGTGTCACATTACCGATGATGGATAATGTGAGAGGCATTTTGGACCGAAATCTGTTATAGTTTCACACTGGCTCTGGCCTTTGGGTCTCGCATACATGAATAAAGCGGGGGACCTTCGGCCCCGGGCAGCCCTAGTTAAACAAAACCCAGTCAAACAATAAAATGTCCCCTTCTGTGAATGGCGCCCTGCCGCCTCCCCCAGTACCGCCGATGGACGCGAGGCCTGTCTACTCTGCATTGACACTATGCAACAGTTAGTGTATCAATAATATCACTCCCGTGGACCCGGGACTGACAGGATGGCCAACTCATCCATGGTACTCTGAGCGACGGACACCATAGATGGGTCCGACATTGGTAGTCGATCGTCAATTGTCACCCATCTCCGGGCTGCCAGGCAAAGACAAAGCCCAGACTCGCGTGGGATGTTTGTTCACCCCCGCCAAACTCCCAGGACTCGACTGACAGGGGTTCAGGTTTAACTGGACCTCACGAACGTCCATCCAGCGCGGGTTTGAGGATGTCCATTGTTGTTGTACCGGAAGGCAGGATGGACCTGACACGCTGCCGGAAAATTACAGCCTGAGGCCAAATCTACAAAGCGCGACAGTGACAATGAGAACGTTTTGGCGGTTAGTGAGGTAGACGCGTGCAACGACAACGGGGTTGAAGAGACAGCGCCGAAACACCGTTCACCGATGGCGCCTTTCCTGTAGTTGAACCTCATCGTAACCTTGGGGTTCGAGCGTTTGGAACTCCCGTACATGCCACCAGCGCATCTGGCGACAGCTTGCAGTTAGACCGTGATTAAACGCGTGAGGCCGAATATATATTTGGTCAGACCAGGTTGCGCCCCGTTGTTGCCAGCACAGTTACTTGGGCGAGGACCTACAGGAAGGAGATGGATATCGGCCTGAGACCAAATCAGGCGAAACTTGAGATCAAGGGGATGAACATTTAAATGACAAACTACACGTACTGCCGGACAGCCTACCGATAATGGACAGGGCTCAATATGGAGTGTAGAGAACGGGATGCTGTGCGCCATCGATTCATTGCGGGTGCACGTACACCATCGGCTGGGCCGCAAGGTTTCGAGTCGCACGGAGGAAACGGACTGCGAGCCAACAAACCCGCAGCCGGTCCGGGATACTTTGGGAATCGTCCTAACTTAACCGTACAAGCAGGAGGGCGGGGTGAAGGGTGGCCATCTAGTTCAAACGCTCAACGTCGCAACAGCCGAGAAATCGTGCGCTGATGGCGCTCTTTCCAGATATTTTTGCAATCTTTAAAATCCGAACGTTTGAACGTAGAACTCCCGTCGACGTCGATGCCAATGAACCACCGGACTGTGCCTCACTTCCGCTACGCGGGAACGTGGGTGTGCCAGACCCACAGCGCGGTATGAAGCCGGATATCAGCTGTCTGAGTACCGTAGTCTGAGGCTGAACTAACAAAACCCCAGCTCGAAGGGGTGAATGTTTGAACATCAGACATTGGAGTAGCAAGAAATTATATATATCCAGCAATAGGCTGAAGGATTTGTGGTGTAAGGTCTGAGTTTGGCTCGAAGCCGAAACCGAAGCCCGAACTTCACGGTATTTGCGTGCCAAACAACTTAACCCACCGGGCAATGGGACCATCCCACATTCCAGATTGCCGCCTACCGTGGCACCGTTCAAAGAAACCCGCCGTGTGGCGGGTTGATTGATTTGGAATGACCGATGGGATTGGCATGGGGTTAAACTTTAACGAATAAGAGCGCTGTTCATGTTTACCCATTCCCTCAATCACGTTCCTGTATCACTGCGGCCAGATAAACAAAAAGGGGTTTCGATTGGCCAGATCTGTGCGATGTTGAATCGATCCCACGCCATGTAAGGCTAGTATGGCCGAGATGTGCATTGGGGCCGTTCCGCTGGCCGACCGGGTAGATCGCTCGGGAAGGCGCTCATGCGGGACGCTGATCAAAGAACCTACCGCACGCAGCCTTCAGCTCTCAAGGTAATGCCTCAACGCAAGGTGTTGTCCACAACGACACGCGACAAGAGGACAATGGCATCCATATTCATCCACAAGCGACCCGAACAAAGGCTCTCTCCGATCTTGTAAACCGTTCACCATGGCGGATTAAGAGCGGGGAGGCAATCCGAACTAACCCTACTCGGGGAGGAGGTCTATTTATTCGCTCTCCCAAGCCAGGGACATCGAAGCCGTACAAAAACCTCCGTGAGTGGGCTCTGAGAATGGTCAGTGCGACGTCGGCTAGCACCTGAAACCTCCAGGGCGGCTGGCCCGAGACCACGAAGCGTCCTGCCAACATGGGTACCCGATTCAACGGTTCCGCGGGTTCAAACCGAGCCGGAGAATCGGGATAAACGTAGAGTTTGGATCACGCGTTACTCCCACTCAATTAGGCGTTTCGTGGCTTATCTCCTTCTCAGGACCCTTGTGGGAATTCGGTGGGACGTTGTGAACAGGGTGAGTCGATTAATCAAATTCAACCAAGGAAGGCAGGGGTCCAGAGCTGTGCCTGTTTTTCAGCGCCAGAGAGAAGCTTCCGCTTGGGCACGTGGGAGGTCACTCGATCGCTCTTGCCAAAAATGGAATTTTTTAAAGCAATCGCATGAACGACTCGTGACACGTTGTCTCCGGCGATTTCATTCCAGCACGAAGCAATCCTGCTTGCAATGCGGAAGCAAGGACCCTGATCTCAGCGACGGTGAACTCTGCTCCCGTAAGCCGGCGATAGGAATGAGCTCCAAATGACCATGATCGCGTTCAAACCAAGCGATTGAGTCTGTTCGCTCGGCTGAAGTACCGTCAACTGGTCTCCGGTGTTGTGTCTTTGCCGGCGGGGAAGTCAAGTGGCGCGACGTTGAGATCAACCACACAAAGGAAACTTGAGCGGAAAATTGTTTCGTCATGGCGTGATACATGACAGGACAATATGACCATCCGGTCCAGACAGGCACGCCGGGTAATCAGACATCGGGATTTGAGAGTTTCCTTTCTCTCACTCCTCCATTACTGTCCAAGTCACACCGCTCAAATGTTCCAAGTTATAAAGCCGACACCCTCGCCCCCTTTTCATTTCCGTGGATCCCCACGTTCCCCTCGCGAGGCCCTCCCCACCCACATTCGTTCCTCCCCCCAGATATGACGACCGTTCAAGACCATGGCCCAGTCATTAAGGAACTTTCCGACAAGCGTCAACAGGACCCCCAGCCTATCCTAACTTCACAGCTGCAGACAACCTCCCAGCAGACTCCTCCGAGAACCCGAGATATCTCCGATGCGCCTCGGCCGCACACCGGCACCTCAGAGACCCTTCAGGAACATTCCCCTCCGCGTTCTTCCCAGTTGCCCGGCACCTTCCCCGAACCTAACCTACCAAGGAGGCGCCCCTCGACGGCAACTAATCCCTCTGCGCTTGGGAACCATCCAGACACCACCAGTGGCCCCAACTATGGAACTGGTCAGATGTCGAATGTTACCCCCGGTTTGAGAGGCAAGCACCATGCTCCCACGGTTTGAGATCGGAACCAAAGCTAATTCACCTCCGCAGTTCCGGATCGGCGCCATTCCACCTTGTACTACGACGTCGACCCAATCCGTGGAGACAGCGCGACCCAGATCTACGCGTCTGACGGCGAATACGACCGCAGGAATCACCAGGGGCGGGTGCCCGTCCCCCGGCCTCGCCCTACCTTTGACCCCGCCCAAGACGGGATCGTAAATGGACATCGAAGGGGATCCAGAGGGTCTCTCAGGGAGGGATCCGTCCCAGACTTGTTCCCGGATCCCCAGGAGCCGCATCATCCGGTACGTCCAGCCTCGACGGTGAACGCGATTTCGTCCAAGACTCTTACGGTAGTTCTTTAGCTACCGAAAACGGTCGCAGTCAGACTCAAGTCAACCATTGAGGACGCAGGAAGAGAGCACTTGAAGTACAAGAGACAAGGTACGTCAGCATTCCTACGACCGCGCGCGTTTGTCTCATCTCCATCTTAGCCCGTATCCAGGGCCTGCTGATCAACGGCGCGATTGGGCTTCAAGTCATCGTTGGCGCAATCACCACTGGTGTTGCCGCTGCCTCGAAAAACGTACTACCCTCCCGATTGATTGTCTCTGGATCCTGGGATGCTGATACGCTTATTAATAGATTGGGGCTGCCGTCGCTGTGCTCGGTGGCATCTCTACCGCGTTGGCTTCCTATCTCGCCAAAGCGAGGGGATCCGGTGAACCGGAATTTTCCAACCTTCGGGCGAGGGAGCTGAATACCTTCCTTCGCGATATCAACGCTTTCATCTTGGACCATGGTTTGTCGTTCATCCAACAAGCCGATTTGACAGTCCGTTCATTCCCATGCCACACAGGTGATGAATCTGACCCAAAGTTTGACGAACGAATTATGAGGTACCGGGAGCGATTTGAGTTGATCATCAAGACGGAGGCGGAAGATTCGACGAGTGGGACGGTTTATGCCGCTCATCGCCACCGTTCCCCTGGAAACTATCCCTCTGAGAATCAACAAGGGATGCCTGGGATGTGGGGCGGAGGGAACTTTCAACAAGGGCCACCGCCCGCCGGTGGGGGGTATGGGTACGGGTACGGTCAGCTGAGCGAAAAACAACAGATGCAATGGAAGAACGAGAAGGCGCTAGGCGGGGCAGTTTGATAATCCACCTGCCTTCCCTTCCTACTATGATACCAGGGGTCTGATCCACGCCCCATACTTCCCTTCCATCCTTTCAGCGGTTTTTCGTTTACGTTCTTCGCCCTCGAACCGACTCTCTTCGGGTTCCTAGCTGTTCTGGGGTGCCTCTGTTGTTTGTTGCTCCCACTAATGCCACTGTGATGCTTATAGCTTACCGTGTAGGCGCGTGCGAATCATGCATGCTGTAGTCTGATGTTGTACACTACCGCCGTCATTTGCCCCCGCCCACCTGAATTTTAATTTTTTTGATAGCTGAGCGCTGAGGCTTGGCGCCACCCCGGTTTGTCGGTCACGCCACCACGTTTTCCAGTTCGGTTGTCCCGGTTGTGTCAACGTGTCAGCATGTCATTGCAAAGCGCGTAGGCCACGTGGCTTCAGTGCGAGACTGTTTCGCCTCATGAAACGTCAACGGCGTGTTATAATCCCCCTTTGAAGGAAGGATCTGGACAGATGAAGGATTGGAAAGGAGCGGGGTTCATCGATATCGTTCAAAAGTTCGTCCTCGTTGTTATCTGGGTCACATACGCAGAGCATTTCTGGGATCTGCGTACTGCAAAAACGTCTACTTATTCTATTATCTCAGTTTGTTCGCAGCTGCCACACGCCAAAGGAGCATGGACTCCACTTCGTGGCTCTTCCCTGTCTTTACCTGGGTTCATAATGCAAGACCCCCTTCCATCCACCTTCTGCATTCGTCTTCTTCCGTCCAGTCCCCCCTCCCCCCACGGTCGCCGGTTCATCTCGCCGGTATAAGTGCAGAACATGACGTCTACCCTGGGTTACAGCACCCCCGTCACCCTCTCTGAAGAGCCGGAAGCACTCGTCAAGTCTCGACGGGAGTCACCCGACGAACAAGACGAACGGTACCAAGGACCTTCTACCGAACCACCTGCCTCTTCTTCGGCTTCCCAAGTTCTCGATCGGCCACCTGAGACACCTCTGAAGGACCGTGATTCGGTGGGGAGGTTGACCGGAAACCCAACCCTCCCCACGGACCCATCCATTACTCATGCTACGACGCTACAAGATTCGACCCCACCGAGGCTTTCGCAGGTCATCGAGTTCAATTCCGTCGCTCAGACTACCCTGACTGCTGCCGCGGAGCTGATCGCTGGAAACGTTAACCGGCCCGACGACGCTCCGAGTCTATCGAAAATGGCGAACGCTGGATCGCCCGTCAATCAGCCTATCGCCATCGGTCATGACAACACCTTTCTCGACGCTGACCCTTACGCCAGTGGGTCGACTTCAAACGTCACGTATCCGAACCCGACCAGGACACGTCCCAACACTGCCACCACTTCCGGCACGTCCGGGGGTGTCGTCAGCGCTGTACATTACCACCCCGATCGAAGCCAAACCCTCTTATCCTCGGGGCCGCTATCTCCGGAACGAAGGCAAAGCGCACCCGGGCCGATCTCTTACGACCCTATTAGGGGCGATGTCCCGGTTCAGGCGTACCTGCCGGGTGGGAGTGGGAATGGTGGAGGGAATCCCATTGGCATGCCAAGTCAGCTGGGGAGTAGGGACCCGACTAGGAGAACGAGCCTTCCGAGGCCGAGGCCGGTGTTTAATCCTACGGATGGGACTTTGGTCGGGGGTGGATTTGGGTATGGGCCTGGACCCGGGTCGAGGAGAGCTTCGAGGATGATGTCTGGGAATGATTGGTTACCTGACGTACCGGTCGTTGAGGAACCGCTGCCTCCGGTGAGCGGCTCCCTTCCCCGTTGATATGAGGTGGGGTGGGTGTTAAGCTCGTGCCTTGTAGAGAGAGAAAACTGTTGAAGACAGGTTACGGCCTACTATAGAAGCCGCTACGACGGAAAGAGACAAGTATCAAAAACAAGGTATATGCGCCTTTGGCTCGGTTCTTGCGTTAGCTGATGATGAGCCTTCTAGCCCGTCTACAAGGGTTACTCATCAACGGAGCGATAGGGCTACAGATCGCAGTCGGTGCAATCACCACCGGTGTCGCAGCCGCAGGTAGTCACGTAGGCACTAATTGTTCTTCCCTTCTACAAATATGAGGATTCTAATCCAGCGGCTTGTACTTAGATCGGAGCTGCGGTGGCGTCTCTCGGTGCCGTTTCGACGATACTAGCCTCGTATTTGGCTAAGGTTAGAGGATCCGGGGAACCCGAATTCTCGACGATTCATGCCAGGGAGTTGAACACGTTCCTGAGAGAGATTGACGGATTTATCATGGATCATGGTCTGTGTCTTTTCTGTTTTATGTTCTCTTCCTTTTCTGGAGCTCACGCGTATGTGTGTGCAGGTCATAAGATTGGAGCGGAACAGGACGATAATATATTGATGTATAGGGAACGGTTCGAGTCGCTTATCAAAACCGATGGGGAGGATTCCGGAGGAGGTGGGACAGGATATTCGCAACGACATCTCGCTAGTCCACACCCGCCTTTCGCCCAGCCCCCCTACCCTCCACCTCATGTGCTTGTGGCTGGAGCACCGAGTGTCGTGGATGAGAAACAGCAGATGTGGCGGAACGAAAAGGCGATTAGTGGAATGGTTTGACCTTTGAGCGTTTTTTATGGCTGTTTTTTTCTTTTTCTCCATCTGGGATTTGGGATATGGTATGCTCCTCCTTAAGTTTATGCCACTCAGTTCGTGTACATTCATTGGCATTTCTTCGTATGACCTACCTCTCTCGTAAGAGCTTTGCATTTTTTTCGTGGCATTTTCAACCTCACATTGTTACAACTCATACCATACCACTCATCGTGTCTCATGTACATCTTGCCACATACAGCAGTGAGCTTAGGAGGAATGATCAGCACCCCCTTTGGCCGGGTTTGAAGCGGTTGCGTTAATCTAGTGTGGAACCCCCACCAATGGAAGTGCGTTGGAAACTGTTTGCAGAGTTCTCAGCAAATCCAAACCCGGTGGTTGCCTGCAGACTTCTTAAACGGGTCTCGGTCGTTACGAAGGAATTCAAAAAAAATCATGAGATAGTGGAGATTCTCTGGTCGCTGGTGCGACAAACGTTCCTACCCCCCTTGTCGATCGCAACCATGAACAACGCTTTACGCTGAAGGATTTATGTACTAAGAGTCAAGGCCCTTTTCCTTACACAGCCCAGCCATGAAACTATGATGTATCCGCGTACACTCTCGGATACACCTCGACCATGTTTGGTGCTCGCACGGATCCGACCAGACGAAAAATCTATTGTGTTTGTTTGTTTATTTACTTACAGTGAAGCAAGAACGTGAACGAGGGGTATCCTTAACGAGCGTGAGGGTAACTATTGTTGTCGGGGGGGGGG
>Ga0307511_10004485_pt1 | contig 14254 bp, 19 predicted proteins | sample 13_EM_MG_FD_200266 | JGI IMG/M metagenome (GOLD analysis project Ga0307511, IMG submission 200266) | Populus trichocarpa ectomycorrhiza microbial communities from riparian zone in the Pacific Northwest, United States - 13_EM | ecosystem: Host-associated > Plants > Roots > Unclassified | place...
ACTGAGGACCAAGCACAACTGCACGGAGAATCTCAGGTATCACGGCGTCCTTCGCCAACTCTCTTCTTTGCCCACTTTGTGGACCATCCAGTATATTTCGTGAGGTTCCTGGAGACCGTTGCACAGCGCCGATGGGGACAAAGCCTGGAAGGTGCAGCAGCGATGGAGCCGACAGGTGCAGAAGAAGAGTCGGAGAGAAAGGATCAGGCTGCAGTATGGAACACATTGCTCGAGCTCTACCTCACAGAGAATGGCCAGAAGGATAAGGTGAAGGCGCTGCAGCTCCTTCGAAGTTCACACCTGCCGTACGACGCTACACATGCGCTCATACTGTGTTCGAGTTGCTCGTATACTCCGGGTCTTGTGCTGCTATGGGAGAAGCTAGGAATGTACGAAGATGTACTGCGATTCTGGATGGAGCAACACCATTCTGGCGTGCGTTCTGTCTCAGAAGCGAGTGGTTCGTCCTCGCCCTCTACACAAGTGATTGTTGCACTGCGCCAGTATGGCCCAGCGCATCCATACCTCTACCCGCTCGTGCTACGCTTCCTCACGTCGACTCCCGAGCTACTTTCCGCGAATCAAGCAGACTTGGAGGAAATTCTTGAGCACGTAGAACGCGAGCGCATTATGGCACCCTTGACTGTTGTGCAAGTTCTTTCACGCAATGGTGTCGCAAGTGTGGGGCTTGTTAAAGGTTGGCTCATGCGGCGTATAGCTGAAGGACGGGAGGAGATCGCAACGGTAGGTTTTTGACTCCATTATCACTCTTGATGAACTTATGCGAAGGTGTATATATTTCACAGGACAAACAACTTATATCGTCTTACCGATCTGAGACCCAAGCGAAGCTCAAGCAGGTCGAAGAGCTCGAGGACACTGAGCATGCACGAGTATTTCATGTCACCCGGTGCTCGCAGTGTAATGGGCAGCTCGACTTGCCAAGTGTGCATTTCATGTGTAACCACAGCTACCACCAACGGTGCGTATATTGTTTTCCCTGGTTCTTATGGGGTTGTTGCGTTCTGTTCCACACATTTGCCGCTGTGCCTACCATTTCTGTCTTACTGAATAAAACTTCTGCAGCTGCCTTCTGGACAACGAGACAACGTGTCCGCTTTGCGCACGCCAACACGGTGTTATCCAGGAGATCCGGCGGAACAACGAGCGGCTTTCAGACCAACACGAGTTGTTCCTTTCGGAGGTCCGCGAGAATGGCTTTGGTGCTGTAGCGAGCGGCTTTGGACGAGGGTGGTTGAACATGGGGGGCACATCCTTGACAGCACTTGCAGGAGATATATCATAGTCTGTAGATAGACTTGTCGCCTTGAATTATTTCTGCTACTTGCTTTTGGAGTAGCGTATATAGTTTCCTTAGTCAAGGCTTCATTCCCTTACTAGTCTGCTTCTCTTTTGTGAAGGATAACCAGATTGTGTCCGCCTCCAGGCTCCAGACGCCTTCAGGCTGAGGCAGTGTCGCCGAATCGGGAAGTTCACCTGGAATTGACTGGGGCATGGACAAAGAAGTCCTCTGGCTGATACCATCGATCTCAGCCAAGTATATATGTTGGCCACTGCAGTCAAATGCGGCAGGTATTCAGACACTGCCTCGAGCGCTTGCTGTGGTTTTGGGTTCGACCACCGCCGCCCCAGCGAGATTCAGAGCCTTAGCCTAACCTGTACTCGTCGACAGTTGTCGTCCCCGAGAGCAGCTTCACACTGTCGGGTATACAACTGTCCTCGTTTATGTTCTTCCTGGCTCTGCTGGTAGCCGTATAGTTGTTGCTTCTGTCGCCCCCCATCCACCGGTTTGGCTCTGGACTGACTCCCCTAATTGCCCGTAGCACGGTAGGAGATGCATGCTGAAGAGGAAATAAGCACAGTCAGGATAACTAGTATGTTTTATTGGTGTTGCTGGTACGGGAGGTAGCTCGCTAATAGTCCGTGTGCTCAGTTCTTGGAGCAAATGCCCTTGTCAAGAACAAGCTGCCAAAGTTTGGCACACATGACCCCTTTGCGGTCGTATCAGTGGACGATGATCAGAAATACAATACTAAAGCAGCAAAGAGTACGTTCAATCCGACCTGGAGTCAACACTTCGACATGTAAGTTGGCACTTCTGATTTACTATTGTGTAACTTGCCCTTCATACCTTCACGTCACCTAGCACTATCAAACGGACATCAACCATCACTGTCCAGGTCTGCCACCTGGGAAAAGTATCGAAAAAATTTCAATATTTTCGGGGTCTGGTGAAGATTACAGGAGGCGAGGCTCTCGAATACTCCAGAAACGACCATGGTACATTTTTTCTCTTGTATGCGGTGACGTTGCTCACTGCCACTCTCTAGGTTTGATTACCAAAGATTTAACAGAACCCTCGAATTGTTCACGGGGGTACGGAAGGCTACTATTCTCATTCTCAGTTCCGCCAGTTAGTACAGTGGAAGGGGATCATTCACCCACAACATCCACTTCTTCGGGACAATCACAATCCAGGACATCATTTTCTCCTTCACAAAATCCACAGACATCGTCCTCACCTCCGCAAATAAATGCGGTGCAACAGGATCACCGTAGCGTCGATCAGATACCCACATCCCAGGACCTGCAATCCTCACCTGCCCCGGGGCCCCAAATTTTCTCCTCTCTTCCTCAAGTTCAAAGCCAAGCAGTTGAGTCACCTGCACCCTCCATTCTCCTGGAATCATTATTGTCATCCTCCGCTTCCTCTCACGGGTCACCGACTTTGCCCCCACAAACCAGCGGAGTGCAACAGTTCGCTCCAAGTTCTCAGCGATCAGAATCTTCTGCGCATTCAGGTCTCGCTTCACAGGAGACGCGTAATTCATTCCTAGCCACTACAACGCAGCAAGATTCGACATCTACACCCTCCACGATCTTGCAACAACTGCACTCCCATGACACTGTCAACCTTCCCACCTTCCAACATCCACAGACCTCAGCACGAGCGAATACACAATATCAGGACCCCATAGATCAGGCTCCTGTACCTTGCAACCTGGTGTTGCACACTTCTGTACTTTTGTCGCCTTCTCCGCAGCAGCAGCCACAGTCCTCAGTGCTACTTCCACAAGCTATTGCAGTCCAGCACAACATATCGACGTCTCCCTCCTCTTTACCGCAACGACAGCTTTCCCCGCATTCGCCCCGTACTTCACAGCAGCCACAGATTACCAGTCCGGACCGTACTACTGCCGAAGGCCCTCTGCCCCTAGGCTGGGAGAAGCGCTACACTGAGGAGGGTCTGTTGTACTTTGTGGATCATAGCAATCAAATTACGACGTGGAATGACCCACGTCCTACCATTCCCTCTATGATCAACGGTCTCGGAGGTCTTCTCTTGGGATGGGAAATGCGTCGAACCGCAGAAGGACGTTGGTTCTTCGTGAATCACAGTGCTCGCACCACGACGTGGAATCACCCACAATTTACCACGACTGCTGGCAATGGCTGTCTCGGACCTCTACCTTCTGGATGGGAAGTACATTTTTCCCCGACAGGCCGGAAGTACTTCGCGAATCGAAGCAACCGCACAACGACGTGGGATGATCCTCGTCCACCTAGGGAACGAGGGAACGAACAAACGGATGGATGAGTGAATGAACCTTTCCGGGGGAAGGTTGATACAATCCTTTACTTGTCAGTATGCACGTAGAATTGTTTGACACGTTAAGCCTCTGTACAAATATATGTTAGTGTTTTACGCATAAGCAATGGGCCACGCCAAAGGAACTTGCCCATACTATGGTTGGAGAGCAGGTAATTTAGCGAGCGTCACCTTGTTCACAAAGATGTTGTGTTCCACTTTCATCACTGCAGTGGCGATTGACCTGTCTTCATGTCTACGGTAAACAACGTCTACGAGGGTGCTATCTTCTAGTGACAGCAATGTCGGACAAAGGATCGTCCTGTTGCGGTTGAACGTGGAAGAAAAGGAAACCAATGTACAATGGAATGGTATCCCTGTTCAAAGACAGCTTCTCTTTACTAAGCCTGTTGGGTAAAGGGGATGTCCCGAACTCACTGCTGTGATGTTCGAGGGAGCGTAGGTGTCATTCTTGGTTCTGACACTGTAGGATCTCTGTACTTACCAGTATAAGTCATGACGGTGTGGTCATTGAATGCAGCCCATAGGATCTCCACCTGTTCTCATGGGCGTCCACAGAGCTGTAATACTGACTGCTGGCGCACCCCATGATCAAGATCGCAATATTGCAACTCGTCATGACCGTGGTTGTGGTGTAATCGCCACCACATTTTCAAAGCTTGAGACCTGACTAGCTTCCTTCAAATTTCGAGGGTTGTCTACTACTGTAGGAGACTAAGCTATTTCTTCTTCCAGGTCCCCGCACAATTACATAATTCTCCAACTTCGCCGACCGAAAAACCTCCGCTTTGGAACTACTGACTTCACTTCATCAACATACTTAACCACTATATCCTTGTCTCCTGCCTCAACCTTCAATTCATCAGGTGCTCGCTTCACCAACCTGGTTCCAGAACCAGACATGACCGGCAAAAAATCGCCAACGAAGTACGTCTTCTTCCTATTCACTGCGCCCAACACTGCACCGTTTTTCATTATCTTCTTTGAGACTATACATTGCCCTATTGAGGACAGCTCGATAGTCCCATGAAACGAACGTGGGATGAGCACAGTTATAGGTTTGTTTTGAGTGACAAGTTCGAGGGAGAAAGGGTGGATATTGTCAATTGTGTTCTAACCCAGACGTTAGTGTTCATTTGCAAGAGTGACTCGTGGCAAGCGGCACAACGCACGACTTTAACATTGAGAAATCCACTCTGCGAATCCACATGCATCCTCGTTCGTCTTGGGTCGAGTGCAACGTCCAAGTCCTTACGACCCACAATCCACAGATCAAGATCCAAATCCCCGTATGTATGTATATACATATTCATCCTCTTCCCGAGTACTATATCCATAAAGTTGGGTGGCGGCAAATATGCTTCTTGGATGGGTAGCAATGGGTCGATGATGAATGTGCCCTTTGCACTGGGATAGTTTCCATTAATGTAGAGGAAATTTGTGGCTTTCAGTGGTAACTTGGTGAGTGGGTTTACTGCTGCTGAGGTGGAGGTGGGCAGGTGTGTGCCCTGTGGGTGGACGCTATAGGCTGGTGGTTCATCTTTGGTGTCGATCTGGCTCTGTCATACGTCTTCCATAAGCTAATCACTATGTACTGGATAGATGACCTACATCCTTCGTGGGACCTGTTGGAGCTTGTGCACTTGCGTGCTCTACTGGAGACATGAAGTTGGTGACTGTATCGTGAGGCCATCAGCAAAACGCCTAGAGCTAGAACCCCGGGGGTTCCAATGCGTAACACTTGCCGAGTTGAATAACAGTGCTCACCAAGTCTGCAAGCGCATAGCCTAAAAGTTCGGCCATCTTTCAGATAGGCTGGTACCAAGGAGAGCAAGGGTTAGGGGGTGCCACTTGAGTAGCTACCTCAGCCCCTAATATGACCAGAATCGAAGACTTTCAAAGGGGCCTCACTAACGTTGATCTCACCTGCTCATCGCTCCTAGTAGTACCACTACCACACCCACCCGCTTGACCTGAGTCGATTCCCACAAAGCCAAATTGATGGCCACTGGTACACCCACTGGCCCAGAGTGACATGGCAGCCAGGCTTGGAAGACTGAGACAGAGTCAACACAGGGACGGAGGAACAGCCAGATTTGTATGCCGCGATTCGTGACGGGGAATGTGCCAAGTTCCCAATCCTCAATCGAGGGGCCCACTTTGAAGTTTGTGTCCTCCGACAAGCTTGATGAATTCGTCTCGGAATATATAGCCCTGTCCTCCACTCGAGTCGTCGTCCGACTGGCAGCCCAAGACATGATTTGGGCAACGCACGGCCAGTCTCCTCCAATATATGGCGTGGAACTCGAGTGATATATTCCAAGATAGGCGAAAGCGTCCTCTTGTCGCCGATGTGTTGAAGAACTGGAGATCCCTCGGCGCTATCATCTCTCGCAGTGTCCACCCACGCGAGAACCACTCCGGCCAGCCGTTCGACCAGACCCAGGGACGACTTTCAGTGGGAAGGGGTAAGCCAGGGACGTCGTGGAGGTACGCATAGCATGTCCTTGAGTTTTCTTACCATCGCTACATGGAATTGATGCCTCTGATAGCTCTTCGCTTGTCGATACAGCAAGTGTCGACCCACAACCACTTGTACCCGTCCTTCTTGGCCTGCTCGCAGCTCTGGAGGATCTTTCGATAGCCATCGCGCTGGCGAATTTCATTTCTCTCCTCCTCGTCCATCTTCGCGTGCTTGACTATCTCTTTATAATCCACTTCTTGCCCGTCGATCCATCAATGGGATAAGATCGCGTACTCTGTTACTTCATCATCACCGAACTCGAGAACTTTGGCTCGACGGTCAACTCGCTTTCTCTCTAATCAGTCCCTCCCTTTCAAGAAAGGCCGCTACGTTGAGCATGCGCATGCTGCACAAGTGCACGTCAATCTCGACCGTGATCATCGATTGTAGATGGTATCCATACCTCTAAATGGATTGGTGACAATACGTGATACAATCAGGTTGGTTCTCTTTGGTTGGTTAACGTCTTTATATCCCAGTGCGGACAATTGATGGTGATGGAAGGGCACAAGGATAACATGTGTAATTTCTAGCTGAAAGGCTTCGGCATATCATTATCATGTAAGATATCTTGTTGATCACCCATGCGGACGGATCGAAGTTACTTCCGAAACTAATAACTATACACAAACCTTGTTCATAGACATCAACAATTTTTTAGGATCTGCTCATGGTGACTTCGGGCAACATCCATTGTCTCGATTGTTGATTGGGTGAGGAACTAGTATGGAGTCATTGATGACATCATTCCATAATTTCATCCACCCCACCGAGCACCTACATAGGCACAACAGCCCCAGCTTCACTAGCCCTCAAAAACAGTTACTGTCACCCTTTACTATTGACCACTTCTCATGACCGACACGCAGACCAAGCAACACCAGGATAAGCACACTCTTCGCGTGAAAGATATCACCGACAATTCCAACCAAGGCATTGTTGATGGTCGCCCAGTGGGTACGCACCTTACAACTTACTCGATGCGCTCTAGTCGCCCATGCCCACTGTATATGGTTCAGGTGCTCGACCAGCGCCAGCGCTCGTCACGTTAAACACAGTCGTGGACCCTGACGCGTCTGCGGATGTCCCAGTGCAACAGGACCCGCCCGCATCAAGCACGCTGATCGGTGCTACATCCAAGGATGTCTATCATGGCTTGGGTGTGCCAGTACAGGGGATGTCCAGCAGGGAGCTTCGCCATGATGGTCAGATAGGCCGGAAACGCCACGGCGAGGGAACCGAGCAGTTCGGTGAGGGCCAGATATATGAAGCGCACAGAACAGCGGGGACGCATAAGGTGAATGGGGAGAGCGAGAGGCGTTTCATTGCAACCAAGGGCGAGCTTGAGGGAAAAGGTTCGAACAGGTGAATTCACGGACAGGACACGATAGGATAAAATGGACAAATTGCATGTTTTCCTGAGTTTGTATGTACAACCATGGCCATGAAATAGGAATTTTTAAGGCATACGAGCTTAAACGATGATGGGACGTAGTTTAATAAGACCGAGACGGCAATGTACCTTAAACGATAATGTACGAAGAGCAATAGGAAGGAATAGGATACGTGCTAAAGACCAGGGAGCTTGCATGTAGGAACAGCTACAACGTTTTCAAATCCTCGTCATGCCGTGGTGCCTCCGCCGAAAGCCAAGGTACCTTGTCCACGTTCGGGATCGCTCATTCTGTGAACGCGCACGGAGGGCCCCATAGTAACGGTACCCATATCTTGTGGTGTAATCAGTATGTATTGCTTCTTGTCAGAAGCATTTGCAGTGTCGATCTAAAGGGGTACCCTGAGACAACTTCATGAGGGTTGCTAGTAGTACGCACCATCATGCGCATACTAATACGGCGATTGACCGCATCCATAAACACATCGAACTCGTCTGGTGTAAGTGTCAGCGACTGCAGGACTTATGCTAGCGGAAGAAGACTTACCAAGGCAACGAAGAGGACAACCAATCGAATCCCATAGTGACAACAACAAACAAATGGTAGAGAACGACTTCTCTCCACCGCTGAGGGACCGAGGATCCTTGTCCCTCCGTGCCTGAGTCGCTGCTTGGTCCTCCGTTTGGACCTGAAAATCATCAGTCCAGCCATCAAACGTATCCAAAAGCTGAACTGACCTTGAGCTGAAGAGTCTGATTGACATGATCAAACAAGACTTTGCCGAAATAACCCCGGTTAGAAAGGTGATACTGGAATACGAGTTTGCATCGGAGCGCAATGTGTCGTCGGAATTCGTGCCACTTGTCTAGACGTATAACTAGAGACTGCTTTAACCTCTGGAATACGCGGTGATTGTTTAAAGAGGTATCCAAATAGGGTAGATTGACACTGACATTGTTGACTGTAGCAAGTCCTTGAAGGTCTCGCTCAGCGTTGTCAAGGTCTGCCTTGGCCTTGTTCACCTCGATTGTCATTTCCTCGACAGTCGCGCCCTGCCTATACGACAATGAGCTCTTACCCATCTGAGGGATAGGTAACGACATACTGGCGTTCACGTTCTTTCAGAGCGGCTTGTACTGAGTCCAGCCGGCGCTGCACCTCAGTTACCTTGCGAGGGTTCTTCACTCGGTCGCAGTACTCTTGGGCTCGGGCCGTCCAATCCTATCGAGCTCGTGAGCACACAAAGGTCCAGAGAGATCACCCAACAGCCATACCGTGAACTCTTGCTGAAGAGTGTCTGCCACCATCTCCTGCTCCTCGACCGTTTTCTTTTCTTCATCCAATTTCTTCGTAAAATGATCCCGCTGCTGCTGGGCTGTCAACCGCTTGGTTGCGGCCTCTTCCACTTTCGTCTGCACCGAGTCGCGTCCAATGTTGTAAAAGGAATTAACAAATAACACCATACCGCAAACTGTCCACGAGTGTCCTCAAAATTCTTAATCTGCTTCTTGACTTCGTTCAGTTCCGTCAGTAAGCTGACTTGTTCCTGGTCAACGGCGGTCTTGCGCTGAGTCAAATCCTGGAATTGTTGAAGAATCAACTTCTTCTCTTCCTCGGCTTCCTAACAAAATATTCAGCCTCGGTAAATGCAAGGGAACGAGGTAGACGGACATCTTTAGCGCCCTGTAAACCACTGATACCCGCAGGCATCTCTTCGTTGGCTTCTGTCTGAAGCTGACTGTGCGTAGTCTTCGCCACTCGCAGAGCCTCCAGCGCAGTACGCTCTCGTTGCTAAAAGATCATCTGTCAAGGCATCCAACGCAAAGGGATGAATAAACAAATTCACCTCGATTGTTCTGTTTGCTTGGGTTGCTCTGTTGAACGCTTCAAGGAGTTGATTGCGCTCAACTGAAGCATTTTTGTATTCTGATTCCGCCTCTTGCAATTTATCCTGCCATAGACTTGTGATCGAAGGTCAGGAGACTGACCAAGAGATAGAGGAAGGAGCACTACTTACCGGAGTTCAGTGGCATTATCATTTGCCGTGAACATCATCTGCCGCGGGTCTGCTGGAGGAAGCCTGTTTAATTTGATGGATGAACCACCGCCTTCGCTGGAAACATTCGACGAAGCGTAATTAGCATCCATTGGCGAACACCGATTAGATACACACCTATATCTGGTGACACGCATAAAATCGGCGGTCCAACCCACTCCGCTACGCAGCCCAATAAGGACGTCGTCACCAGCCTTACGGTTAAGCCCAAGAACCGTCCGCTCGATATTCGACTGGTTGATTAAGATGCGCAAAACGTATGAGTCGGATATCTAAGCAGACACGACAATGTTATACCATACTGTGAATAAAAGCCAGGCTGTAATCCCCTTACCTCCAGTGCACGTAAGACAGTCAGCACATGACTGGGTGGCTCTCCAGAGCTATAGTCGAACAAATCGCGCTCCGAGATGATAATACTGATGTGATTGCTAACCAAACCTTCAGGGTGAAGTCTCCTCAGGTCAGCGAAAACACTCACTTTTGCGATTGCTCAAAGATCCGCTTCAGCTGCGGACGATCCCTTGCATCTGTGCATGCAAAGGCGCTCATCATGCTTCCGAGCTGGGCCCGCAGTAGCGGTGCCCATGTCTGGTCCTTCAATCTGACGTGTAATCCCAAGGGCCCGATCGGAGTTTCTCCATGCCAGGTCATTCGTCTGATCTGTTCGAGAACAGCTTTCATATTGCGACCGTAAGGCGCCAACGAATTATTCTCCCGCTCCTTGCACCGAGATGTCATAGTGTTGCATTCTTCGATGCGAGCCTGTGCTTGCTTTATCCTATTTTCAGTGTCCATCCCTTTGCGTCTACACTCCTCTGCAGTCTCCAGGTTAGTGCGTTTCTCATCACAAACCTCTTTATGAGCTTGTTCAGCTACAGTAACAACAAGTTTGGCTTCCTCTAGACGTCGGTAGAGCACATCTCGTCTGGCCTGAGTATGGGTCTCCATGCGACGAGTCTCTACCTCGATTTGAGCCTCGAAATCCCGAATCGCCTTGTTTAGCGAGCCCAGGCTTGCATTCATCTCTCGTTCGTCATTCTGCACAGATCCATATTGACTCAGTAGAACAATCGACCGTATTGAAACCTACCCTGAACTGGTTAAGTATGGTTTTGTTGGCTCGCATTTTATCTTGTAGTTGTTTACTGCTGTTATTGAGATGGTCAATGTTACCGAGGTCAGTGATTTCTCTCTCCAGCTGTTCGATTTCATCAGAGGCCTCTTTGAACTGAGCCTGCAAATAATTGGTTTAGGATAAACATAAATACATGCACCCATGAGATACTTACTTCCGCGGCATGAAGCCCTGCTTCGATTTTTGGGAGTCGTCGCTGCGCTTTCGCGACCTCTCCAAATTTCGCCTCCATTTCCTGTCATAATTCAACTTTCGATGCAGCGACGGAAACCACCGGGGAGCATACTTGTTCTTTAGCAGCGACATGCGCCCATGCGAGCTCTTTCTTGAGCTCGTCAGCTTTGTGGCGCTGCTCTCGGGCTTTCGACGCTTCTTGGAAGCGTGCGGTGGCCTCTTTAAATGCTGCCCTGAGCTCCGGGAGGGCTTGTTTCTTCTGATGAAGGATTCTCTTGGTTGAGTTGATGTTCCCCAAACACGAGTCATACTCCTCGCTAAGCTGGCTTAGTTGGGTACCACGAAGGAAAAACTGAAACAAAATTTGGTGGTAGTTCGGTATATTTGGCGTACCAAGGCGCACCTTGTACTTGTCCGTGGGGTGCGACGCACTCAAAAATTGACGAGCAGCATCTGTTCACCGTTAGTCAACATCCGCACCAATGACGAGAATGCCAACGAACCTTGTGTCAGTACATTCAAAGGGTTATCTACTTGAATATTCATATGATCGCATATGGCGGCTAGTTCGTCTCGCTTATCTGAGACCTTGGTTCCATCCTTACTCTTGATTGCCCACGACGAGGCACCCTGTCTATTGAAAGTGCGAGTAATGACGATGCTTTTTCCGTATTCTTTTGGCCGGTATGCCTCTTCGCCCTGATTCTTGAGAGTAAGCGTCACTTCGGCTTTGCTATTGCAACAGAGGGATGAGAAACTGGGAAGTGTCACGAACAGAGTAAAATTTCTCACTTTTGACCCTCGCGAATAAAAGACTTGAGGCCGTTTCCGCGTCCAGTTGATATCGTCTTTCCACCAAGGGCAATAGTAATCGCGGATAGAACTGCGCTCTTACCACCTGATAGGGGCACAGAGTGATGAGTCTAGCTAGTCAACGAGGCATGCAAACGCGAGATTGCTTACTTCCGTTGTGACCTGTTATACGCTCGTAAATATGATTTTCGAACATAAGCAGAAATGGACCGCACCAATGATGAAGTTGATCTGGGGACCGAAAGTAAATGTCAGGCGCGGGTGACACATGAAATTCGTCATTTCGATGCACTCGATGATTCCATGGTCTGCAATGCCCTGTTTTCAATGATGAGCGCACAGTGCGTAGATGAAAGGCACGTTGCTCATACCCCAGCTACATTTTTCCTGGCTTCGAGATGTTCCCGTATGGCAGCGCCATTCTCCTCCTCAAACCGCTTCTCAAACTCCTCGTTCTCTTCGTCAGCATCGGGTATGTCGACACCTTCATCGTCTGTGCTCTCATTTCCACGTGCTTTTCCCTTCGCCTTGCCGTTGACATTGGGCTTCTTCTCGCGTGCCGGAGAAGACGGTATTAGCTGTACCTCGTCGTCATCGCTGTCCTTTATCTTTGCGCGTTTCGACACCTGGGAAGATTCAAGGGTCTCGTCGTCGCTGTCGGCGGCTACTCTGCGTTTGGCCATGACGGTCGATCGCGAAAGCAAGTCGCGCCGACGCGTCAATCGAAATGGAACGTCAACACGACCAAACACTGGTAGCCACGTGATCCAGAACTTGAGGACGAGACTTGGCAGCCGCTTGTCCGAGTCGTCGCCGGACACAGCGAGCTTGACGAAAAAGACGGTGCAAGTGTATGCTAGATGCTCTACTCGAACGTGCATGGATGTAGTATTATAGTGTAGTGGGGATAATCTAATAGCCATTTCCCGGTACATACCGTTTCCACGGGCGTTGGCAAGTGCAACCACTTACATATAATAACCCACCTCTGTTGTTCCCTTCCAAGTTTTGTTCTCTGGATTGCTCAGACCCACTCGCTGTCTCGCTCGCCGTCGCACTCAGCAGGCATCTAAGAGGCTTCCACTCCCTTTTTATTTATTTAATCATACCCACCCTCATCTAGGCGCGAAGCAAACCACATATGTCGGTCTTTCGCTCACAGGATGTGCAGTCGCTCACACCCCCGTCATACAGGCCAGTCACACATCCAAACGACACCAACCGACACTCGGGGTTTGGCGCAGTCGGTCTTGGCTTCCTTGCAGGCAGCATGGACGATGACGACGAGGACGTGAAGCCACCCCAGAGGCAACCCATGCCAGCACCAGCAGCACCGAGACAGCCTCCATCAATTCCTCTCGCTGCCCCACGACCAGGATACCCTGCACCTGTCGCTGCCCTCAAGATGCCGCCGTCGCCCGAATCCACTCAGCGTACACAACCTCCGCAAATGTCGCAAGTCCCCCAGGCCCTCCGCGTCACTCGGCCGCAGGTCGACATGGGTGTACCGCGCATGCCCGCCCCGATCTATCAGACGCCAGCAGTCCCTCGACCCGTCGTACCAAGTACACCTCATCCCTTACAACCACCCATGATGCCCATCACGCCTGTCTTCGCCCGTCCATCAAAGTCTCCTAGACCGGCATCAGATGTCAAATTTGCATCAGAAGTTATCATCCGCGGTAACTCAGAGGATAATCTCTTACCGAAGCGGGGTGAACGCGGCGATCACTTCTGGAGAAGGTTCAGTATAGTTGCCAAAGAGGAGAAAAAGCCCAGGTAAATGGTTCTTCTTTTCACGACTTCTGGTCAATTGTTTATATGCATTCCCTTAGTTCATGGCTGATAAAGACGCAAAACGGTACGAGTTGGATGTCTCGATGGGTCTGGCTAGTGGCCATTGTCATCGTATGCACCATCTCCCATAATCATCGCATGCACGGCTGACCACTTTATACAGCTGGCAGGAATCGGATTGGGCATCGCATACGGCGTAATCCACAAATCCACAACCTATACCCCACCAACCGCAGTGGGCGGTAAAGCCAACGAGACTGCGGGACCTACAACTACTCACATACACACCGGTGCTCCGGGCCAGACTAGTTCATCACTCCATGTCTCACCCACGAACACGGTGGCACGCCGCGGGCCTGAACCAACCCACTTAGATGCTATCTATGTTCCCCATATACGCTCAGATGACCTGCTTCACGGACTGGTCCAACCCAAACCTCCCAAGTACAGCAGGAAACACCGCCTTCGCCACCCCGGACACTAGCCTCTTTCCCATTTGCTAAGCGGGGTGTCCTCTCGCTACACATCCTATGCATATATCCGACTACGACCCTCGCATACTAGCCGCCTAAGAATTCGTCCGGAGACCGATATCCTCGCAACACTCTAGCCTACTGTTGCATCTATCTTGTCATTTTCGACACCCTGGGACCGATCTCGACAATGTCCTATCCTCTCCTTTGCACCCTCCTCACGCTGAACGAAGCCCGTATTTTATTGCATATTT
>Ga0307511_10004486_pt1 | contig 14253 bp, 15 predicted proteins | sample 13_EM_MG_FD_200266 | JGI IMG/M metagenome (GOLD analysis project Ga0307511, IMG submission 200266) | Populus trichocarpa ectomycorrhiza microbial communities from riparian zone in the Pacific Northwest, United States - 13_EM | ecosystem: Host-associated > Plants > Roots > Unclassified | place...
TCTTGTATTTTATGTATTTATATCTTATATCTTATATCTTTCCATTTATCCGTAGTGCTCCATAGTCCCGTAATTCTCAATAGTTCCGAATATATGAGATAATTAATATTAGAATATTATTGTGGCCGTCATATTGATGGGTGGGCTGGGCCCATTGATGAATGGGCCGTATTGACGTATGGGTCAGAACACCAATACTGCTGATAAGTTGGCTTCTACACATCTCTATACATCGATATCACTATACTAGTTCATGGGGACTCATCTCGCATCAGATATGAATAAATTAATCCAGGAGACAAAACAAAAAAAGGTACCAACCGGTAAATTGTCCCTCAGGCAGTTGCACGGTACGCTACATACATATACGCAAAAGCGCTAGCGTTGTTATTTTTTTTTCTTTATTACTGTACATGTATGTACAGTACCACGACCCAGATCTACATCATCTATGCCTACCGTACGCGCAATTGTAATGCCAGTTGTGATCTCCAGAAACTTGCAATATCAATGGCATTGGCATAGGAGCCGGGTTGGCTCAGAGGTTGGACAATCCAGCACGGTCTCCACCCGGGATGCGCCCCCTCGCCATATACTAGATATATCAATGCAAGTACTATCAATGCGTTGGCGTATTACTTACATATAAGTAACCATGTACAAATTGAACTTCAATGGGTAAAATAAAACAATTCTGTGAGGTTTGATCGCATTACGTGCCATAGACACTCGAGTTATTTGCAAGCGGTGTTTCGGATCTTTTGGAGGAGTTCAGGGTAGCAAATCTGGGATCACTACGAAAAATGCTGAGACACCGCTAGCAAATAACTCGAGCCTCTACGTTATAGCTATCTTGTATAGTTATATCATACCACTTCCTCGCTTAAAGAGTATCCAGTTAGGGTAGTGAAAGTAAAACATATCAGCAGAATCCACAATCCTTAATCTTGCAAACCGCCACTGACCCACTTCAGCTGCTGTTCAGGGAGGTTTATAGAAAGGTTCAGCTCGAAACCCCCGCATCTGTTGACCTTTTAGGTAATACTCACTCAGGAATTACAACAACCTAGCTCAGCTGAAGATTCTGGCGTTCAGGAGAGTATCCTGTTCTAACCAATGCAGAGTGGTCTTTCACATTGACCCACCCAAGGACCTCGACAGGGAGCCACATCTATAAAGACCCCATTGCTTCCCTATTCCAACTATCACAATAAGGTTCACACCCACATCCACTTCCGTATCCACATCCTTCAAGCTTCCCCAATACCCTGGTTTCCTTCCCTCCTCGACCTTTCTTCACTCGCATTAAATCCCCTTTACCAGTTCGTAAAGATACCTCTGGCTATAGAACATGTCCTCAAACAAGGACAACATGTCTTCCAGTAACGAAAACTTGTCTTCTACCAACGGAAACTTGTCTTCCACCAACAGAAACATGTCTTCCAACAACGAAAACATGTCTTCGAACAGCAAAAACATGTCGTCCAACAACGGAAATATTTCTTCAAACAACGGAAACAGGCTTTCCGACAAGGAGATTGTCATCACATCATGGTCGCTCAAGAACCCGGATAGTCATGGGGAGGCTCGACTTGAGTTGAACTATGCCAATAACGCTCCTGAGGCTGTCTTCAAGGATAAACGTAAAGTTGTTCAGGCAGCAGATATCCGGCCTGGTGGAAAGTACCGCAAGTAAGTCCCACTCTACTTCCTAGGCCTTGCTTCAGTTTCAATATCCAGCTGACCAAATATTGCTGAGCTATTTAGGTATTATCAAGTTGTTCATTAGATATGAAATCAATCCACAAGCTGAAGCCATGGGCACCGGCTGGCTTATTGCTCCAAATGTGCTAGTAACTGCCGGCCATTGTGCTTTTGCTAGGGGCTTTAACAGAGCAGTATCGATTCGGGCGTACCAAGGGTACAACGGGAAGCCCTCCATTGGTTCAGAAAACGTGCAGTATCGTTATGGTATTCAGGTGGCACCTACCCCTCGGTGGGTTGAAGGATTTACCAAACCGGGCGACTTCAGTGTTATAAAGTTGAACAAGCCCTTCGACAGCGCCCAGCCACTCACTTACCACGACACACCTGAGAAAGGTAGTCAAATACCATAGTATGAATACGAGTAATGATTTACAAAAAAGGTAGTCAAACCCTCATTGGTGTTGTGGGCTATCCTGGTGACATGAAGTCGACGCGTGGGGAGCCCGGAGCCCAAATGTATGAGATGTTTCTTGAAACCAAATATGACCGCAGCAATTCAGAATATCACATGTTGGACTATGTGATCTCAACTTTCGCTGGTAAGTTTGCCTGAGCCTCAAATTCAGGTGATAGCCCAAGAGTTGGGAAAGAGAAAAGAGCTTTTCCACGAGAGAGCCTTCGCGGGAAGGAAGGGAAGGGGAGCGATAGACTCGGTGATGCTGATGGATGAGATCAGGAAGAAGGTAGGGGGGGAGGTATACGGGAGGGATATAAAGTCAGCCTTCAACTCGCTGAACAGGGAGGTGACGTGGCAGGTCCTGGCAGGGCACGAGGACCTGCGGGAATATGTGGATCACTTCCTGAGACCGAGAAACTTCGAGGTGAAAGTGGACGGAAGAAAGATAGGTGAAGGGAGAATGGTAGGGGGAACGCCACAGGGCTCACCGCTCTCTCCAGCTCTGTTTACAGTGTATATGTCGGCGATGGTATGCAAGGCAGAGGAGGGTTTGAGGAGGGCGGAGGAGGAAGGAAGACACAAGATGAATACCCGGAGAGGAGCTGGAGGCAGGGGAGAAAGGGTGTTCGCACCTCTGTCATATATCGACGATGTGAACTCGGTCAGGGTGGGGCCTCCAGGACCCATGGACGAAGCTTTGGAGACAGCAGCGGCGGAGTTCCGCTTACAGTGGGATAGGTCCAAAGACTGGAAAAATGGGGTACACTTGGGGGTGGACATGAGAGAAAGGAGACACTGGAAGTTCAGAACGGGGAGAGCGGAAGCGGCTTTCAACGTGATAAGGAGACTAACGAGATTACCACCAGAGGAGAAAAGGAAGGTGGTAATAGGCCAGCTCCTCCCGATCCTTACTTACGGCTCGGAACTACACCAAAACCAGACGGAGGAGGCTGCGAGGCTGGTGAGGAGGCTAGCAAGGTGGGTGGCGATGGGCTACCAAGGAAGCAACGAGGACAAGATAGAGGACATAACGGGGATAAGCAAACTGGAGGTCCTGGTACATAGGAAGAGAGTGAGATGGGCAGCGAGTGTGTATGCGAGGAATGAAACGGAGCTGAGACCGAGAGCGGAGAGGATCCTCAGAGAGGAGCTAGGGGGGGAAGAAGATGTCGTCCTGAAGTGGATAGAAGGGAGGGGGGCACCTCCCAATAGGGGGACAGGGTCTCCACAGGCAAGGCGGGTAGGGTACACGGACGGGTCCAGGATGGGGGGGGTGGCGGCAGCAGCGACAGCAGAAAACGCAATTTTCCTAGGCACCCTTGCAACGGTCATGGACGCAGAGGTCTTAGGAATAGCAGGGGCGTGGGAGGAAGGCTACACGGTAGTGAAATCGGACAGCCAAGCGGCAATCAAGAGATGCCGGAACCTGATATCCGGGACACAGGAGGTTAGGTCGTGGATAGATGAGAGAGTGGTGATGGCAGCGGAGGGGAGGGAGGTAGGGAGGGGCCTCGAGTGGGTTAAGGGACATAGTGGAGTGGAGGGGAACGAACGAGCGGATGAGAGGGCACGGGAGGGAGTGGAGAGGGGGGTATGGAGGTCGGATCCGAGCCTAGCAACACCAGCGGGCATCAGACAGGCATACCCGCTATTCCAGAAGAAGAGACATATGAAGTGGGATAGGGATGAGGTGAGGGGACTTACGTACCTTCATACGGACAAGGGTCCGATGAGACAGTGGCTGTTTAGGATCGGGAGGGCGGAGGATCCCAGATGCGGGTGCGGAGAGGTGCAGAACGCCGCACATCTTTTGACATCAGGGTGCGTAGGGGGCAAGAAGAGACGTTGGGATGATCTGTGGGGGGACAGGGAATTTTGCGGAGAAGTCACGAGGTTTTTAAGGAACCAGGGAGAGAGAGAGGCAGGAGAGTTGGCAGAGTAGAAGGGGGGAGGGCGGGTTTTTTGTATTTAATTTTTTCCTATACAACCGGGGGAGAGGGGCAGACATGGCCCAGAGGCTGGATAATCTAGCCGGGTAGCCACCCGGGGATGCATGTCCTCGTCATATACCATAGTATGAATACGAGTAATGATTCACCAAAAAAAAAAAAAAAGAGCCTCAAATTCCAAAATGCGATTATGATTCACTAACATTGATTACGGTGCACAGGTCAGTCAGGTTCTCCGGTTTTGGTCAAGCAAGGCAATAGCTATACCTCCATAGGGGTTCACACTTACGGTGTAAGATCTGTGAATTCCGCGACAGTCCTCGATAAGGACAACCATATCAATAGGCCTGGGCACGAGACTGACGAGACGAGACGTCTCGAGACTTTGTGATATCAGTTCTTGGCACATATAATATCCATGTTTTAGTGGCTTACGTTATCCGACCAGGGTAAAAGTCTCGAGACTTACGAGACTGTCTCGAGACAATTAGGGTCTCGAGACATCTCGAGACCGCCTGGTAAATGACGAGACGTCTCGTGCCGAGGCCTACATATCAATAGCTATCATGCATTCCTTGCTGCCGATATGTGGGAAACTGCGAAGAAAGAGCCCACACCTGTCGAAGTACCGGTTACCGGGGTTGACTATTATGTCATTGATCGTTCAGAGGCTCTTATTCCGATCGAAGGTTCAGAAGACACTGAGAGCATCTTAGGTATTCTTAAGGCTATTGGTAGCGTGATTCTTCCAATTGCTGGTGACATTATTACAGCAGGAGCACCTCTCTTGGGACCTATCGGCGCTATGGTTGCCCCATTGGCAGGGGTCGTCCTTCACGGGGCCGCAAAGCTTGCGGAATCTTCATTTGTATCAGGTACTGAGAGCGCAGTAGATACCTCCGCCTCACTTTACAAAGAGGGAGCTGTCCATCGGGCCATTCTGGGCGAAGCAGCACTTCATGCTATTAGCAGACTTCCCGAAGACGCATTGCGTGAGTCTGGAGCCCTCAAGGCCATGTCTGCGGTATACACTGCCAATGAGAGGACAATCGGTAACCTCACCCCACAAATATCTAAGGCGCTGCTGGAGCCAACCTTGCGCATTGCAATGGATGAACTCCGTAAGGCTCACAACCCCAGACTTCCTCAAACTACCCAAGTGAGCAAATGGGCTTCCATTGCCGGGGCTGAGAGTGTCCTGGCAGGTCCAGAATCAGAGGGTGAATCATCTGGCTTCATTCGGGACATGGTAGCTGATGACACCGAGGTGGTGGATGAAGCCTTCTTTCCGGATTTGTTGGGTGTCATTAAAAAGGATTGCCTCACCGCCGCCCTATTTGTCACAGACGTCTCTCGAGCGGCACTCGACAAACTTGATAAGATCGTTTCCGACTCAAAGGCAGGAACTGAATCCAGCCTGGTGGATGAACCCAACACGGTGCTCGAGTTGCTCCCTAAACGTGCTTTGCTTGGTGAAGCTGACTTCAAGCAATCATGAAGTTACCAAAAGAGCATCTTTACAAGCAGTATCCTAAGCCGGGATCGGATTCACAGGCAGAAGGACTTCTTGATGTCTTCAAGACTGCGGTTCAAAAGCTTGCACCTAAAGTCATTGCGGCGGCGCCTATTGTCATGAAGCATGTTACGCCCATTACCCAAGATCTCTTGGCCGGCAATAAGGTCAGCCCCGCACTGGGTGCCTAAATGGTAATGGAAGCCGATTATCGGGTACACCGAGCAGGTAGCTCTACACGGGCAAGGCGACTATGCTGATTATTAGGTTTGAGTTTGTTATGTGGTTTGATATTTTCCCTTGCCTATGGTTGTTAACAAATTTTCTTTCTGGTTATGGAGGAAAAAAAAAATTGAAGAAAACCCCACAAAACGCCGAAAAAAAAACCACCCCCCCTTATCTGATTGCGCTTGTTTGTTTGTTATGAGTTTGTTGATTTGTTTTGCTTTTCGATGCTTTTGCTGCAAGGACATATACATTGCGCTTTCAGATATTGTGACCATTTGTCACTTGGTAGGCATGGCTACTACCGCATATATATCGTCCATGTAGCTAGCATAGCTGATATTAATATATCGATATTCATATACCAATCGGTCCATTTCCTTTAGTGCTCCTATGGTATCTATCACGAAATACTGAAGACGGTGGGCTGCTGTATTAGTATTTGATGACCAAAATACTATTTCGTATTTAAAGTGGGTTTCTAGGTTTAACCGTACCATTCCTAGTCCGGACCCTCGTTTCTTGCACCTTGCTAGGTTTTCTTTATTATTGCTGGAATTGGACTTAGGTTATCTCAATGCTCTGAACCCCGGTTCAGCCTGCAGTATGTCGGTGCCGCCTCTACTCAAAGAGTTTCCCTTTGGGACTGTACCCCATATATATGTTCTGGGCCGCTCGCTGGAGCCTGCGGGCGGCTACCCACTATGCAGGTTGCGGGAAATAAAAAAGTTTCTCAATTTGGTAAATGTAAAATATTCTGCTACACTCAAAACTCCCTACAAAAATCTTTTTTGACCGACCCTATCTATCTCTCGTACCCTTCCTTTTATCAGTGGGAGACGGCAGACATTGAACAATGAGAGAATTGTTCTGACCCATACGTCAATACGGCCCATTCATCAATGGGCCCAGCCCACCCATCAATCTGACGGCCACAATAATATTTTAATATAATTTATCTCATATATACTGAACTATTGAGAAATACGGGACTATGGAGCACTACGGATAAATAGAAAAATATAAGATATAAATACATAAAATACTAGAAAATCTAGGCCTCCGGATGTAGAAAAATATAATGTAGAAATAAATAAAAATACGAGAAATCAAGTCCTCCAGAGATATATAAATAAAATATACTAGCTCAAGCCCTCTTCCGTAGCACTCGAGTATTCAATGTATCACCCAAATCAGGAGCCGATTTTTCTATTTATCCGTAATGCTCCATAGTCCCGTATTGACGTATGGGTCAGAACATCCGATCGACTTGTAAATAGGTGGATCTATTCCAGTCGCTGGGACAGGTATACTTAATTTTTTTTTTTTTGGTAAATCAGTACTCGTAAACCTTTATCAATTCAAGTGAGTTATACACCAAATCGGGTAGTTATTTAAATTGCCCGTGAGCGGCACAATGGGTATGCCCCCCACAAGCGGTCCAGAACATACATCCCTTAGGGGAACCGTGAAAATAAAGCCAAGCTAGCCAAAGTTACCTCCGTAGAGATACGAGTTCACAAGATTAACCATATGGGAACTACTTGGGAAAGAAGTCTAACACATATTCCACCTGGTGCGCTAGCGCTAAGAAAGGAAGGCGGCCTCAAAACATGTCACTAAACTACATTGCGAAGTGGACAGCGAGCCAGGTCACCCTTTACTAGAACCTGATCACCGGAGTAGCGGATGAATAACCAGACATTAGAAAAATAATCTCCATACTAGTACCCCATTCTTTCCGTAAGCCAGATTGCGGGAGTAGAGTCTCTGAGGATGGCGCTGGCACAGGCCAGACTCATGGGAAAAATCATGCGGGGCACCACCGCGATTGGGGACCTGGTGGTTGATGACGGGATAGGAAGGAATGTGGAGGAAGGAAGAGCGTAGGACGACTTCGGGTAGGAATACATCCAAGGCCCAGACGGATGTACCTCTGTTCTGACAGCGATTCAAAGCAAGGCAGGAATTCTCAGGGACGAAGGCACCGAGCGGGTAAGCTACGGAGGGCGGGTTGAGAAAGTGGAGGTTCCGGAGGGGAAACTCCGGGGAAAGGCAGATTCGAAGGCGGAAGATTGGTAGATAGCAATCAATGAAGCCAGAGCACATTACAATGCAACTGGAATCTACACCGACGGCAGCATGAGTGAAGATGGGGTGGTGGGCGCAGGATGGTACGTGGAAGGAGGGAAAAGGATGGGAAGGGTGGTGCTTGGGAAAGTAGCGACGGTGTGGGATGGAGAGGTGTGCGGGATGAGAGGCGCACTCGAGGACCCCCCAAACGACTCTAACATCCTCATTTTATCAGATGCACAGGCAGCAGTAGCAGCAGTGAAGAAGGCAGGAAGAACCGGAAGAGCCAGAACGGCAGACCTAAGACGAGTAATGATGGATATCAAGGAAAGATAAACAAGACTGGGACCAAACGCAGTATCCCTAGGGTGGGTCAAGGCCCACAATAAGGTACATGGCAACGAGATGGCAGACCAGCTAGCAAAGGCCGCTACGAAAGAGGAGCCGGTAGCGGCATGGAAGGAAAAGAGGGAAGAACAGAGAAGGGTGAAAGGTACGGGGATGGGCAGAGTGATCAAGTGGAATAAGAAAGCAAGAGTCACGTACGTCTAATGTCGAACTGGAAAGGGCAATCTACAAGCCTGGAGACATAAATTAGACAAGCGGACGACCCTGAATACCGGAAATGCGGAAGATATGCGGACAGGCAAGCACGTAGTCTTGGTCTGTACGCATGGAGATCAGATAGGACGGAGATGGGGGAGGTGGGAAGATATGGATGATAGAAAGGGGTGGGCAAAGAAAGAAAGAGATGAGGAAGGGGTATACACGGTCGATCTGGTGGAGACGTTTTTCTCTAACATCAATTTACGTTGATTTATGTCTTGCGGATATTTTTTGTTTCAGGGGAGGACCGGGAGGGGCATGATGGCGGAGGACTCATATACACCGGGGAAGGGCCGGTATAGGGCATGGCGGTGGAAGAGGGGTTATTTCGGTCATATTGGGCAGGACGTTTATGTAGCCCGTTTCCTGTAGATATACCGAACCTTTAAAGGGGAAGGGGGGGGGCCGCCGCATGGATTAGGCGTATAGATTCCATAAAATAAAATAAAACCCATCCTTTCCATAAGTGGTCCCATGTTTGGTGCTACGCCATGTAAAGAAAACACAACGGCTTCAAGTAGACATATATACCCTCCAGCACGGTTTCTTTTGAGATGTATGAAACACCGCCACTCACACAATTTAATGATGGCTCTAGTCTTGGCGTAATCCTGTCCTGATCGCCTGACCCAATCCTGTCATGCAGGGCATTTGGCTGTAGGTTCCAGCAACTGATTGGGTAGAACTCCCACTTTAGGTATCTCGCATGAAGAGGGCTCTCGCACTAAGCCGGATAGTGAGTAGCATGATTATGAACGATACAACGACCCTCGGAAGCAATACCCACAATGATGAGAAATAATACCGTGATGGCTGGCAGTCTCGACAACAACAGGTGCCTTTTCAATCAGGTATCACGACAAATTGTTTGCCACCAATCACAATCTAAGCATAATCTAGCTGCTTGGAATTCGTTGACTCCCGTGAGAGTGAAGAAGCAGGTGCTCTGGCGGTCCCATAATTAGCTGGGTCCAGTCCACTCACCGGGCAGGCGTATACATCATCTCGACTGCCATTTCACGGGTCGCCCCCTGAGGAACCCGGATATGTGATGAAGGCTCATCTCCGGACTCCAGGGCCCCAGGACCCCTTGCGCCGGGTCCGGTGGATTGGTATAGGCCAGATGGCCAAGGTACCGATCCATACAGCTGCGAAATGTCGAAACGGGCGCATTTAGATGACAATATCTCAGTATTGCCCCCCATCATACACATCAACTTCAATATTCACGGTCTCGACAACGACAGCAGCCGCATAATTTTAACGCATCGATATAATAGTTACTATGCCCACAACGCCAGGAGCGAGTGCCATCAGTAGTGTAACAAAAGAGTCAGATACACTCAGACACTCGAAAAACCAATTGCCGACCGTGTACTCTTCAAGCCCTACTAAGTCATAGTATTGCTCAGAGTGCTTGTCATGGTTCAACCTCGCAAACAGTCATCTTATGCTTCTTAAGGGTGAGCAATCCATCTCGAATGATGGCCCCTGCACAGAAGATGTTGACAAGCTCCGTGTCAAAGATAGTGCGGCGTTGAAGCTACCAACAGCGAGGCTAACCTAGCTTTCAGCATGCAGTACTGTTAATTATACTTTAGTAGCGAGACTCATGGTTCAAGTAACGCATGTAGTGAGCTCCTTCCAATTGCTGGATTTCCCCATGTCGTTGGGACATTATGGCTAGCAGAAGATGAGGCTTGTCACAAGATGGCAGCGGATTTCTGTTTGACACTCACTAAAACAGATAATGTGGCAATTTGTTACCGTACTATACTTCTGAGATTGATGAAAAAAGCCTTTGCAACCAACGTACTGGGCACCATTTTTTTCACTTCGGAGCTTAAGTAACAGGCACAGACCATATCTTTTATGAGCCTTCTATAACCCGCAGTCATATATGCTAATGAGGAGGGGAGCGAGGGTGCTTAGGCATAAGGTGCACTTCTCCTCGATTTGGCTGAAGCCGCTGTCATTGTGGGTGAAGGGGTGGGAGAAGCGGTAGTTTGGGGGGAACCTGCCTCTTGTAGTAATATGTATCATGGGGGGGTGTTATTTAGATAGGTTCCATAGTCCCTTTCTTTAATTATGCCTTTTCCCCTTCTCTATTTTCGATTGTTTCCTATCCCATGTTCTATAGTTAGTTCAGAACTCAACGGATTACGAAGGCTGTAGCGCTGAGTGCCAGGGCACTGTTGCCTTGCCCTGTGTTGGCTTCTGCTATGTTGGCTTCTGCTAGAAATGGGAACACCGAATTATCGAGTGAATTATGCACTATGTAATGTTACGGTCGAAGAGACAGACCGGGGATGCCACCCTATGCCACCCGACGTGGCCTGACACTGACCCATATATATACGTACCTCCTGTACATAGTTATTCTTCAAGACTCGAGCGAAGCCTTGTTTTACTGGGATATTATCTTGATGTTTTTGCACCCGTACTTTCAACCAGTTAGGGTTATGCACCCCTATCTGCCCATGTTCCGACAGATATGCCTGGATTACTGGCTCGCTCCTAACACGTAATAGCCTACCACTTCAAACTCGAACAGCAAACACTCTACCTATGTTATATTCTAGCCTTTGTTTCAGACTCATCAGTATAATTAATAGATGTGCGCATTATAACGAGGGCATAGAGTGATCTTGCGGCGTTGTACCATGTTGGAATATTGTTACCCTGAAATTCGATGATCTATTTAGACTTCTCTGCTATGCCATCTGAGGTTCAATCAAATCAGTCACTCAATCTACACAAGCTTGCAAACGCACGTGATTAATATGGTAGTCCAATATTAAGTGGTTTATGGCAGGACAACCATGTAAACACACGACTGGATTAGGCCTTAGCGTATCGGCTTTGATTGTTGGACAATGCGGGAAGGTGGTATGGAGTAATGAATGCTCTGTGAACCGAGACTCTGGTGAACACGGGAAATGGGAAAGAATTGTTAAAGCCATTAGCTGGGCGCTCGGGACTGCTTTTTCTGCTACAAGGCTCCCCTCAATCATATTAATGAATAGGGATCCTAAGCCAGAGAAGACAGGGGTCACCGGAATTGGAGTAAACTCAAGGCGGAGCTCCGATATTGTATATGGATAGGCTCAAAATTCATGTAATGCGGGGGCACATAGCTTATTATATTCTCTAGCATCCTGAGCATTGATCGCGGTTATGTATGGTGAATAATGAACGGGGTAGAACACCCAAGACTCAGGCTGGGCGGTAGATACATGTGTATAAATTTAATCACACTTTGTTATACCGGAACGACCCACCTCTCTCTTGTGTAATATATTCACCATAGTATCCGGGATAGCAAAGGACTACTAACCCATAAACAGACAAGACTAACATAGAAGAATACTGGTCGACTACCTCTCGGACAAGGCTAGCCAGCACCCATACCGTGAAGCTGTAATTTTGTAATTTTGCGAGTATTACGGGGTAGTATATGCTGCATAAATCTAGTATAGCAAAATATTTTGTATAGGAGTACCTCCCTGTCGAGCATCCCTTAACCAGTCCGGTCCGGTATATGCTAGTGTCCGGTGCGGCTAATGGATGTAGGTGAGCAAAGAAATTATAAGGAACCCTCCGTAGAAGCAAGTGTCCTTGCAAAAGGTGTTCCGGTATAGCACGGTGTGACTACACCATCCATCCTTGAGATAGGGATTATCACCGGGAAGTGGATCAAATGGGTATTCTGCGGCTGTCGGGGTTACGAGCCCCACATACAAACGAATAGGCCCAATATTGGATACCGCGGCTTCTGATGCATTGTATGTATGTGGACATTTGACCCTTGTATATTAGTAAATATAGCTCGCTTCGTGTCTCAAAGTAATGACACGAACACCTCCGGTAGTTATCAGTGTCTGTCTCGCATATCGAATCTCAGCAAACACGATGTCTGTCAGAATCCAACAATACAACACAATTTCAGTGTTACAGCCCTGCGCAGGAACATCCCCATATGCGGCAAAAAGAATTTCAGATTTCAGATCACGTTCTAAGAAATATGTGGCAAGAAAATTAGACAGTCTACTTACCACATCTCATAAGAATGAAAATAATCCTAAAGTATGACATTGCATTCACAAGGTTAGACAAAGATAGAACCCTAAAGCTTAAGGGTGTACCGTTTCGTTTCTAGCCCCCGCTTGCCCATTTCTGACAAGCTAACTAAGGAAACAGGCATGTACATATTCGGAAAGTTATATCTAGAGTTGGTAGGTGCCTCAATTGCAGGACAACGTGATCCCCGTTACGTTGTTATCCTCGCATACCGGGAGGACAGCTCCGCCCTGAGTGTATTCAGTCATGTCTTCGTAATGAATCTCGTTACCTGGATTATGACTAGGCTCTACTAGCTTAGGACTAGTTCCTGCCCCCGGCATTGGACAGCCCACTGCCACAGAAAAAGTATATTACGAAGAGCGAGCAACGGATTCCGGTGAGTCCAGAGATGGACGCTTATAGTCTCCCATTTCCGCCAATGCACAGGCATATGGTTTTAAACTAGTGCTTCCAACTCGAACCTAAATCCAAAATATTTTCACCACCAACAGTCATGAAAATTAACCCCCCTTCAATCAACCAAGCCAGCTAAAGCGACGGGTTTGCGAATTTTGACCGCGGTGTGAGGCCAACTGCACCCAAGGTTTATAGAACAAGGAACATGCACCTTGCGGCCGCCGTGGTTGTTGCGGCAGGCTTCGTCAACATGGCCATCGGGCGGTACTGCAATAGCAACTGCTCCGCTTGCTGGAAAGATGGCGATACCGATGGTGGATATCAAGCTCACTTGCCAGGCAACGAACTATGGCTGGCAATGTCCGCCGGGCTACAATAACCTTCATTGTGCAAGAAGCTCTCGCGGTAGGTAAGTCGATCTTTCAATTTCACACTCACATTTAGCTAAATTTGTGTCTGGTTGTTTATCGCGTTTTCAAAGGGTATGTCTTATGCGAGGAATGAATTTTTAAAAATGAAGGGCATTTCTTGTGATTGGCCTAAGCTGGCTCTAACAAATCGTCTCAAATAGGTGTTTTGCCGGTAGCTGTGGTGATCCCGGCCCCTGCTAATGTGGAGTGAAGAATACAGATCCGGGGACAGTGCATTACTGCAAGGGGCGGGGCATAAATTGTGCAACTTGACGCACTCATTGTAACCCTGATCATGAGATGCCGAGAACACTGCCATTCCATTCTTCCAGTCCGTGGCCTACCCAGGTGGGCCCTCATGTCTGATGAGCCAACAAACCCTATCGCCAAGCTACGACGAAATATGTAGTACTCTTTGTTTGGGCGGCTATGGAATTATTCCGTTACCCGTTACTCTGTATGTAGTAAATAATCTATTTTTTGTGAGCCACACCCCTTTCATTGTTTCGGTGTGCATCGAGTCATAATGTATACAGCTATTTTGCGTAAGGTCCGATCATCGAAGAAACGGAGATATTTCCCTCATGACTTTAAATAATATTAGACAATGTTCTAAGGTATGGGGGGGGTGTCCAGAGATATGTCTAGCTCCGGAAGGATACAAAGTGCCACCGGCTTCACTCAGCAATCATCCTAGTATGATTTCACAAATGCGGTACTGCATTGACCCATGGACTTTGCAAGCCTAAATCGAGGCAGCCTTGGGCACTATATAAGCCTAGGGCAAGGGGGAGCGGGATCGGGGTGATCGGGGTGGAAGCAGAAAGTATTCGA
>Ga0307511_10004487_pt1 | contig 14249 bp, 8 predicted proteins | sample 13_EM_MG_FD_200266 | JGI IMG/M metagenome (GOLD analysis project Ga0307511, IMG submission 200266) | Populus trichocarpa ectomycorrhiza microbial communities from riparian zone in the Pacific Northwest, United States - 13_EM | ecosystem: Host-associated > Plants > Roots > Unclassified | place...
ATAAACACCGTAAACGCCGACACTCGAAGTGCATACGAAGCCGAGGCGGCGACCGTCGGACGAGAAAGCGGGGACACCCGAATCAGCACACGGGGGAGGCCGATCGAGCGAACGCCTTTGGGACCCTGACGCATCGGCCAGGTGAATGTGGCTCCAGCCGTCGGAGTCGATCGCCGCATACGCGATCTGGCGCCCATCGGGCGACCAACTCAACTGCATGAAGGGCTCGTTCAGAAAAACCGCAGGGGCTAACAGGCGCTCCGCTCCACCAACAGATGCGATATACACTCCGCTGTCACGATCGGTCTGCCGGGCGAGCGCGATCTGCGCGCCGCCGGGAGCCCATGCAGCATGAAGGGCAGCCGCGGAGTCGTGTGTGAGCCGCAGCAGACGCTCGGAACCCACGTGCTTGCTGTAAAGATCGAAATGCCCCCCGGAGTCGGCGTCACCGTTCCAGGCAAACAACAGGCGCTCCCCATCCGGCGTGAAGGCCGGCGCTACTTCACGTCCGATCAGACTGGTTAGCGGCTCCAATTTCGGGCTGCCGTCGGGTCGAGCACGCAGAGCGAGTAGGACCGCCGACGCCGCGAGCAGGCAGAGCAGGATTCCAAGCCCGTAGGCCGTTCGTCTACCGAGACTAACCCCCTCGTCGTGCTGATTCGCCGGCTCACCGGCCCTCTGACGCTGCACGGTACCCGTGAACCGGTAGCCTCGACGCGGCAATGTCTCGATGAGACCGACTCCGCCGGGCGCGCTCCCCAGGGCCTCGCGCAGGCGGTTGATGATTGCGTTCAACCCCTGGTCGAAGTCGACCACTCGGTTGTCGGGCCATAGCCGCCGGCGCAACTCCTCGCGCGATACGAGCTGCCCGGGTCGCTCCAGAAGCGCTGCGAGCGCCACAAAGGACTGATTGGCAAGCGGAATTCGCTTGCCTTGCTTGAAAAGCTCCTGGGACTCCAGATCGGCCTCGAAGGCTCCGAACCCGATTCGACCCGCCGAGTGACTCTGCTGCGTCATGTGAGAAAAATATGAGGGAAATATAGAGCCACCGCCATCGCTTTGGCGACTTCGCCGCGGTCACCCTGCGGCCATGAACGCGCTACTGACTGTACCGAGAACACCTGGATCCCAGGCCGGACAGCGCCTGTCCGCGGCCCGGACCGTTCGCACTTTCGCCGCCGTGCTGACGCTCATAGCACTCCTCGCGTCCCCCGCGAGCCGCGCCGATGTGAGCGTCGATTGGCTATATGACTTCCGGCACGTCACGGACCCCCGAGACAACCCGAACGACTTCCCGGTGGTCGAGCTCAAGATATTCTTCCCGCAGAGCTTCGGGTCTTTCCTGTTGAAGCAGGAAATTGATCTGGATGGGGGGCACCACAACGCGTCGCAGATCTATACCCAACTATCCCAGACCATCAAGATGGGGAATGTCACTCTGGACGGTTCGCCACTGCTCTTGCGCGTGGGCTACTCGGGCGGACTGGGCTTGTTCAAGGACGCCGCCGGCGGCTTCTATATTCAGAATGCCTACCAGCTCGGGCTGGCGTACACCTTCCAGGTGCTCGAGGCCTTCTGCGATGTGTCCGTGTCTTTGCGCGACACGAGCTTCGCAAAGTCCAGCTACGACCCGATGCTCACTTTTTACGCCGGACGGTACTTCCTCGACTACAGACTCCTGATCGCCAATTCTCTCGAGGCGTGGACCACATCGACCGAACAAGCACTGGGTGGACAGGGCGGCACCTCGAGGCAGTCTGACGGCGGCAAGTTCGCATCGTGGGAGCTCGAGTCGGAAGCCTGGTATCGAGTCGACAAGCATTTCTACGTCGGAACTTACATTCGCACCACTCGCAACGTGTACGCGGTATCGAACCGGTGGGTGGTGTATCCCAGTGTTGGCGTGCGCTATGCGTTCGATCCAACACACCCGTGACAGCAGGGGCAAGGAGGATTCGCGGTGCGCTGCGAGCATGATGTTAGTATTAACATTTTCGCTGCCCGCACTCGAGGGCGGGGAGCGCGCATTGTGCGTTGCACGCGTTGAATGGATCGTGGCCATCACATCACATTTCGGCGCATGGCCGGTTGTCCGTCGCGTAGCGCCATGTGACCATCTCGCATCCCCTGCTACCGCGCGAGGCATTTGACCGCATGATCGGCAGTCACCCAGTATTTCGCGAGGAGGTTCTCTACCACAGCGACCGGACTCGTGTACTGCGCCGTCAGCTGGACGGCACCGCCAGCACCGTCATCGTCAAGGAGTTGTTGGGAACCGACGCTGCGACGCGAATGCATCGCGAGGTCAGGATTCTGGAACGACTCAGAGACGTCGAAGGCGTCTCCAAGCTGGCTGCGGTCGATCCACGTTGCAATGCGATTATGCTGGAGGATGTCCATGGCGTGAGGCTCGAGCACATTCTGCGCACCGAGCGCCTGGACGTTCGCAGCCAGATCCTGCTCATGTTGCGGCTCGCGCAGATCGTTGCCGCGGTGCACCGGCGAGGGATCCTCCACAAGGGCATCGAACCCTTGCACATCACGTTGTCGGGACCGGAGCGCAAGCCGACATTGCTGCATTTCGAGCTTGCCACCACCTCTGCCGAGTCGCACAGCACCTTCGTCTCGCCTCGCAGCATCGCCGGCACACTCGCCTACCTCGCGCCGGAGCTGACCGGGCGCACGGGCCGGACTATTGATCACCGTGTGGATTTATATGCGTTAGGTGTTGTCTTCTACGAGATGAGCGCCGGCCGTCTGCCGTTCGCACACGCGGACCCACTCTGGCTGATCCACGACATCCTGGCGCGTGTGCCAGTGCCGCCGATCGATTGCGACCGACTGCTGCCGCAGGCGCTTTCCGACATCGTTATGCGTTTGCTCGAGAAGGAGCCCGACAGGCGCTACCAGAGTGCTGATGGGCTCGCGCATGATCTTGTCAGGCTCCGCGATGCGCTCGAGCGCGGAGAGTCGGCATCCTTTGCGCTTGGGGAGAACGACTTCGCGCTGCAACTGCGGGCGCCCTCCCGTCTGATCGGTCGCGAAGCGGAAATCGATGCGTTGCGGGAAACCTTCGAAATCTCACTTCAGTCGGGTGTCCACAGCGTGCTGATCCGCGGTGCTCGGGGAGTAGGCAAGACCGCGTTGCTGAATGAGCTGCGCTCCGTCGTAACAGCCCGTCGCGGTTGGTTCATAGCGGGGAAATACGATCCGCAGCGTCTCGATCGGGCGGCGGACGCGATATATCAGTCGCTGCGCGCCCTCGGGCGATTGTTGCTGACGGAACCCGAAGCGGAACTCGTGGCTCTGCGGACGCAAATCATGCGGGCGCTCGGGGATGCCAAGGCGGGCGAAATCGCGGCGTTGCTGCCGGAGTTCGCGGTTCTGTTGGCCGTCACACCCGTGGTTGTCACCCGAGATCTGCACGAAAGCATCAAACATATGCGTCAAGCGACGTTGCAGCTCTTGCGTGCGGTTGCATCGCCGGCTCGACCCATAGTAATGGCTCTGGACGACTTGCAATGGGCGTCATCGATACCCATCAGCTCTATTGATGGCGTCCTGCGGGACGAGGGCCTGCGCGGTTTGCTGCTGGTATGCGCTTTCCGCGAAGCGGACCTGGAGGTCACCCACCCACTTGCCGCCATGTTGACGTTCTGGGAGCGGCTCGACCCACGGCCGCTGCAGTTGCGACTCGAGAATCTGCAGCCGGCACAGCTCGCCCTGCTGTTGGAAGAGATGCTACGAATGCCGCCGTCGCAAGCGGCTCTGCTCGCGCAAACCCTGGCCGAGCGCACAGGCGGCAATCCCTACGACACGGTGGAGTTGATCAACGCGCTCCGACACGACGGCGTCCTGGTGCCAGGCAACGGAGGCTGGAGTTGGGATGCCGCAGTGATTCGCCACTACGTCGGCGGCAGCGATGTCATGGAACTGCTGGCCGCACGCGTCGACAGGTTGCCGCAAGACGCGCGCGCGATACTCCAACTCATCGCGTGCCTCGGCGGTGAGCTGGAACTCAGTGTGGTGGAGACGGCCAGCGGACTGTCGGGCCCGGCATTGGACGAGCAATTGGCTCCGGGCCTGGAAGAGGGGCTGCTGGTTCTCGATCAAGATGGCCACGGCACTGTGCGTTTTCGGCACAACCCCACACAGCAGACGGTCTACGACAGGTTGGATCCGGCGGCGCGCCAGCACCTGCACCTGACCGCCGCGCGACGATTGGCGCAACATCCCCCATTCGAAGCGCTTGCCGCGGAGCAGTACCTCCAGGTGCCCGAAGCACTGCGCGACGCGAGCGAACGTCACGAGGTCGCCGCGCTATATCGCAGGACCGCTGCGGCTTCGCGCTTGATCAACGGCGCCGTTGCAGAACGCTTTCTGGCCGCTGCACTGACATTACTCCATCCAATTACAGAGCCGCGGGACGCGCTACTGCGACGGGCTGTGGAAGTTGAGCGGCACGCGCTCTTGTGCGACCTCGGGCGCCTGGACGAGGCGGATGCCCTCTACAATGAGATCGATCGCAACTGCGACGATCCACGGGAGTTGTCCGGGGCGGCCTGCGTGCAGTTGACCAGTCTCTGTAATCGCGGGCGCCATCGTGAAGCGCTCGCGCTGGGATTCGCATTGTTGACGCAGTTCGGGTACGCCCCGCCCGGTGCGGACATCGCCGGCGACCTCGAGCGGCGACTGCAGGAGCTGTGCGAGTGGCTGGCCAACCTGGATTCCGCCGCGGAGTTGCGGCGAGACCCGGTAACCGATCCGCGGGTGTTGACGGCCGCTGAAGTCAGACATCACCTGCTGCCGCCGGCGTTCTCTTCGGATCCCACTCTGGCGTTCTGGCTGCTGCTGGAGAGCCAGCGCGAATGGGTCGAGTACGGACCTTGCGCGGCATTCGTGAGCCATCTGAGCCTCGCGCCGAGGGTCGTCATCGCATTGCGCGGCGACTATCGGGCGGCCTATGCGCTTCGGAAGAAAGTGATGGCGGTAGGCGCCGCACACATCCACGGTCTCGAGATGTTGCGTTCGCGGATGACCGCGCTGTTTGTCGAGCACTGGGTGGAATCCCTGGCGGATGATGTGGAAAAGTGTGATCGGCTGCGCACGGATCTGCTGCAGGCGGGTAACAGTCAATTTGCCTGCTTCACGCATCACGTCTCCCTCCCGGCGCTGTTCGAGTGCGCCCCCACACTCGATGCATGCGCCACCGACCTTGACGCAGCGCTGGCTCTGGCTTCCCGCTCGGGCGACGAACAGTCCGGCGCGATGTTCGCTACCTTCGGTCAGTTGCTGCGGACACTGCGCCGCGGACCCGATGCTTCCGTGGAACGAGCGGAGGACGACGTCAATGCGGGCCAGAACCGGGTGAGCCTCGCCGCGAATCCGATTGCGGCGGTATTCTTCCACGTCAATCGCGCGCTCGCTGCGGCGATCTTCACCGGCACTTCCGAGGACCCTGCCGATCTCGCGCGCCATGCGGCCGCCGGCATGCCGCTGCTGCGGTACATCGAGGGTCACTATCATGTTGGGCTCGCGCACTTCGTACAGGTCCTTGCCCTCGCGGCACGAGCCAGAATGGCGTCATCCGACGAGCGTACCGCGCTCCTCGCCGAGCTTGCTGTGTGTCGCGACTGGTTGGCGCGGCGGGCGGAGGATGCGCCGGATAATTTCCTGGACCTGTTGCGTGAGGTCGATGCCGAGGAGGCCTGGGCGGCGGGCGATTTCCACAGAGCGATGGCCGGTTTCGATGCGGCACTCCGTCAGGCACGACAGCAAAAGCGCCCGTGGCACATTGCGTTCACGACCGAGCGGGCAGCCGTGTTTCACCTGGCCCACGGACTCGAGTACACGGGCCGCAAACTGCTGCGCGAGGCCCGACAATGTTACGAGATGTGGGGCGCGAGTGAGAAGGTTCGCGACCTGGACCAAAGCCATCCCTTTCTCCGCACCGACGAGAGCGTGTCGCCTAACGGTCTCGCACGTGAGGGTAGCGCCGTCTCTTCGGACGCGATCGACATGCTGGCCATCCTGCGCACCTCACAGGCACTCAGCTCGGAGACGGCCCTCGACAAACTCGAGACGCGTGTGGTCGAGCTGCTTGGCGCGATGACCGGCGCTACCCGGGTACTGTTTGTAGCATACAGCGACGACCCGGTAGGATGGTTTCTGGCGGTGACGGCGGATAAGGATAGCGAAGTCATTTCCGTGGATGAGGCGGGCGCCCGCGGGATGTTGCCTCTGTCGGCGTTTCGCTATGCTGAGCGCACTCGAGAGCCGTTGCTGCTGGAGGATGCAACTCGCGACGACCGCTTCGCGCGCGATCCGTACCTCGCCGGTCTCGGCCGCTGCTCGCTGCTGATCGCGCCGATTTTCAGCCATGGGCTCCCGCGGGCCGTGCTGCTGCTCGAGAACCAGTCTGCCCGCGGCGCGTTCTGCGCCGATCGGCTCGATGCGGTCATGCTGATCGCGGGGCAGCTGGGTGTATCGCTGGACAACGCGCGCCGTTACGAGCTGCTCGAGCGCAACGTGGCCGAGCACACGGCCGAGCTCGCCAATTCCCTGGCATTGATCCGCGCCACCCTCGAGTCCACGAGCGATGCGCTGTTTGTCACAGACAGCGAAGGAAAGGTAACAACCTTCAACGAGCTCTATCTGCGCCAGTGGGGCTTTCCGCGCGAGATGCTGGTGCAATGCAGCGGCCGAGAGGCATTCGAGTTTATTCGCAGCCAGCTCAAAGACCCGGAGCAGGTCCAGGCCCGGGTCGAGCGGATGTTGGCCCGTCCGGATGAGGACGGCTTCGGCGTCGTGGAGTTGAAGGACGGCAGGGTGTTCGAAGAGCGCTCGAGACCGCAACGCATCGGAGAACGCCTGGTCGGGCGCGTCTGGAGCCTTCACGACATCACGGAGCGCAGGCGCGCGGAAGCCGAGCTCCAAACCGTCCACGCGCAGCTCTTGGAAGCGTCGCGTCAGGGCGGCATGGCCGAAGTGGCGACCAACGTGTTGCACAATGTCGGCAACGTGCTGAACAGCGTCAACGTGTCGGCCACAGTGGTGGCCGAAAGCCTGAGAAAGTCCAAAGTGGTCGGGCTGGGGCGACTGGTGGGCCTTTTGCGCGAGCACGAGCACGACCTGGGGACCTTCATCAGCAGCGATCCTCGCGGCCGACAGCTGCCGCAGTACCTCGCTCAACTGGCCGAGCATCTGCAGGTCGATCAACAGGCGAGCCTCAAGGAGCTCGATCTGCTGCGCACCCACATCGAGCACATCCGGGAAATCGTAACGATGCAGCAGACCTACGCGAAGGTGTCCGCGATCAAGGACCTCGTCAGCGTGAGCGATCTGGTCGAAGACAGCCTGCACCTGAACCTCGGCGCGCTGACCCGCCACGGCGTGGATCTCGTGCGGGAATTTCAGGATCTGCCACCGCTGCGGCTCGAGAAGCACAAGGTGCTGCAAATCCTGGTGAACCTGATCAGCAATGCCAAGTACGCCTGCGACGACGTTCCGGGAGATGACAAGCGCGTGATCCTGCGCGTAGGCACCCATAGTGAGACCGGGCGGGTGTACATCTCGGTCAAGGACAACGGAGTCGGGATTCCGAAAGAGAATCTCGAACGTATCTTCAATCACGGCTTTACGACGCGCGCCTCTGGACACGGCTTCGGCTTGCACAGCAGCGCGCTCGCGGCAAAGGAGATGGGCGGTTTCCTCACGGTGCATAGCGATGGCCCCGGAGCAGGGGCTACGTTCACTCTCGAGCTGCCCCTTCAGACTGAGACTGAGAGTGAGAGTGCTGCAGCATGAATCCGCCCCTGGAGACCAAGAACAAACGAATTCTCGTGGTGGACGACAACGAGGCGATCCACGCGGACTTCCGCAAGATTCTGACCCCGCGCCTGGCGACGGAGGCGACACTGGCGGCCATGGAGGCCGCGCTGTTCGGCGACGTCACTGATGCAGTCGAGGCGTTCCACATCGATTCCGCCCATCAAGGCCGGGAAGCGCTGACCCTGGTCCAGCGTGCGCGGGCGGCGGATCAACCCTATGCGATGGCGTTTGTCGACATGCGCATGCCGCCGGGCTGGGACGGAGTAGAGACCATCGAACACCTGTGGCAGGAGGATCCGCACCTGCAGATCGTGATCTGTACGGCCTATTCCGATTGCTCCTGGGAAGAGATCTGCAGACGCCTCGAGTTGGGTGACCGGCTGTTGTTTCTGAAAAAGCCGTTCGACAACATCGAGGTCTACCAGATGGCCAGCGCGTTGACTGCGAAGTGGTGCGTGACGAAGCAGGCGGCGCTGAAGATGAGTACCCTCGAGCGAGCCGTCGAGGAGCGGACCCGGGAGTTCCGCGAGGCCAACAGCTCGTTGCAGGTCGAAATGAAGGAGCGACGGCTCCTCGAGAGCCAGCTGGTACAGGCGCAGAAGCTGGAGAGCATCGGGCAGTTGGCGGCGGGGATCGCACATGAAATCAATACACCCATCCAGTACGTGGGTGACAGCGTGGAGTTCGTGCGTTCTGCCGTGACAGACATCGAGGGATTACTCGGCCACTATCGCCAGGCGCTCGAAGCCCTGGTCGGGAACGATCCGGCGGGCGAGATTCTCGCGAGCGCAAAAGCGGCGGAGCGGGCGATTGACCTGGACTTCCTGCACGATGAGATTCCGAGGGCCTTCAAGCGGACGCTCGATGGTATTGAGCGCGTTGCCAATATCACGCGCGCGATGAAAGAGTTTTCATTTCCGGGTGTCCATGAGCACACTCACACGGATGTCGTCCGTGCGCTGGAAACCACGCTGGTAGTCGCCAGCAACGAGTACAAACGCGTGGCCACCGTCGACACGCAATTCGGCGAGCTGCCGCTGGTGAAATGCAACATCAGCGAGTTGAACCAGGTGTTTCTCAACCTGATTGTCAACGCGGCGCATGCGATAGAGACGTCCGGGAAAGCGATCGACACGGGAAAAATCTCCATCCGCGCCTCGGCGACGGACGGTACGTTGGAGGTCGCGATCGGTGACAATGGTTGCGGAATTCCGGCGGAAATCGCTAACAAGGTGTTCGACCCGTTCTTTACGACCAAAGAGGTGGGCCGGGGCACTGGTCAGGGTCTGTCGATCGCCTATGGCACCGTCGTTACACGGCATGGCGGTACGCTGAGCTTCGAGAGCGAAGTGGGGCGGGGGACGACGTTCTTCGTACGCATTCCGATCGAAGGCGTCAGCCAGCCTGGGGCGCGGGGCTGAGTGACTCAGCCGGCGGCCTCGCCGCAGACTCGCACTGGGGCGTTGCCCCCGGGGCATGGACACTTGCGCAAAGCGTAATGGCCCTGCGGTCCGGTTCATTGATGCGCCGGAACGCAATGAATACCTTTTCTCCCAGCGACGATGCTGACTGGAGAAAAGATGCAGACTCACCACGACAACCTGTCATGGGACAGACGCCGCACTGAAAAGAAGCGGCGCCTGACCCAAGCGGCTGCCTTCGCCAACGGCCACGTCGTTCCCACCACGGACATCGTGCCATTCCTCGAAGCGCTGATCGCATCCGGCGACCGGGTCGTACTCGAGGGGAATAACCAGAAGCAGGCCGACTTCCTGTCCCGGTCGCTGGCGCAGGTCGACCCGACCCAGGTGAACGGTCTTCATATGATCATTCCCAGCGTCAGTCGTGCCGAACATCTCGACCTGTTCGAACGCGGCATCGCCCGAAAGCTCGACTTTTCGTACGCCGGCGCGCAAAGCCTGCGCATCTCGCAGTTCCTCGAAGACGGGCTGCTCGAGATTGGCGCCATTCACACCTACATCGAGCTGTACGCGCGGCTGTATGTTGATCTCACACCGAACGTCGTACTGGTGGCTGGATTCAAGGCCGATCGCGCCGGCAACCTCTACACCGGCGCGAGCACTGAAGACACGCCAACCCTCGTTGAGGCGGGTGCCTTCCGTGACGGCATCGTGATCGCGCAGGTCAACGAGATCGTCGACGAAATCGGCGACCTGCCGCGCGTCGACATCCCGGGCTCCTGGATCGACTTCATCGTGAAATCCGACCGGCCGTTCTTCATGGAGCCGCTGTTTACTCGCGACCCGCGCCTGATCAAGCCGCTGCACGTGCTGATGGCGATGATGGCGATCCGCGGCATCTACGAGCGGCACCAGGTGCAGTCGCTCAACCATGGCATCGGCTTCAACACCGCGGCTATCGAGCTGATCCTGCCGACCTACGGCGCGTCCCTCGGACTCAAGGGCAAGATCTGCAGGCACTGGGTGTTGAATCCGCACCCCTCGCTGATCCCGGCCATTGAATCCGGCTGGGTCGAGAGCGTGCATTCGTTCGGCAGTGAGCTCGGCATGGAGGCTTATGTCGCCGCAAGACCTGACGTGTTCTTCACGGGCGCTGATGGGTCGATGCGGTCGAACCGAGCGCTGTGTCAGCTCGCCGGTCAGTACGCCGTTGATCTGTTCATCGGCTCGACGCTGCAGATCGACGGGACCGGACATTCCTCTACCGTCACGCGCGGCCGCCTGTCAGGCTTCGGTGGCGCTCCGAACATGGGTCACCAGCCCCACGGCCGCCGCCACAGCACCCCAGCCTGGCTGGACATGTTGCGAACGGACAGTCCGTTGGAGCGCGGCCGGAAGCTGGTCGTGCAGATGGTCGAGACCTTTCAAGCCGGGGCCAAGCCAACCTTCGTTGAGGAGCTCGATGCGGTGCAGGTGGCCCGTGATTCCGGAATGCCACTGGCTCCAGTCATGATCTATGCTGACGACGTCACGCATTTGCTCACCGAGGAAGGAATTGCCTACCTCTATAAGGCGCAATCGCTGGATGAGCGCAAAGCAATGATCGCCGCCGTGGCGGGCGTGACCCCCATTGGTTTGCAGCACAATCCCGCGAAGACACAACGGATGCGCCGCGACGGCTTGATCGCGCTGCCCGAAGACCTGGGTATCCGCAGAACTGATGCCACGCGCTCGCTGCTGGCCGCCAAGAGCATGGCCGATCTGGTCGACTGGTCGGGCGGACTGTACGAGCCGCCGGCTCGCTTTAGGAGCTGGTAGTGAAGTCGCATGTTCTCGAGCGTATCGAGTCGCGTAACGCTGGCGAGTGGCTTGCCGAACTCGTCGTCGATGCGCTGCTCGAGGAAGCGCGGCTAACACCGAAGCCCGGTCTCGTTGACAGCCGTCGCAATGGCGCACACACCGACCTCGACTTCGCGTTGATGTGTCGCTCGGCCCGCGCGCTCGAGCCGGCGTTTGCTGTCATGGCCGAGGCCGGCCGCGCCGCTGGTGCGCCGACGCTCGCCTTGCGCGAAACGCTGGGCCGGCTCGGCCGCGACGCCGAGGCGACGATGATGCACACGACTCGCGGCGTCAACACGCATCGGGGTGCCATCTGGGCGATGGGGTTGTTGGTGGCGGCCACGGCAATTCAAGGCCCCCATGCGGCAGCATCAACCGTCGCCAAGGTCGCGGCCACCATCGCGCAAACGCCCGACCGCCACGCACCGCTTCGCACGGGTAACAAGGGCGAGCAAGCCTGCCGGGAGTTCGGCGTCAACGGCGCGCGCGGCCAGGCACAGGCAGGCTTCCCGCATGTCATCGAACTCGGCTTGCCTGAATTACAACGCAGTCGGACGCGAGGCGATAGCGAGACAGCGTCGCGGTTGAACGCGCTGTTGGCAATCGTCAGCCGACTCGACGACACCTGCGTGCTGTCGCGCGCCGGGCCGGCAGCCCTGAGAGCCTTTCAAGAGCAGGCGACAGGTGTTTTGGCGGCCGGAGGCGTCGCGACCTTGTCGGGCCGCCGCCAGTTGCGACAGCTCGATTCACTCGCGCTCGCATGCAATGCATCACCGGGCGGTGCGGCGGATCTGCTCGCCGCCACATTGTACCTGGATCGCCTGGAGGCTTCATCTGCGAGCGTTACTTCAGCCGGGAGGTTGTATGGAGACGTTTGAATTCCGATACCCTGCGGGACAGCCGGCCGCGCGCTGCGTGATGGTCGGTGTTGTAGGTTCCGGTGACCTCGAGGTGTTACTCGAACCCGGACCTGCGGGACACACTCGCATACGTGTCACGACCTCGGTCGATGGCTTTGGACGGATATGGCAAGCCCAGCTCGATCGCCTGTTCGAGTCCGATGCGTCCCTGCGGCCCGCGGTCGAGATTGAGATCAACGACTTTGGCGCCACACCGGGTGTCGTCGGCCTGCGCGTCGCGCAGGCTTTCGAGATGCTTGGCAGTGAAGTCGCGGGAAGCCCGACATGACCGCCTGCAGGACCCCATCCGACCTGGTTGAACGCAACAGTTTCGTGGAGCTCGAGGCGCGAGCCCGTGTGCGAGCACTGCTCGATGCCGGCAGTTTCCGCGAGCTCATAGATCCGTTCCAACGGGTGAGCTCGCCGTGGTTGCCGCGCCAGGGTGTAGTCGCTCAATCCGATGATGGCGTCGTGATCGGCAAAGGGAAAATTGACGGACAGCCGGCGGTCGTAGCGGCGATCGAGGGAGCATTCCAGGGCGGCAGTCTCGGGGAGGTGGGCGGCGCGAAAATCGCGGGCGCATTGGAACTGGCCGCCGACGACAACCGCCACGGTGTGCCCACGCGCGCCGTGATTCTCTTTGAAACCGGCGGTGTGCGCCTGCAGGAGGCGAATCTCGGCCTCGCCGCGATTGCTGAGATTCATTCGGCCATCGTCGATCTGCGGCGACACCAGCCAGTCATCGGTGTGATCGCCGGTGGCGTTGGTTGCTTCGGAGGCATGTCGATTGCGGCAGGATTGTGCAGTTATCTCGTCGTCACGCGCGAAGCGCGGCTGGGTCTGAACGGGCCACAGGTGATCGAGCAGGAGGCTGGCATCGCCGAATTCGACTCGCGCGATCGGCCATTCATCTGGAGTTTCACCGGCGGCGAGCAGCGCCACCGCACGGGACTCGTCGATGCCTATGTCGATGACGATACACACCAGATTCGCCACACCGTCATTGAACTGCTCGCTCGCGGCCGTCCCGCCTTCGAACGAAGCAATCAGTACAAGCGATATCTGGGGCGCTTGTCCACGTATGACGCGCGTGTGCAAGCTACTCCCGAGATCGTTCGACAGATTTATGCAAGGGGATCCGGCCATGAATGACCGCACCTCGAACCGCGGCGCCACCTGGCTCGCCGCGCTGACAAATAATGCTGATGTGCTTGCCGGTTACCCAACGTCGGTGCGCGTCGTAGATGCCATGCTAGCCGGTGAATCGGCGCGCTATATCGCGGTCGTGCCCGACCCCAACAACGCGTACCCGCGCGCCCGCAGCGGCGAGGTTGGTCTAATCGAGGGCTGGATGTTGGCGCGTGCCGTGCACGAGGTCGTCGAAACGGATCTCAACAGTGCCAAGCGCGCGATTGTTGCTGTAATCGATGTGAGCAGCCAGGCCTATGGTCGGCGCGAGGAAGCCTTCGGTATTCACGAGGGTTTGGCGGGTGCCGCCGGGGCCTACGCGCAGGCGCGTCAGTTGGGCCACGCAGTCATCGGACTGATCGTCGGCAAGGCGATGTCCGGTGCCTTCCTCGCGCACGGTTACCAGGCCAACCGCCTGATCGCGTTGAACGATGGCGGTGTGATGATACACGCCATGGGTAAGGAGGCCGCCGCACGGGTCACGCTGCGCAGCGTCGAAGATTTGGAGCGGCTCGCGGCGGAGGTGCCGCCGATGGCCTATGACATCGCCAGCTTCGCCACACTCGGCTTGCTGTGGAAGTTGGTCGACGTACAAAGTGCGGATCATCCGAGCACGTCCGATGTGGCGGCCGTGCGTCGCGTGCTCGAGGCCGCGCTGGACAACATCCGCTGTGACTCCGTGCGCGATCTGCGCAGCCGCCTCGGCGGCGAAAATCGGCACGCGTCGTCACTCGTGCGCGAGAAGCTGCGGGCGCAATGGTGACCTCTATCAACCACGGCCATCAACCGCATGACCTGCTCTGGCTGGCAGATCCGGCCGCGCTGGTCGTGCAAGAGTCCTTGCCGCGCTGGGCCACGCCTGAGTGGCTTGCCGTCTCGCCGGTGGTCGTACGGCGCTCGACAATAGCCGTTCCTGGTGAAGGGCCGGTAGGGCTACGTGGCGCCACGTTGCCGATAGGACTACGTGGCGCCACGCGCAGTGAGCGCTGCGCGGCCCATGTGTCAGCTGACCAGGTGGTGCGCTCGCTCACACCCGAGGCGATCGCGCACCAGGCCTCCACGTGTGCAGTTG
>Ga0307511_10004489_pt1 | contig 14246 bp, 10 predicted proteins | sample 13_EM_MG_FD_200266 | JGI IMG/M metagenome (GOLD analysis project Ga0307511, IMG submission 200266) | Populus trichocarpa ectomycorrhiza microbial communities from riparian zone in the Pacific Northwest, United States - 13_EM | ecosystem: Host-associated > Plants > Roots > Unclassified | place...
TCGACCCTCAACCTCTCTGCCAGCGTTCCGGATTACCCGTTCCGCCACCCCACGCAAATCAAAGGGGGCTGCGGACGCACAATCGAGTTTAAAGTTTCATCCGACGGGCGGAACGGAAAGCCGCAGGCCCTCTCATATCGGCCTTACTTCGTCCAGCCCACTCGTCGGTTCATAGCGATCATGCGCCGGCCTGTGACCCCTCCAACTTCCCCCAAGGCACCCCCTCGCCCTGAGCCACGACAAAAGTCAAGGGTTGTTGGAGTTCTGACTAGCGTCCACGCATCAATTTGATCCGTGCTTCCGTACTTGCGCCAATCTCCTTTGGCGTAGCAGAAGGTGAAAAGCCCATGAGTTCGTACGCCGATTGGTTATGGAGACTCATACATGCCATTAGCTTACTCCGCTGGACACCTCACTACGCCGAACATACCCCACTCAATGTCCGGCTCATTCAATTTTGAATGGGCGCTACAGGTTGGACGACAACTGGCATCCTTTTCCCCGAGACGATGGTGCGACCATCACCTTGATCGTGGTAGAGGCTTTCCAGTTCGCTATATTGTGATACCCGGCGCGTTGGGCAACCAATCTAGCCGTATGTCTGAAGTTCTGGTCCCTCCTTTTCGGTATCAGGGTTGTCATTGGTCCATTCAGATGCCTGGCGGCCAACGCGAGGGTGTCTGGAATGCGACCTCAGGTGTGTCATTCAACGCTCGTGACCCGCCTTGTTTCGTCTTCCCTCACTCACCTCTCTCAGCGAACCGAATCGATACCGACTATCATGACAGATCTAGATGAGATCGTAGAGGCGTTGTGAGCCGTTCGGTTGTGCCGTGGTAAGTATACGCCAACTGTTCGAATTTGTAGCCGAGAAGACGTAAGCGATGATTCGGGGAGGGAGACCGGGAGAGGCTCGGCTAACTGGAAGGGTATCAGACAAAGGAGGTATGTTAGATACCCCCACATCGTTCGACATACTGAGCGTTTGAAAGTCTGATCCCCAGGTTGAGGGCACGTCGGATCTCCGACGGGACAGAGGGCACCGTCCGGAACTCTTCATCTGGGTGTGGCTCCTACAACCAGTCGATCTCCCATTCCAAATCCCCACATGCGGCCATAAGGGTGAGGGGGGACGTCGGACCTAGGACGAAAGTGGCGGAGAACATACGGACTGGTAAATTTTATTTCATGCCAGACCAGAATGTCGTCAAGAAGACCACTGTGCAACGAGAAACAGGATATACCGCCCACCCAAGAAACTCACCGGGCCCGGTTCTTCGAGGAGGATCGCGAGGAGGCTGGGGGGTGTGACAGGGTGTTCACGAAGAAACACGATGAAGGTTTGAACACGACCCTGATCTTCGTGAATTTCGCATGAAACTTGGGCATAATGAGACTTCGGTGTGGTTGTGCCGACCCGGTCACAGGATGGTCTGTTCTCTGCCGTCACCTCAGCATTCGTCGTCGATGTCCAATCCAAATTCCAACCCGACCTGAGCGACGAAACCGCCGCTCTTATCCGCGTCCTTACCCACGGGATCGATAACACCACCTTCGGCAACGGCGTTCCCACCGTCCCACAATGGGCTGGCCCTCAAGCGATCGCTCTGGCTCAAGACCAATATTACCGACGAATGGACCACATCCTAGGGCAGTTGTATCGGGGAGTGGAATACCTCCGCCAGCATAATCCGACTATCTGTGGGGGTTATTCACAAAGCGGGGAGAACTCAAGAAGATATTTCTCCGAGACTGACGTCGGCGGAAATACAACATGGTCTCGTGCGATGTTCATGTGTGCTCTTCCTCTCGCGTGATGAGCCGCGGAGGGGAGAGCGAATTCCGTGAGGACCTAATAGGCGGGGGGGTTCATAAAATGTATTGTATCTTCTCCCCGCTGATAAAGTTGAGTCGGTAACAATGTACGCGAAGCTTTGGCATCGTTTGACACTTCCCTATTTCCCCCGTAGTCGTGTCCCATTCAAACGAACGTTTGGATTAATACTGCGTGTTGAGACAGCGGTGATTTTCCGTTGCAGAATACTTCATCACTCGGCTTCAGCCTGGTAAGAAGATAGGGCAAAGAATTTCTATTTCCGCGTTTTTGCTCCTTCGCGAACGGGAAGGGCGGTAAAGGCTGGTCACCCTTATGCTTGAACGCTCGAGCTGGTGCGGGTCTCATTTGCCAGCCGTCTGGTTTACCCTCTCCGAATTGGCGGAACTCGCTTCGGACCACGCCGGCGCTCGGGATTGACACTACACGGATCGCTCAGCGCTCAAGCGCTCAATGCCCACTGCCTTGGGTTGTTCCCTTCACCTCACCTCAGTGAACCAAACTGAAACCCACCACCATGGCTAATCTGGAGAAGATCGCAGTGGCGCAGTGAGCCCTCTGATATTCCTCGTAGATTGGCCCGGCTGACCCACAATCTGGCCTGTAGCTATAGTCGAGAAGGTGGAATGAAGGAGCGAGCACACCAAACCGATGAAGTCCCGTCCACGCGCACCGGAATAAATGCAAGGAGCCGGTACGATGTACCACGTGAAGGTGGAAATGGGGAACAAATTGGACAACCGCCCGTTGGGTATGTTTATTTTACATCTCACCAGAATCCCGTTAAACCCTCGCGCAGCCGGAATTTCTTTTCATCGCCAGCCACGGAGGATCATCGGACACGGTTTTACAAAACTTATCGCCAAGAAGCGGAGGATTACGACAGATAATTTATCAGGAAGTACGACGAGGACCTGAACACTACCCTGATATTTGTGAGTATCGCGCGTTGCTTAGACGGACGGGGGCTGACTTGGACTATAGGCCGGTCTGTTCTCTGCCGTGACATCTGCGTTCACAATCGAAGTCGGCTCCCAGCTTCAGCCGGATCCGAACGAAGAAACTGCCGCCCTCCTCCGTGTCCTCATCCACAAGGTGGACAACACCACCTTCGGTGATGACGTTCCCGCAGTCCCCCAGTGGGCTGGTCCCCCACGCATGATCATCCAGGTTCAGGCAATCCTCCTCGCAAGTCTCGCCGTTTCGCTCTTCTCCGCTTTCTTGGCAATGCTCGGCAAGCAGTGGTTGAACCGATACGTATCGGTTGACATACGAGGGTCCCTAGTCGAGCGCGGGCGAAATCGGCAGCGGAAGCTCAACGGCATCGTCAGTTGGTATTTCGACCATGTGATGGAGTCACTTCCGTTGATGTTGCAGGTCGCGCTCTTGCTGCACGGTTGTGCAGTCTCTCGCTATTTTTGGGAGATAGACATGACTGTCGCAGCAGTCGGCATTGGCGTGACCTCGTTCGCCCTTATCTTCTACATCTTCATTGTTATCGCTGGGGCAGTTTTTGTGAGCTGCCCGTACCAAACCCCTCTCGCGAATATCGTCAAACATACCCCGGATTTCTTCCGTCGTGTTCTGGACTCCCTCCGCCGTATTATTCATATCCTCCGCTGTATCCCAGATACCCCCCATAGCCTTTCAGCCTTTTTCATCTTACTTATTCTCCGTATCCCCGGTGCGCTTCTTTCGGCTCTTTCGGCTCTTTCGGCTCCCGCCAAACGATCCATCTGCTATTACGCCCTTAGCCAGGTGGGGGATTACTTGAAAGCCGCCCCCTACCCACTGGTCGACACCACCATCTCTGTCTTACTCGTCTTCCTTCTACCAATTTGGTTGGCCGTAGATGCCTGCAGGGTTGTAATTTGGTTGTTGCGCTGGCCCCTCCGTAGGATGTGTTCCCGATTACAGCAGAGGTCGGAGCAGCAAACGGCTACGCTGGACCTGGACTGTATCTCGTGGACGCTCCGGACATCCCTGGATGAACCTGTCCGTCTGTCGACCCTGAACTACCTTGCAACAACGACATTGGTCGACCCCACACTTGTCGTAGATTGCTTCGATATCCTTTTTGGTTACGTCAAGGTTACCCATGGCACGGTGACAATCCCGCGGGGTTTTGAGCGGCTTGCAACGGCGTCCGCCCTGTGTTGCCTCCACACGGTCTCCCACCTCACAGCCATGTATTCAACGCAGGAGGTCCTCGAAAATATCCATCTGCGATACACTAGGGTTTTCCCATTCAAGGTCAAATTCGACGACCTCCCGTGTTCCCATACTTTGGGCGCAATCCACAGATTATTCTACCCAGCCTGTATCAAGGACGACGCGATAATATCGATTGGCACAAGACAATCAAATGTACGGATGCCCAGCTTTTGGTCGCAGGTCCGGTGGGAGGACTACAAACCACCCAGTGATGAATACGTCATAGTTGCCTGTGCACTTGCCAGGATTGCCCGATTCAAACACCAGAGGGGGGGATATGAGAAGGTCCCCCGCTGGCTTCTCCGTTTCGCGCTTCATTCTTTATCCCAATCCCCCCTCCCTCCGACCTCTGTAATTGTCGCTTGTCTATCAATGGTTGCGATCGACCTTGGTCGTAATCCTTCGATTACAGTGACTCCAGACAAAAAGTGCGTTCATATCTGTCGAATATATGCCTTCCTGACTAAGAACCAGCTTGCGACTGGATGAAGTTTCTCACCCGATAACTCAGGTACTCGAAAGCATGGTCGAAGCTGCCAATCCGATTGCAATCTGGTCCAAGCGCAAGGTCCTCAGAGTCCTCTTCCCATACGCGGCCTGGAGGGAACAACAAGGGGAACACGAGATGCTTGATGCACTTCTGCGCGCAACTAGAGTCATGAAGGGGCTCGAACAGATTCAAACTGGTCCATTCGCCCTCACACTGCCCATTGAAGCCAGTGCGCGAACCGTAATACTTGTGTCACCCCATGCGAGTTGGTGGCTTGTGAATGACCAGCAAAACCAGGTCTCTCGGTGGGCAGCAGCCGCCTCCGCAGTCTCGTATACAGAAGAAGTTGGTCAATGTGTCGTCGACACGTTGCTGCACATCGCGTCCATCGACTCCCTACCACCACACATTCCCATCGATATCTGGGCGTGGTTGAGGAAACAACCGCCACTCTCCCCGGGATGTTTGGGACGATCACGGGGAACCCATGAGAGCATTGTTCGCCAGGTCCGAGCTCTTGGGGACATCGAAATCCTCAAGTCGTACCTGATCGTTGTGTGGTCGGAGTGGAATTTTATTGGTTCCCGACGTGGTCTTTTCGAGATGTGGGACTTAATTCGGGAGGACTTCGGTGGAATCGAGATGGGGCACCACCGAGAAGATCTCGTCAAGCGGTTGGACCACGTGCTAGGGCAATTGGATCAGGGGTTAGGATACCTCAAACACCACGGACCAAATGTCAACAAGGATATGATTCATTGGGCAGGGGCGGATTACAGGGAACTCAAGCGGATGCTCCTGGAAGTGGATGAAGAAGCGACGAACATACTCACTCGTATGCCTCCCATGTCGATTCTTTTCCGTTTACTGACGGCGGCACATGCATACTATAGGATCCCACTTGACCTTCACGTGCGCTCTGCCTTTCGCATACCCGTGAACCTGCACCGGGAAAACCTATAGGTACTTCCTCCAACAAACCATTCTGTTTTACATCGGCTTGAGTTTTCCTGACGAACATGCAACCCCCACCCTCCGAGTTTTTTTATTCTACGTCCGGGTTCGCGTCAAACCTCTAGCACGGCGATTTCATTTCAATTCCCGCCATGGGGAGATCCACCTAGCGTTAAACCACGTGGGGCCTCGTCTCTTATAGGCGTTGTTATCTTTGAGAAAGCACTTTCGTGAAAACCAACCTGCTATCTTGCGCTGGGATAGTCGAGTTGTAACTGATCCAAGCATTCGCGGACGCAGACCCCGGTTCCGAACCTACTATCAGCCCTAAACGTCTAACAAGGTCCCGACGAGCATTCAGAATGTTCACCCCTCGCGGTCCTCACCAAACCCGACGGGATCACTTCGCCGGAGTCTGGGAACTTGATCTCTCAGAAATCTAGGACTGATCTATTTCTTGTTTCAGTTTTTTCTCGTTTTACCTTTTTCTCGTTCCCTAATTGCGTGCCCGTCTCTTTTTCTCACCATCCTTTCCTACGTATGACACCCTACGCTTAAGTACGTTTGCGTCAGGACAGGAATGGTAATATTGTGGTCGATGTGTGATGCTCGATAGTACGACTCGGGGGGTGGCTGGAAGTGCCACCACGTCAGCGGCAGATTACTCCACCCAGCGCTCGTCGCCCTTCATCTCCCCCATCATACCCTCTTTTTATCTCTCCGCGAAGTGAGCCAAACCCAGCCATCATGGCGGATCTAAGCAGTGTCATAGAGGAGCAGTGAGTCCCTCGACAGTACTGAAGTATACCTCAGTGACTAAATCTCGTTCGCGTCTGCAGCCGAGAGGGCGGAAGTGAAGATTCTGCGAACGAGACCGGGAGAGACTCAACCCGCCTAAAGAGTACGGCGAGACGCAGGGAGTAGATATATTTCATCGTCCTATATTATTCAGCTCACTGAGGGTGTGACATTTGATCCTCCAAGGAAGCGTCGGACCTTTGGTGGATCAGAGGGCTCAGTCCATGGTTGTCCGTCGGGGTATGTTTTCAAATTGGTTGACCTCCCATCTCTGATCTTCGAACGTAGCCAAGACCGTGAGGCGAGGAGGATGCAGGATGGAAGCAGGGGACTGGACGGTGGGAAATCGGCGGATGGGTAAGTCTCCTTTTGTACCCGACCAGGATTTTACTAAAGCTCACGCAGCCAGGAGCAGGCCATGCTATCAACCCAAGAAGATCATCGGGCGCGGTTCTTTGAGGACTACCGCAAAGAGGCTGAGGAATACGACAGGGAGTTCATGAAGAAGTATGATGAAGATCTGAACACCACCCTGATCTTCGTGAGTTTCGTGTGGAGCCTTGTGGACGCGTGCCAACTCCGCCACAGGCTGGTCTCTTCTCCGCCGTCACCTCTGCATTCATCATTGAGGTCCACTCTCATCTACAACAGGACCCCAACGACGAGACCGCCGCTCTCCTCCGTGTCCTAATCCACAAGATCGATAACACGACCTTCGGAACCGACCCTCCAACCTTACCGCAATGGACCGGCCCTCCGCAAACGATCGTTCAGGTTCAGGCAATCCTCCTCGCAAGCCTCGCTGCATCACTCTTCTCTGCTTTCTTCGCGATGCTCGGTAAACAATGGTTGAACCGATACGCTTCTACCGACATGCGGGGGACTACTATCGAACGCAGCCAGAACCGGCAACGTAAGCTTGATGGCATTGTTGCATGGTACTTCGACCATGTGATGGGGTCGCTGCCGTTGATGCTACAAGCTGCGCTTCTGCTTCTCGGCTGCGCCCTCTCCCACTACCTTTGGGGAATAAACGCTACCGTCGCGTCTGTCGTCATTGGCGTCACTGCTTCCGGGGTCATCTTCTACCTCTTCATCGTCGCTGCTGGCGTGGCTTCCGAGAGCTGCCCATATCAAACGCCCGGATCTCACGCGTTTCGTTACCTGCGGAGGAAGGTTCGGATAATACTTCGCTCGGCTACTTCGGTCATCAGAGATGCCTTCAGGAAATCCAAAACCGCCAGGACAGTTAACGATAACGTGTGGTGGTATCACCCGTGGTGGTCCAGAGGCAAGATTAAGCCCTTTTTGAAGGATATGGTTCTCGAGGTTCCTCGCGCGATTGCCATTGACGCCTGTCATTTTGGGAGGGTGATGGTTTGGTCATTTACCGCTGGGGTGTACAACCTCGGCTCTGTGATGATTATCCCATTGGTTTCTCGGTTGCGTGGCACGCCTTCCACTCCAGGGCAGGAATCGGACCAGCAATTGATCGTCTTGGACCTGAGATGCATTTCATGGATGCTTCAGACGTCCTTGGACAAAGCTATCCACCTCTCGACCCTGAAACACCTTACAACGATGATGCCGCTCACCAACTTTGACCCCGCCCTCATTGCACATTGTCTCAACACATTTGTTGGTTGCATCAATATCAACAATTGCAAGGTAGTGATTACACGAGGGCTGGAGCACCTTGCGACGGTATCCGCTGTGTGTTTCCTCCGTACTTTTTATCAGCTCTCGACCATGAACCCAACTTCGAGCGTCCTCGAAGGCGTACGCCAGCGCCACGACAAGGTTTTCCCACTTGGGACTGATTTCAGGGGCCTCCCATGGTATTACATGATGGCTAAGGCCTACGGTCTGACCAATCAATGCTTGAACCTTCGCTATACCTGGTGGGACAACTATAGGCCATCCCCTCAGCAGCACATTCCATTCACGTGGGGTATAGCTGAAGCCGCCCAAGTAGCATACCAGGGGACGCAGTGTCGAAAGGTACCTCGTTGGATCCTCCGCTTTACACTTCGCTCCCTCTCCCTGGACCCTCCACCGCCAACATCCGTCATTGCCGACTGCCTATCAATTATCGCGATAGACCTCGGTTGCGATATATCAAGCATCGGAACTACATCAGCGAATAGGTGCGTTTGTATCTGAAAAATGGACATTTTTCTGACCTCGAACTAGTGCGCGAGTGGAGCACATCTCGAGCCTGATCACCCTCAAAGTGAAAGTCATGGCGGCCAAAGCCGAAGGTACGGATGAACTGCGCTCGAAGCGCAAGGCAATCACCACGCTCCTCCCCTACGCGGTCTGGCAGGAGTTGAGTGGGAAACCCCAGATGCTCAACACGATCCTATGCGCTGCCAGAGCCTCAAGGATGTTGTGGTTCAGGTGGTATCGCATCAGGCAATTTGTCATTCCGATTCTGTCCAAGGCAACCCCCCGCGCAATTGTACTTCTAGCTCCCCACATACCCTGGAGTTTGTTGACAGGTAGGGGAGATTTGGTCAGGCAGTGGACAACAGCAACTTCCATGGTCCCGTATACTGAAGAAGTCGCTCGGAGTGTGGTCGACACACTACTGCAGATTGCGTCTCGGAGTAAACTACTACCACACATTACCATCGGTGTCTGGTTGTGGTTGACAAAGCGGCCGTCTCTCCCACCCGTCTGCTCGGGACGTCATTTTGGAACCTATCTACACGTCGTCCAGGCAGTTAGGAGGCTTAAGGATATTGAGATCCTCAAGTCGTACTTACTTCTTACCTGGTCCGAGTGGGATGCTGTCCAACATGGAGCCTTTAACGAGATATGTGCTTCAATACGCGAGGATTTCGGCGGGGTCGGGATGGACCGCCACCGAGCAGACCTAATCCAGCAACTAGACAACGTCCTGGGGCAGTTGGATCGGGGATCAGAACAGTTCAAGCAGCACAACCCGGATCACAGTGTTTTTGACCTGCAGACCGCGAAGCAGGAATATGAAAAACTCAAGGGAGTACTTGTGGAAGTAGGGAGACGTACGCCTTCTCTGATTATGATGCTTTTCTATGTGCTGACTCTGGTGGGTACGTAGGATCTCGTGCGACATTCGTTTGTGCACTTCCTCTCCCATGCCCATAGCTTCGCGCTTGGAAACCCCAACCTCACTCGTTCCCCCTCCTCCGTTAACCCATTCACCCACAGATCCCGATGCCCATATTCATCCGTTGTACATCTCGCCACAGCTTCCCGTTGTCATCGTATTCGCATTCTGTTCTTCAGGAATGGGCGGATATCGTTGAAGGCGCTTGTGGGGTGTTTTTCATCACCATCAGCTTGTGTCTTTTATTCCTTGGTTTGTGCACTAGTTGTAGAAAGGCACTCTGCCTCGTGTATGCATTTCTGAGCCTACGAGTGGTACTCGCCTTGGTGACGGTGTTTTGGTTTGGTTCGTCAACAGTACTCGCGATTGCTTCGGCCATCCAGGTCATCGTCATCCATGCTCACCTCGGGAGTCAGGTATGGAGCGAACAGCAAGCCCATTGGTAGCTCACCCCAGTGCTCGATCCACCGTTACTGAATCTCGGCGACGGACTAGGGCCCTGGTCGGAAACTGTAACATCGATTAGTCCACGCGTGTTGTAGATGAACGGACTAAGGAGGGCCACCCGCGCGAGCAGCCGCCGGAAGAGTGTGGGACGAAGATCGCTTCATTCAGGAAGGCGCTCATCGCATCCAGGCCAATTTAGAACCGAGGTGGATATCCGGAAACTTTTCAGGGGCCATTCGGGAATCTAAACCATGGGCCCGTGGAAGGAGAAGACCTGAGAAAACTGACCGAAAAGGAAGCCAGGTTAAGTATACGATGATCGGTTCGAAGCATCGATTCTATCCGGTTTTCGCGGCTACTCGAGACCCGAGAATAACGCAGATAGACAAGGAGGAACTTGTTCAAGGCCGCTTCGGTATGGACCGGAGATTTCGTGTGGCGATCCCACACCCTAATGTCTCTGCATCTGCCGGAGGAAGATCCGAAGGGCTGTCCCTCAGGTTTCTCTATCTTCCTCGAGATTGAGATAACTTCATTTATGGACCATTGTATTTCCACTTTTGATTCTGTGCTGAGAGTGGGCCATCGGCGTTCGAGAGTATCACCCGGGATTTTCGTCATGAAAAGCAGGGACTTCTCGTCGATGGTAACGAGACCTATACACCGCGGGGCAGGGAAGGAGGGGGCGCACTCGGCGAGAAACTACATGGCACCTGCTTCGTCATGGTCAAGATCATCGCCGACTTTCATGACTAGGCCTTTGCCCACATCGAAGACAGTCCGCCCCCCCCCCCCCCCCCCCCCGGGTACAGCTTGTTTGAGTATGAGCTAGGCGAGGTTTGGCGGGCCGGAACCAGCAGGACTCCGTGCGTATTTCTTTGAGATGTCGGGAGTGAGTAATGATAAAATTCGCGACCAGAGAGGTGCAGACCCACGTTGCCTCTTCTGACTCAGGATGCGAGTGTGGCAAGGAGGTGGTCACGCGTTGCGTTCAACTTCTTCAGGTCACAAAGTCCCCCCTAAACCATATATTCACGATGAGAAGAGGAGTACGCAGACAATATTGAACTGTTATCGATGTTTGCGGGTGGTCGGAGTATTGCGCAAGCACACACCAAGCGGTGCTTCTGTGTTGCTGTCGCGGTCAAGGCAGAAGGACAATCCCCACAATTTAGTTTTGATGGAGGTCGATGCACGGAAATGGATCTGGGGATGACGATGCCGAAGCCGGTATGTGGATGATGGCGGCGAGTGCGGCACGGGGTGGCACGAAGGCGTTGAAGGTAGATCGAATGATTCCCTGTGAGGGCGTGCGTAGGCCAGAGGGGGATTTCCAAGCTTGCTAAGGGGAAGGCCCGGGGGTTTGTTGACGTTGGAATGGGTTGGGCCGCCGGGTGCGGGTGTGGGAGGATGAGTCAGTGGCTATAGGTTCGGGAACCTAGTAAGGTTAGGAGGGGACGGTAATGTGCTGAAGCGATCGTGGGTGAAGTTGGTACTGAGCACCACAATTCCCGAATGGGCCGCCCTCTCGTCATCCGTTGGATGGGGCCGAGTTCTAGGAGAAGTTGTTGTTCCATGGTCGCGTAAGTTTGGGAACCCCGTAATCGTTGGCTGGTAGGTAAGCTCAATCGAGGGAAAACAAGCTGTGAAGTCGAACGAGAGAGATCCTCCGACGCGATCAACTCTGCGGCCCTTGCCGATTCTTGACAGCCAACTCTCGAAGGCTCCAGGAACACGACTGCGTCATGGCAGCTCAGCGATACAGCGCTCGTCGCTTTTCGTCCCTCCCCTCACCGCCATTTATCCGCATCAACACCACCCGCCATGGCAGATCTAGAAGAGGTCGTAGAAAACTCGTGAGCCCTGAGGCTCTTATCAAGCCGTGGTGGATCCTACCTAATTCCTGCTCGTGTCGGTAGCCGAGAAGGCGAAGACGAACGTTCGGGATCTGAGGCTGAGGGAGGTTCAGCTCGCCGAAAAAGTATCAAACGAAACAGGTACGTCGTGTCACACGCACACACGCACACGGTATGGTTTGATAATCACTCAATCCTCAGGTCGAGGAAACGCGGGAACGCTGGCGGATCGGAGGGCGCTGTCCAAGGTTCTCCATCGCAGTATGGTTCCCATGTCCCACAACCGATCAATCCCCCCTTTCTGATATTTAATCGTAGCCAGGAGCCTGACGAAAGACAGAAGGAGAAGTGCAGCGGGGGACAGAAAGGCGGACGACACACGGATGGGTAGGTTTTCTTTCGTCCCCGACCAGATCGTCACTAATACCCCCACGCAGCTGGGCACAGGTCTCACCACCTACCCGCGAGGATCATCGGGCTCGGTTCTACGAACACTACCGCAAGGAGTCTGAGGAGTATGATAAGGAAACCATAAAGAAATACGATGAGGACTTGAACACAACTCTGATCTTTGTGAGTTTCGTACGAGGTTCTGGTCTACACGTGCTAACATGGGATGTAGGCCGGTTTGTTCTCCGCCGTCACCTCCGCGTTCATCATCGAAGTCAACTCTCAGCTCCAGCCGAACCCGAACGACGAGACCGCTGCTCTCCTCCGCGTTCTTATCTACAAGGTCGACAACACCACCTTCGGCAACAACGTTCCCACTCTCCCACAATGGACTGGCCCTCCACGCACGGCTGTTCATGTCCAAGCCATCCTCTTCGCGAGTCTCGCCGCTTCCCTCTTCTCTGCATTCCTCGCAATGCTTGGAAAGCAGTGGTTAAACCGATTCGCGTCAACCGACATACGGGGGACCGCTATCGAACGCAGTCAGAACCGACAGCGCAAACTCGACGGCATTGTTACGTGGTACTTCGACCATGTGATGGAGTCGTTACCGCTGATGCTGCAGATTGCTCTGTTGCTTCTTGGTTGTGCTCTCTCTCGCCACCTCTGGGAGATCAACATTACTATTGCATCAGTTGTCCTCAGCGTCACGGCATTGGGCGTCACCTTCTACTTTTCCATCGTCATCGCGGCGACAACTTTCGAGGGTTGCCCTTACCAAACTCCCGGTGCCCGGGTCTTGCGTTATATCCTCCCCCACATCTTTCACGCTCTTCGTTCAGCTCCATCTACCATCTCTGTTTTTGTTTCCTTCTGGTTCTCCAGTATCATTCAGGCCTCCTCGCTTCTTGGCACGCCCATCTGGTGGTGGCCGGTATTAGACTATCCCTGGTGCTCAATGGAAAATATTATTGGCAACCTCGCCGGAATCTTCATTGGCGTCTTTTGTCTCTCACCCATCGCACTGGTCGTAGATGCCTATCGGATTGGGATAGCGACACTTTGGCTTTTAGCTGTCTTTTGCAGAATGACATACCACTGGATTGTGGCCACCTCCCCTCAAGTGCACATTACGGACTTACGATGTATTTCGTGGATGCTCCAGACGTCCTTGGATAAGGAGGTCCACCTGTCAACCTTGAAGCACCTCGAGTCACTGATGGCGACACCCACCAGCTTTGATCCCGCCCTTGTTACTTACTGTTTCGTCGCCTTCATTGGTTGTATTAACACCAGCAATTGTGAGGTGACGATTACGCAAGGGTTGGAGCAGCTTGCGACAGTGTCTGCCATGTGCTTTTTCCACACCATCTCTCATCTCTCGATCATGGATCCAACCTCAAGCGTGCTCGATGATATAAACCAACGCTATACCAGGATTTTCCCACCCGAGACTGATTTCCACGGCCACGGATTCTCCCACGCTATGGATGTCATCCATAGGGTATTCATCCGAAGCGCGGACCGTCGGCGCTTCACGTGGGATGACTACAAACCACCCAGTGATGAGTACACTCTCGTTGCCCAGACACTTGAAAAACTCGCCAAGTTCGGACACCAGCGGACACAGCGAACAAAGGTTCCCCGGTTAATCCTCCGTTTCGCGCTCTACTCCCTTTCCCAGGACCCCCTACCTCCAACGCCCATCATTGCCAACTGCCTCTCGATCGTCGCGATTGACCTGGGCTGCGATGTCTCATACACAGGAGCTATGACTTTGGATGAGAGGTGTGCTCCTCCCTTATGGATTGTAACCGCTCTGACCTTGAATCAGCGCACGGGTGGAGCAGGTTTCGAACCTGATAACTCAGAAACTCGAAACGTTAGATGGAGCCGAAGTTCACCGTTCACCCCGATACAAACACAAGGCGATTGCCGCGCTCCTCCCATATGCGGTCTGGCGGGAGCAAAATGGGCAACCTGAGATGTTCGACGCATTCCTACACACGGCCAGTGCGTCGGGGGAGCGGCTACTTGCATGGGGTCGCATCAAACCAGCTGTTGTCAAACTGCTCTCCGAAGCAAGCCCTCGTGTCATCGTACTTGCATCCCCCTATATTCGCTGGTCTCGGTTATGGGACAGGGGAGATCTGGTCGAACGGTGGGCGA
>Ga0307511_10004490_pt1 | contig 14243 bp, 18 predicted proteins | sample 13_EM_MG_FD_200266 | JGI IMG/M metagenome (GOLD analysis project Ga0307511, IMG submission 200266) | Populus trichocarpa ectomycorrhiza microbial communities from riparian zone in the Pacific Northwest, United States - 13_EM | ecosystem: Host-associated > Plants > Roots > Unclassified | place...
TAGTAGATATCAAGACTTCCACGATATCCTGCACCAAATCAGCTGACCACGACCATCGTAAGACGGGTAAAAGACCCACCTCTCGCACGCGGGTTTTCTCTTGCTTCTCTACGCATTCTCTGTGAAATAAACGGCCAAGGAAACCTTGCCGGTCCTTGGAAGGAGGCACGAGCTGGAGGGACGTGTCAGGGGTTTCCACTGGATAGCTCAGGGAATAAACGTCATTTACTGTCGTCTCCCTAGTATCAACTGCCCCTCCGCACGACACGCTGTTAAACTTCTTCCTCATTTCTCTCCGCTCCACGGATTTGGCCGTTTTTTCCCTGTCCTGTTCTTCCTTGTCATCGTCTCTGCCAACTCCTCGACTGAATACACGGGAAAACCGCTCCTTCCTAGGGTTCTCGCACACCCCCTTTAAAGAGGTATGCGATAATGACGAGAGCGTCGATGATAGCGTTTGTTCACGTACTATCAAGGAAGTACCTGGAGCCGGGGAGGCATACAAGGGTTGGCCGGACATTGTTTGTGTCGTAGAAGATACAGGATTGTCCGTGACTGATGAATGTCCTAGTGCACCTGCTGCAAGGATGGGTCTGTGGTAAGGATAACTGACATCGGTCCATGAGTGAGATACCCCTAAGATATGGCACGATCGACAAAGGACTTACTCTTGTGGGAAGCGCTGCTTCCCGTGTGGGATTTGCTGCGGGAGGTATGAAGAAGATAAGAGTGGTAGGGACACAGCAGAAGCCTGCAGTGGCAATCGGCCAGGTATATGACCAACAATCGACGACTGAGAGTGTGATTGGGAGCATGACTGGACCAAAGTCTGGCTTACTTGTGGCAACGGCACGGCAGCTTGTGGTGGTGTATAAGGCGTTGATGCAGAGCATTGGTGTCCCAGAGCGGGGGTGTCCTTGACCGGCTCAACGACTTTATCCAAGGTCACATGCGCAGATGGATGCAAGGCTGGACATGAAGCACAGGACTGAAAAGAAGAAGCCGAGGGCGCTCTAGTCACACCTCTGGTACTTCGCTGACGTCCAACATAACTCTTTTCAAGTGAGTGCACAATATAGCCCTGTGATAAATATAAAACTGCATGATGCCGAGAGTAAACTACTCACGGCTTCCTCATCCGGGACTTGTAAGCTCTCTCCAGCAGGCCCGAAATCGTTCGCTCCCTTATCTTCCCGCAACCTACCTGCACGAACAGTGTCACTGTCATTATTCATCTGGAGCACTGACCCAAAACTTGGCATTGTGGTTGAAGAGGGGACATATGACACAGGGGATCGGGGTTGTGGGAAGGACCTGGTGAATTCGCTATCTGGTCCACTCCCTGTGTAGTACGGCTGTCCACATTCCTCCCGGTGAAGATGATAGCTGTCGTGCCAACTACGAGAATCGTACTGCGGAAGTGAGGATGCTGAGTGGTGCGTCCCTAGTGTCATACCGTCATGGTAGTCCTGATCTGATGGCACTGGGTTGTGATATATCTTGGATTGCCGTCGTTCCCCCCAAGCTTCGCCAATTTGTAGGTGGGGACCGGGCGGAGTGGTCGCAGAGAAAAAATTGTTGACAGTATTTAGAATTACCATCGGCGGTGTGGGGGGTGAGCTACGAGCAAAAAACTCCGCTTGTGAAGCCGGAGACGCGTGAGGGGAAGTGGATACGATGGAAGGAGATCGCCTTTGATCAACTCGGGTAGATGGTGAGCTAGTTAGTGGTGAACTTTGCTCGCTGTAGTATACACGTGGAGACTGCCCGTATGCGCAGTAGGACGTATAGTGTCCTAGAGACTGACGACGCACCGAATAAGAGTATCATATCAAAAGAAGGGCAGACAATACCATAGGAAAGCATGAGACGAGAAAGGGAAATTTTACAGTGCGAGACACACTTACGGTAGAGAGAGGAGAAAACGTAGAATGTGTCTGCGCATATCCAGACGAGTCTGAGCCCCTCAACGAGGAGCTCGAGTGAGGTGAATCCTGGGCCAGAACACCATAATGCGTCCCGAAGCAAGAGCCTGCGTCATGAACAGGGCTGGGTCCGAATTGCGAAGGCCGCATTCCTGGTTTCAAGGGGATATTGATCGGAGAAGACTGTCCATAAGAAGGGACACAATGCAAAGAATCTGCGCATCTGGGAAGATCTATCTGGGGAAAACTTGGGGGTGAATTGAGATGGCTGTGTCTGCTGGAGCTAGCTACAGATGCCCGCTTGTCTTGTAAGGAAACAAACGAGGAGATGGATGGCGCCTCGGAAATGGAAGAAACATGGGCAGTAGAAGCGGCTCCTGGGGAAGAGCTGAAAGAAGAAGGGTGTGTTGGACTTCCCGCGACGGGAGGCGGCATCGTTGACGATAATATTATGGAGCGAAGATGATGATTATGAATGTGTCTGTACCACTATATGCTATAGCCGGACTGCGGAAAAGCGAATACTGGGTAGAATATAAACAATGCTGGTATGTCAGTGACGTTTCCAAGTATCGGAATGGTACCTGCCTCAAGTGAATTACCGGCAATAGGTGGCGTTTGGAAACTAACTGCAACGGGAAAGGTCATCACAAATACTTGTTACACGGGCGGGGTGATGTCCACCTACCCAGCCGACTCTGACTTGTTTGGAGGAACGGCGCTTCAACGTCCACAGCGAAAAACGGGTTGAAGGGACTAAAAGATGGAACTTCGTGCAATATACACTCGGCTACCACTGAACTGTGGTAGGCGAGAAGTAGAAAGCAAGGGGATGACAAGAGGAAAGAGTCGAAGTTCAAGTTGAACAGGGGCCATTTCACAAAAGCCAGAACGAGTAATTCCGGCGACTTAGCCTAATGCTTACCAGGTGCGGCGTCCGAGAACATAATCAACGGTCGTAATACTGATATTAGTCACATTGCATGCTAGTCAGTAAGTGGTCAGAATCGAAATCCAGGTGAACCAGACTTTGAAGTATTCTTACAGGTTTCAAAGCTTGATTCAAAGGCAATGGTTTACTACAGTTTATCGTGGCGCTCGAGGTCACGCGTAACACGTTCGAAGCAGTCAGGGTTAGGGTTAACAAGAGACGGGAGACACTGCATAATATCCCCTGCAATGACAAGTGGGAGGACATTCAAGTACATTCTAATAAATCTGGTATACAAATTTGCAAATTCCACTGTCGATGAGGAAATTGTATGCAAATGGAACAAATCGGCGGCAGGAAAAGAGGGTAAGTATGCTTCGGATAGTACCATGATGTAGGGTGGATGGGGGCGGGATCAAATGAACTTGGTATTATATTATGCCGGGGGCTCCTGTTATTCCAATAAGTTCGGGTCCAGCTTCCAATACGACGATAGACCATAGCCTGGCCATCATCACCTCATTCATTCCGACGAGGAGGAACTCTTCCCCTTCACGTACATCTCCTGGATGGCCTCGAGCTCCTCCTTGAGCGCCTTGTGTTCCAGACTGAGTTTCGTCAGTTCGTCAGGATCCATCAGGTCTACATCGCTCTCAGGCTCTCCTTTCAAGATAGCCTCGATCTTTTGCTTCTGTATGACAATTTTTGAAAATGCGCCTAGATAGTTGGCGTAAGAAGACCGGTATATTGCCCGGAGGGCCGCATGGTCAGAGGGGAGGGGGTACGACGCGCGAGGACGGTGTCGGAAATCTTTCCCATTTGACTTGAAATCAATCACTGGGGGTATGGGCGAGGGTTTACGCTGCCGCGTCTGCGGCTCCGTTCGGCGGATCTCTCCTTCGTCCTCGGAAGATGTGTAGATAGGCGACTTCCGCCTAGTCTTCGACGAGGTTCCGTTTACCTTGGGCCTGTCCGCCTTTAAGGGCTGTGACGGTGAGGATGAGAGCCTGTCTTGACCAGACACAGAGCCTCGTAAAGGAGGTGACGATGAGGATTCTTTTTTGATCTTCTGACGTAGTGAGGGGTTAGCTTCCTGCACAGGTTTCTTGGGTAACTGCAAGTCACGAGGCTTGGAGGACGAGGACGTCACTGTCAGCGGGAGACCCTCCTCTATCTTACGTTTCTTAGGGATAGGGTCGGCTTTTGAAAATGAATCCTCATCCTCAGCGTTTGCGGGATCTAGGTTGGCAGTCTTGCGTTTGGAGCCAGTAGTAGGCGCGGCTCTCTCCAACACAAGCTTCTCCTTTTCGCGTTCCCTGAGTTTTAATTCCCTTCTCTTTTCCCGCCCCCTTTGTTCCCGATCCCGATCCCGATCCCTCTCCATCTCTTGACCTCTTTCTCGATCGGATTCCTCTGCTCTCTTGGTAGGCTTTGGTGGCGCGGCTGTAGCTGTCTTCCTTGTCGGAGCACTAGGTGATAGTGGAAGTGGCGAGGCAGGTTTTGAAGGTAAAGAAGCTGGTAGAGAATATCGTGCTGTCCGAGGATCGGCAGACTTCGGAGCAGCGCCATCTGCGAGGGCACCAGGTACTTCTAAGGCCTTCTTGGCCTGGTACCCAGAGCCAGGCAGCCGTCGCGTTGGGACGGACTTTGTACCCGCGCTGTCCGAAGACGAACTGGCAAGCCTCTCTAGTTTATCCTTCTTTACCGCAGCGACGCGCGAGGTAGAAACCTTTGCGCTCTCGTCCTTCATCGAAATCTCACCTTTCATACGTGAAGCATCTGGCTTTGTTTTTGCCTTGGTCTCCTTTAACATCAGGGGCCGTTTGGGTTCAGACTGTGCAGATGCGGATACAGACGAAGTAGCCGCCAATGACCGACTGCTGGACGCAACGGATGGTGGGATCGACGAAGGGGCTCCGATTACAGGAACAGTATTCCGATAACGTACGTTATCCCACGCTGGATCTGACTCTGGTATCCTCAACGCCTTGAAAGCGAGCCGCGCTTGTCGGGCCATGGACGTGCGTTCAGTTTCAGTGAGCTTTGGCCACTCGTAAGGTCGCACCTCGGTCCATGTTTGCGGCTTGAGTGTCCAAGGACGTGGTGACTTGTCACCCTTCTTGGAAGGAGCTGTCTGCTCGGCAACCTTTCGAGGTGTGAACGTCACTATTAGCGGTGCATAGAGGAAAGGATAACACCGAGAACTCACGTCCTCGAGGAGTCTGAGCAAGTCTTCTCGAGCTGGCGCGCTGATGTTCGCGCCACCGACCATTCGTATTGCATCATCAGCTAGACGTTGCTGCATAGCTAGACAATGTACGAGACGCCTTCTAACGTCGACATTTGCTCTAGACGAAGGTGGATTCTGTGGAAGGGGGGAGACCTTGCGTGGGGGCGCTATAGACGAGGACGATGCCCGAAGTTGATCCATCGGAGTAACCGATTTCTTTACGACCGTACCGGAACCTGGGGTCTTTCGTTTTGTTGGCTTGGATCCAGGTGCGGGTATTGGAGGTTGGTCGAGAAGAATGGCCTGTCGCTCCGAGTGGGCCTTCTTGGCTTCTATGGTACGCTGACGCACGCCGTCTGTGATTTTTGCACCAAGTTCACGCTCGACCATTAGCTTTCCAATAACATTGGCATACAGCTTGAGTGGAACGTTGGGTTTTGCAGCTGTGGACATGCGTAAGTATATCTCGTGCGGGGAGCTCTCTTTCTGTGAGCGCATAGGATAGAATGCCTCCCCGATGTGGATCCCCTGGAAGTATGGTCAATTTTCGAGTGTGGACGGATGGAATGAGGGCTCACCGGATTGCCACCAAAATCGAAATGCATCTCTGGATGATTAGGAAACGCCTCGAGCGCTTCGAGGGTTTCGGCAGTCATCCGGATAATCATGGCCTGCTTGGGTTTCGACTGCACTGCATTTCCCAGGCTGGAATGAACGTGAAGAGACAAAGGCCCGCTATCCGGGAGAGGCATGGTATTCTACTTGACTAAGGGGCAAGTATAGGGAGCGTGGCAGTAAGGAAAGCGAGTGATAAAAGATGATTCGTTAGAGGGTTGTCTGTCCCGAGCCCTTCGGCGGCGCCGCTCCACGACGAAGGAAACAAGTCGCCAGAGTGTGGTGGTGCGTGAGCAAGGGCACTGAGTTGAAGGTGAGAGTGAGATCCCAGTGGCTTGATCACTGCCTTGTCCACTTGTTGTCCCAATTTGGTAACTGCTGTGTTCGACCAGCTCACACCAACATACACGGACACAAGTTATCACCAAAGTACTGCATAACCTTGTTATGCACTAGTGCACGTCAAGCTTATCCAGGACTTGTGGTGTACAACGTTTCCCTTGGTCAGCTATAAAAGATATGTGCCTGCAGGGATGCAACACCTGCTTTCGTCATATCATGGTGGATGGCGGCAGGGAAAACACCCGCACGGCAAGTTGCCAGGGAGATGCAGCTCAAGGCAGTAAGGCCACCAGACAGCTGTCGCAGTGGAGAAGAGAACGACTAGTACATATGTGCTAGAGGTGCTGACTCGCCCCTGCAAGCGGGGTTGACTTGCGTGACACCTTCAGCAAGATCAGAGACTCTGTTGGACACCACTGGAAGTCAAGAAAGCGTCTTCTGTGGGGAGTAATAGCTATTTCGTGTTTTCTGTGTCAGTGGATCGTCGGGGCCGGGTTGCGGTTAATTTTTCTCGAGAAAAATACATAATATTTATGACATCCGTAGGAAAAAACATGTCACGAAAACAAAAATAATTACATATCGCTAACCTCGTGTCTATATTACCCGCGGCCCATTCGCGGCAACGACCACGAAAACATACATATCCCCTCGCCATCGTGCTCGTCATTGCTGACGCTCATTTACTCGCGAATTCCACCCCATACTAGACCCTCAAAGTCATCGGTCACTCTGTCTTTTCCTTCGGAATCACGTCAGCTCCAGCCCTCACGTCGGTTGGGTTCCCCCGGCGTCCCCAACGCTAGATACCCATGGCAGATCAGGGCCAAGTAAACCCACTCACCGCTATCGAGAATAACCTCTGTCCCGGCTGCAAGCAGTCGGCCGTGAACGAAAGCGGAGGCTTGGTGGTAGCATTTGGGTACGTTATACATTACGTCCCCGCTCTCCAAGATCATTAACTCCACCGTGCAGCCAGTCCTTCTTCCATGTCGACTGCTTCAAATGCGCCAAGTGCAACCACCAAGTTACAGCTGATACAAATCTCTTGTTACTCTCTGATGGATCCCCCATCTGTGCAAATTGCAGTTACAACTGCAACATCTGCCAACAACCCATTCTCGACGAAGCTATTATGACTGGTGACGACTCTTATCACGCCCATTGCTTCAAGTGCAAAGTATGTCGCAATCGTATCGACGAACTGGTTTTCGCCAAAACGAGTCAAGGAATATATTGTATGGCCTGCCACAACGAGCGCATGGCCAAGATTCGACGTCATGCCCAGCGCAAGAGAGAAAAAGAAAAAGCGGCTTCTGGCAGTGCCTCCTCCTCAACCCGTGACCGTGATGCCCAGGAGCACTTGGGAGAACGTGCAGTAGGTGACCTTTTGTACGCTCTCATCCTCAACATTGACACTCGACAAGCCTTCGGATCGCTCTCGTGAAGGTGTCTCCACATCTGCATCAGTGCGATCCAAAGCATCCACAAATACCTTCCGCGACGCCCATCGCACGAATCCATCAACACCAGTAACCAAGCGCAACTCGTTGCCTCCCACGGACGAGACGCCTACTGCTGCTAAATCTGGGAGCACTGTTACTATTAGGCGGGAAACTGCTCGGCGCGATCAGCAACGTGGACCGTCACCGTCTCCTTCATCTGATGCTCGACCATCTCAGACATTCTCGATTACAGTAGCTCCACCCGAACCTTCTTCTCAAGGCGTCAATGAACATGGAGTGTTCGTCAATAGTCTTCCATGTCAGTCGAATGATTTCGACCAAGATGAACCAAGGACGTCCCTCGGACATCTCTCATTATCAGAAGGCGGTGGAAGTGGAAAATCACATCTCAGTCCGTCGTCCGTAGGAGGTTCCAAAAATGTACAGCGGAGGAAGAGCTACGATGGTGGTGTACGTCCACTCAACTTCCTCTTCGGCAAAAAACCCTCCAGCCAGGAAGCAAAAAATACTCCTGATAAGTCGCAAAATATCGGTCTCATCGTGCCTAACAGTAGTACTAGCCGCAATGAGAGGCGACGGTCAATAAATCCAGGGTTGGCCGTCGCCACCGGCATTCCACCTGAGATGATTCGCTCCCACACTCTCCCCATCCAGTCCGCCGATTCATCTGCTATCTCGTCGCCTTCGAAACCGATCTTCGATATGTCGTCTCGTCGTGCATCGAACAACAGTTCGCTCCGTGATAGCGCGTCTATCTCGACCGTGTACCATTCCCCGTCATCATCCCCAACTCCGATCGACACCGGGCGCACAACGCCAGAATCAGTCCGCGCGCGTACTGTATCATATGATCCTCATTGCTACGGTCCACACTCTGCCCCACCACCTGCTCGCCCTGGAACTCCCTTGCGCAGTGCAGTACTCCCTACCAGCGAGCGTGATCCAGTGCGTTCAGATACCCTTGGTAACGTTTCATCCTCGCTAGATGGCCTGAGCAATCGTTCTGTAAACGGCCGGCTTTCTCCTGTTGCACCATTGGCCAGACAACCAGCCCGATTGGATGGGGTAAATTCCTCCGTGTCGTCTCCACTAATTTGGAATAACCGTTCAGGGATGGCTGCCCCAGCATCTCCCTCACATGTCGCGGATGTCCCGCATAGCATTGAGAGTGGAACAGATACCGAAGCTGAAGGCGACTTCGAAAGGAAACCTGACAGTGTGCATCCCGCATCCCCGCCACCTGCCCCCCTACACAAGGAGTCTAAACCAAAGCCTCGCCCAAGTGATCTCAAACTTGACAAGCTGGAGGCCGACCCAGATGTTTCAACCATCTCGCAGTTTGATGGATCGGACGAGTCGTCACCTGTAGAGCGCACTTCCGTCGCTACGTTCATCGCTCCTGCTTTACCTCCCATTCGCTTCTCTATGTCGGGGTCGGACTTCTCAGACTTCTTGAAATCGGTCGGGGGCGTGCCACCGCTTAAATCACTGGATGAGATCTCTGAGGTAGCCAAAGACAGTTCAAAGAGATCACTAACATCTACAGCGGCCGCCAACTCCAACTCCCTCCCAAGGAATTACAAGCCACCTGCCCAACTCCCCCATCCGGAATCTTCGTTACTCCCTGTGGCAAATACCATGAAAGAGGCGTTAGAGGCGAAAGATACTGTCCCCAATATGATTCGCGAGTTTCCTTCACGGGGACGTGCAGGTTCCGAGTCGCCCTCTCCTACGTTGGCATATGGACACGAGCGGAAACGCGTCGACTCTAATACATCGCTCAACATCATGCCTTCGACCATGCGGATCACTCTCACAACTCCAGAGTCCACGACCCCGACACCAGTCCTTGGTGAATCGTATGAATTGGTGGTGAAGAGGCTGCAGGAGGCACTCGCTGATGCGAATGAGAAGGGGTTGCAACAAGTCAAGTTTGAAAAGGCTTTCATGGAGGCCACGTTGCTGGCTATGGAGCAAAAGCGAATGGATTGCAATGAGCTCAGGGCTCGTTATGACGGAACAAAGGTATTACCGATCACTTCAATCGCAGCCTTTGCTTACTGCTTTACTCACAGAGAACCAGTCAACAGTATCTGCACGGCCTCACCGTAGCACAGAAGGAGTATGATCGTGAGTTGGTCGCCCGCCGAAATGCCGAGGCAGAGGTTATTCGCCTGCGAGTACTGCTGTCGGGCCAGGCGGCGAAACTCACGGCTCTGAATGGTGAGACCAACAGGCAAGAAGCGCGAAGGCAGTTGTCCGAAGAGCTCAGCAAGAACCTCGATCAGTTGGAGAAGGACTTATCTAAGCTAAAGGTGGAGCGAGACCTGACGCTGGCGGAGGTGGAGGAGCTATGTACATCAAAGAGGTTTTACTCCATTATTGAATGGTCCATACAGCCACTTATTATCATTCCAGTTCTTCCGGTGTCTCACCTCCTGGAGATGTACCCTCTACCCATATCAGTCGGTCGCTTACGATGCGCCTAGACAACCTGAAGTCTCAGTACCAGCACGAACTCATACCGCTCACCGAACAACGAGAAGCTTTAGTTAGGGAAATCGCAGAGCTCAAGGCTGCTCGGGAGCAGTTTTTGGAGGAGACGACCGTCCTCAACGCACGGAACGAGGAACTTGCTCAACTCAGTGCGCAGTATACTCGTCGCATGGACGCTGCACGGTCCGAGACACCAGTACTGGATATATCCCCACCACCACAGCGCGAGGATACGAACTCGGTGCATGGAAAGAAGAGTACATCGTTTGACAGACCTCGCCCGATTCCGGAAGCCCCCATGGCTGTGCAACACTCTCTTAGTGCCAGCTCCACACAGAGCACCAACACCCTTTTGGAAGATCGGGAGGTCAAGGCTAATCGGATGGCGAAGCCCGACCAATGGGACGCGATGTCGACTCTCAAGCACGGCAAGTTCATCAAATGGCCTGGCTCACGGACAAGAGAGGCCAGCTCGTCGGGCAAGATGCATATGGAGCATAACTTCCAGCAAGCGAGTACTCTTCGATTCACACGTTGCGATCATTGCGGGGATAAGTTGTGGGGGTCGTCGCAGTTCCGTTGTTCAAGTGCGTTTTGGTATCGCGGGGATGCAGATATATTTACCTTTCTCTCTCTCTCTCCAGACTGCCACATCAATGTCCACTCACGTTGCATCAATCAAGTACAACTGATATGTGCTCAGCAGCCTCGACACCGTGATGACACGAATGGGCATGTCGTGCCACGTATGTGATATATTTGCTATTTCACTGAGTCGCACTCACCATGCGATGACGATAGTACCATCAATGTTCGGGCGGGAGCTTGTTGAACAAGTAAGGTCCGATTCTCGGTGGGGTGAACGCAGGGTGCCTATCATCGTAGAGAAGTGCATCGAGGCAGTTGACGCCGTCGCGTTGGATTACGAGGGTATCTACCGCAAGACCGGAGGAAATGGTCAGACCAAGGTCATCACTCAATTATTCGAGCGACAGGACTATGGCGCGTTTGATCTTAGGGACACCGACCGGTTCAACGATATCTGCAGCGTAACGTCTGTCTTGAAGACCTACTTCCGTTCGTTACCGGTACCGCTGTTAACATATGATCTACATGAAGAGTTTATATCCTCTGCTGGGATAAAAGACCCGACTCTTAAGACGAAACACTTGCAAGAGCTGGTGGACCGTCTTCCCCCCGAACATTACTATACATTGCGCTTACTGGTGTTACATCTGCATCGGTATGTATCAAGTGGACTCATCTGGATGATACTTCGATGCTGAATCTCCTGTGCAGCGTGCGGGAACACAGCGATCAGAACCTGATGACTGCTCGCAACCTCGGCGTCGTCTTTGGACGTAAGTTTTTTCATAACGGATATAAACAGTCCCTGACTTCCGCTCCCCAGCAACGCTCATGTGGTCAAGAAACCCAGGTTCAGAGTTCAGTGACATGGCCGGCAAAGCACTAATGGTCGAATGGCTCGTGGAAAACGCTGTTTCTATTTTCCCAACGTATCCGTGATCGCCACCTCTCGACATTTTTTCATACCCTCCAGACCCCAAACGCCATCTCGGACGATATTTGTTTATCTTATTGTATTCTCCGTACTCGCGCCTCTCAGACTTTGCGGCTGTCGGTTGCAACTACCATCCTCTATTCCCGGCTGTGGTTGTCATATTGCATCTGATCTTGGATAAGGATTTTGTTCTATTCATTATGTCGATCATCGGGGTCGATTCGTCTGTTCATCATGCACCATTGTACCTTGCACTCATTTACCACCTACTGTGTTCCCTTAAAGGCTCCCAACCTGGATATCCCCTAATTATTTACCTTGTCGACAGATTCATCAGTAGATACCCGATTTCGATATATCAGACGGCCATGGCAGGGTATGTATACAATTGTGCATATTCCTGAAATACATAATATTGGATGTGGAATACTAAACGGTGGTTGGAAGGGAAAGAAGGTGCAAAAAGTATGCTACAGTTAGGTTGGGAAATCTAGAAAAGCTCCCGAGAACGACGAGTACGAGGAGCCGTCTTCTCAGGTTTGAGAGTGCAGTAAAGGAAATGACGGCGGGGGCTGGAGGCTGTTGCTGCAACTGCGGCGACACGACCGCCGCTGCCGCTTAGGGTTGCAACAGCTGCATCGCTGCGAATTGAAAACATTCGATCAAAGACTGTAGGTGGGTCAGAATGAGACAAGCTGACACAGAAATAGGAAGGCTCACGCGTGGCAGTGAATGCCTTCGCAGTAGCTTGGCAGGCAAGGTGGGTGAGAGAGAGGGGGGGACTGACTCCTTCAAGATTCCTCAAATAGCGATAAACCATTGATGGTTGGCAGGGACCTAGGGCATTAATACTCAGGTCAGGTGTGCCTTCATAGAGAATGTGGTGAAAGACGAACCAAAACGGAACACTGCATTATAGGCCTGTTTCCATTTTTCTTCAAGTAACCGAGCACAATTAGCAGGGTCTGGACATGTCGCACACTGCAACTCACGATCAAGGAACCTGTCATAATACACGATGATGGGTACCTACACATTGATACTCCTTAGCCAAGGGCGTAAGGCCGAGTTTGAGAACTCGTTCAAGGAACCAGTTCCGGCTAGAGCGTGGTCGTTGAATATGGGCGGCGACCTTGCCGTTCCATGCATACAGGCTCACCGTTTCTCCAATTTAAGCAACGTTTCTGGACTTAGCGTGCCTAATTCCTCTTCTGACCACCCACCAGGGTTGTCAAGCACAAAGCGGCTCGACTCACGGTAGAGCTCCTCTTCTTCGAAGAGCTCGGCGATGTACATTGCTTTGATTGGCTTTCCCGCTGCATGAGTAAGGAGGAAATTGAGGCAATCTTGCTGGAGCGTCGGAACGCAAAGCTTGTGAGCAAGATTCAGAAGCCCTTCCACATTGTTCCAAGCAATATTGCATTGGAGGCTGGGGCGCAGTCAATGTCAATTGCAACAACGCAAAAAGTACCGCGCACTGTGGATACACGTATTTGAGGAAATCATGAAAGATATTGGCCTGAATACAGCGACCAATGAGATTGCAGGGAGAAGGGAAGATAGATACGTTACCCTCTCCTCTTGCAGGACAATAACTGCGTCTTGGTCTTGTTTTTTTCTGCGCTTCTTCGTAATGGCACGTGGTCCTTGAGAACACCGAGTACGAGGATCTGTCGCCTTCCCCTTTCCTTTGGAATTGCACGCGGGACCCTCGGTGGGACCACGTAGCTTTGAAAGACTGGCTTTCCGCTCTCCGGCCTTGTGCTCCGCGTCGCCGTCTTCCTCCGGTTCGCTCTCACTCGCCCCGCTTGTACTGGCCTCGCTCCCGCTTCCAGCCGGGTGCTCAACTTCAACAGGAGACGACGAATCTGACGCAGTGTCACTGGAAACGTCCTGTTGGTCATGGTCGAGGGGTGCAGTGGGAGCGAAACCGCCGCGGAACTGATCGCGACCGTGCGAGATGGTGACTACAGAAGACATGGACGATGGTCTGCCGGTTTCACGCCAACTGCCGCTTAAGGCAGCCTGGAAGAACGGAGAGGCAAAGTACAGCACTTCTCTGTGTGCCCTGCCAGGCGACCCCAGACTCAGCGCCACCTGTGCGGAGCCCACCGACTTGGACTCACCAGAACGTTGTACTTTCCACGATGATTTTGACGGTTCCCAAGAACGTTCCACTGTGAGTGAATGTTTCGTCGATCTCGATGGCCTTATCTGAGTCGTTCAGGTTCAGATCGGTGACTGGGTCTTCTGGCTCGTATTCTTGGTGCGCCCATGGCGGAGAACCGGAAGAACGGAAGATGCCTGCCGCGGCCGCATGCGTTTCCGTTGGTGAGCTGAGGGAGGCGGAAGGGTTGCTCTGTCCCCGGGAATTGCGGGCGATAAGCAGATACGATGGATTCGTGGTCATGGAGAAAGACTTAGCAGAACAGTGGCATCCCTAGTGAGATCGCGTCTAGTATCTGCCACGGTGAGACCAGGCCGCCACATGCGTCGATAATTTGGTTGAGTAAGGGAGTAGTCGATACAAGGGCCTTGTAGTGTAGCGGTTATCACACGGGATTCTGAAGTAACATTCCCGTAACCCAGGTTCGATTCCTGGCAGGGCCTTGGTTTTTTGTGTACGAACTTGAAACATGACAACTTATGCCCTACATACACTATACAGTCGTTTTGGCAGGAGAGCACCTACAGCCTTTGCTATTAGTCCATTTCA
>Ga0307511_10004491_pt1 | contig 14241 bp, 9 predicted proteins | sample 13_EM_MG_FD_200266 | JGI IMG/M metagenome (GOLD analysis project Ga0307511, IMG submission 200266) | Populus trichocarpa ectomycorrhiza microbial communities from riparian zone in the Pacific Northwest, United States - 13_EM | ecosystem: Host-associated > Plants > Roots > Unclassified | place...
TTAACTATTCTTGGAGGTTTATTATTAGGCTGTGTATATGGCTTTATCGTGCTGTTCAATTCAGCCCTGGAAGCTATTAAGTAGGTAGTCCTCCCATTGTCCGCATAAAAAATCCCGGGACCTTTACAGATCCCGGGATTTTTTATGCGGAACTAATTCTATTTGTTCAGGTACATTACTTCCTTCACCAGTTTTACCGTCCGGGTAATGTCCGGAATGGCCAATGCAGCCAGATTCGGGGCATAGTGGAGCGGTGCGTCAGCGGAAGTGATCCGGCGTATCGGTGCATCCAGGTAATCAAACCCTTCTTTTTGGATGCGGTAGCTGATCTCGGAGGAAACGGAAGCGAAAGGCCATTGCTCTTCTACGATCACCAGCCGGTTAGTCTTTTTCACGCTCTCCAGGATTGTCATCCAGTCCAGGGGGCGAATAGTGCGCAGGTCGATCACCTCTGCATTAACGCCTTCTTTTTCCAATTCTGCCGCAGCGCCCAGGGCCACTTTCATCATTTTGTTGTAGGAAACGATGGTAACGTCTTTCCCCTGCTTCTTCACATCGGCCTTTCCTAATTCAATATAGTATTCTTCATCAGGAACTTCTGACTTATCGCCATAAGTGGTCTCTCCTTCCATAAAGATCACGGGGTCTTCTTCATACCGGATCGCCTGTTTGAGGAGGCCTTTGGCATCATATCCGTTGCTGGGGGATACTACTTTGATACCGGGTATATTGGCATAATAGCTTTCGAAAGCCGTAGAGTGCTGGGCGCCTAATTGTCCGGCAGAGCCGTTGGGTCCGCGAAAAACGATGGGGCAGCTTAACTGTCCGCCGCTCATAGCCAGCATTTTAGAAGCTGTATTTAAGATCTGGTCCAGCGCCAGTACTGCGAAATTAAAAGTCATAAATTCCACGATGGGACGAAGGCCATGCTGAGCAGCCCCTACTCCTACGGCAGCAAAGCCCAGTTCAGAGATCGGCGTGTCGATTACGCGTTTGGGGCCAAATTCATCCAGCATTCCCTGGCTAACCTTATAAGCGCCGTTGTATTCGGCCACCTCTTCTCCCATTAAAAAGACACGATCATCGCGACGCATTTCTTCATTCATGGCTTCGCGCAGAGCCTCCCGAAAAGCAATTTGTCTCATTCGTAATTATTTATTTAATAGCGGTCCTTTGGACAATGGACCTGTGGTCCATTCTTGTCGTTCGAGCCGCAAAATTATTGGTTGTCAGGGACATTATCAAATCGCATTCCCGGCCTTTTTACTTTAAATATATTTCACATGTGTATGTAAAAAATGAAGGCATTTTAGTGGTTTTAGCGGGCTCTGGTCACCGGGCGGCTCATGCAGGTCATTAGTTGAGCTGATGCACCTGCTGGCTGACCTGTTGGCGCGTCTGCTGGCTGATCCGTTCTCTGAGTATTTTCCGGGCAAGATGGATACGGCTTTTGATGGTGCCCAGTGTTATATCGATCAGATCGGCAATTTCCTGGTATTTATAGCCTTCATAATGGAGGCAAAAAGGAATTCGTAGACTATCCGGCAAGGCATGAACGACTGCGAGGATCTCTTTCGCTTCCAGGCTGCCACCGGCAGGATTGCCCGTGGCAGTCTCTTTATTTTCCGGAAGGTCCCGGAGGTAAAAGTTGAAGATCTTTTTGGTTCTCCCTTTCCGGCGATAGTTGTTAATAAAGGTATTACGCATGATCGTGTATAGCCATCCCTTAATATTCGTCTCATCCGTATATTGCCCTCTGTTGGCCAAAGCCCGGCAGAGCGTTTCCTGCAGCAGGTCTTTGGCGCTTTCACTATCATGCGTAAATACAACGGCATAAGGTTTGAGGTATTCGATATTGCTTATCAGAAGTTGATTAAATTCAGCCATAGACGTTTGATTGATTGGTAATGATAATGATGGATCAAAATTATGCCCATGCCGGATAGCAGGCAATAGACATAGTAGGGAAAATGATGTATAAATTATCGTAGGAATTGTTGGGAAGACCGGTAATTTCGAATAAAGTAAAAGCATCTCACATGCAAGCCATCATCGATCATCTGCAGAAAATAACCATCAATTACTCCGGCAGGCTAAGCGCTATCCCGGAAGAAGCTTATTGCCACAAGTCCGGGCCGGGTAAATGGAGCAAGAAAGAGATCCTGGGGCACCTGGTCGATTCCGCCCAGAATAATATACGGAGGTTTGTCGTGGCCCAGTATGAAGAAATTCCCCGGATCGTCTATAACCAGGATAAGTGGGTAGCTATTGCAGACTACCAGCATTATCCTACCGATGACCTGGTGAATTTATGGAGCCTTCTGAACCGGCATATCTGCCTGGTGCTGAAGAATGCCTCTCCCGAAGCGGCACAACGCAGATGTGGTAATTCAGATACGGAGGTGCCTACGATCGAATGGCTGGCGGCAGATTATTGCAATCATTTGCTGCATCATCTGCATCAGATCCTGGAGTTGGATCCGATAGCCTATCCGTAAAGGTTTCGGGGTTGTGAAAGTTATAATTTTTGGAGGAAGGTGTGCAGCAGCAAAGACCTGTCGTTAAGGGAGGATTAAGCCTGGAGACTTAAAAAGGCACTAATTAAGCCTGGAGACTTAATTTTGGACAATTAAGCCTGGAGACTTAATTTTGGATAATTAAGCCTGGAGACTTAATGCCAGGAAATGCGAAAAGGGGCCTTTTTTATTTAACACCGACGCTTACATTAAAAGTATATTCATGACGAAGCACGCTATTATTACAGGAGACATCGTTGCATCGAGGAACATAGCTCCCTTGCAAAAGGAGAAGTTGTATTCCGATATCGATGCGTTCCTGCGTTCCCTGAAAAAAAAATGGTTGCTGGAATATGAAACATACAGAGGAGACAGTATTCAGTGTGAAGCCCGGTCTCCGGAATTGTCGCTCAGGGTTGCCCTGATCATCCGGTCTTACGTAATGGGATATACCCCGGATGAAATGAAGAAGAAAATATTAAGGTCGCAAAAAAAAGGGGCGGTGCCAAAAGGATATTTCAATGTAGCTTTTGATATCAGGCTGGCTATAGGAATAGGGGAAGTGGATTTTATAAAGAGGAAGAAACTAAGCAGTTCCGACGGGATAGCTTTTCAACTATCCGGAGAGGCGCTGGATAATCTGAAAGAAGAGCCCCGGCGACTGGTGTTCAAATCCGCCGACCAAACCCTGAATATCGACATCGAGCCCCTGATCTATCTTCTGGATGCGTTAACGCAAAAATGGACGCAAAATCAGGCTGTACTGGTATTGAACAAATTGCAGGACAAAAAAGATGAAGAAATAGCAAAGCTATTTAAAATAAGTATCTCGGCAGTTAACCAAAGAAAGAGGACTGCTCAATGGACTGCTATTGAAAAAGCGGTAACGTATTTTGAAACAAAATTGAAAAAATAGTATGACAGCCTTTTTCACGCACGAAGAAGGAAGTATCCTATTAAGATTATTAATAGCGCATCTTCTTACAGACTTTTTCTGGCAGCCCGATAAATGGGTGAGAGGAAAGGAGGGGCGGATATGGAGCTCTAAGTATCTTTGGTACCATTGCATACTGACAGGGATCGTCGCCTGGATATTTCTCTGGAATGTACATCTTTGGTGGGCGGGCCTGCTGATCATGTTCCTGCACATGCTCATCGACGGCATCAAATCGACTCTTAGCAGGAGGATCAATGAGAGCGGCAATTATACTGCTGAAAAAAAAGCAAAGATCGGGCTAAAGCTGTTTACGATCGACCAACTCAGTCATATTCTTGTTCTTGTAGCAATATGGCTTTTTGTTATCGATGGGTATGACAGAGCCTATCTTCTGTTGAAAAAGACATTGCCGGATTACCGGATGCTGCTGCATGCTGCCGGTTATTTGTTCATACTTGAGCCCGTAGGATATTTTATCGGCTTCCTGACCAGGAGATGGTCAAGTGAATTGAATATGGAAGACAGTTTAAATGACGCGGGGAGATGGATCGGGATGCTTGAAAGGATATTGATACTGACATTGGTCTACATGGGGCAGTTTGCCGCCATAGGGTTTCTGATTACTGCAAAATCCCTGTTGAGAGTCATTGACAGACCTGATAAGTCAACGACAGATCCGGGGTTCGTACAACCTTTCAGTTCCAGAAAGCACACTGAATATGTATTAATAGGGACATTTCTCAGTTTTGCCATCGCACTGGGAACCGGGCTTGTTATTAATTATTTTCTTGGATTTTAGAAGGCGGGAATTACCGGGATACCCTGAACCGGCCAGGTGAATTCATTTGGACTGCACAGGTCTGGCCTGTTCGAATGCCAGGATAAAGCTTGTTCCCTCGCCGGGCTGGGAGTTTACATCGATGGAGGCGTGATGGGATTGAAGGATATTCCAGGTAGCTGCCAGGCCCAGTCCGAAGCCATTGGTCTTGGAGGTGAAATAGGGCTCGAAGATCCGGGAAATGTTCTCTTCTGTAATGCCACTCCCGTTATCATTGATGAATACCTTATAGTGAGCCGGTTCTTCTTTTATCGAAATGGTGATATTTCCTGACTCTTTCGGCACGGCTTCGATGGCATTAATGACAATATTGAGAAAGGCTATTTTCAATTTTTCCATATCCGCCATTATATAGGCAGGATGGTCAGGATAGGACAGTTCCAGGCGGATACTTTTCAGGGAGATCCTGTCCGAGGCTGCGGCCAGGGTGGTATCAATAATGGCTTGCAGGGGGGCCCTTTGCAGGGAGATCTCAGCGGGGCGGGACAAGTCGAGCAATTCAGAGATGAGCCCGTCGATACGTCCGCAGTTACGGGCGATGATATCCAGGTAAATATTTGCTTCTTCGCTATTGATCTCGGGCTTTAACTGTTCGACTGACAAATTAATATTCGTCAGCGGGTTCCTCACCTCATGTGCCAGCGTCCGGAGCAGTGTGGCCGTCGATCTCAATTTTTCAATCTGAAAAGAGGCTCTTTCAATCCGCTTGAGATTGGTGATATCATGAATAATGCCCTGGATATAGGCTTCCCCATTGGAATGAGCCTGCCGGGAAATGGACAAAATGCAATTCTTTTTTTCCCTGTTCCGGGTCAACATTTCTATTTCTTCGTCTTCTATCTCTCCTGCCTTCTCCAGCTTTTCCTGTAGCAGGGCAGCCATCTCTTTGCGGGCAAACAGGTTATAGAGGCTTAATTCCTTTAATTCTTCTTTATTGAATTTGAATAATTGGCAGGTAGCCGCGTTCGCGTCCCGGAAGACCAGGTTCTCTCCGGCCAGAAAGACCGCATCTTTAGATCGTTCGAAGATATTCCTGAATTTACGCTCATTGGCTTTCAGGGCTTTGAGATAGGCGCTTCTTTCCAGGGCATAGCGGATACAACGTTCCAGTTTCTCGGTATTGATCTCCGATTTCACCAGGTAATCCACGGCGCCAATCGTCATCGCCTGGATGTCCACTTCCCGGTTGCCGATCCCAGTGAGGAGAACCAGGGGGTCTTCACAGCCCAGCATTATAGCATCCCGTAATAGCTCCAGTCCTGTCTTTTCCCCCAGGAGATAGTCCAGAAAATAAATGTCGTACCGGGTCTGGCGAATCCGTTCCAACGCTTCGTCGTATTTGTAACACCAGTCTATCTGAAATTCTTTTTCGGGAATATCCCTGATACAGGCCTCAATTATTAAAAAATCATCTTCATCATCTTCTACGATCAAAATGCGCGTCGGTAAAATTGGGGGCAGCATGCATTATCGGTTTAAAATTGGAATTAAAATAGGGCATTTTTCCCATCTATCCTGCCTACGGTTCTTTTTTTTCCCGTTTTAGAGGCAGAGATACAATGAAAAGGGCTCCTTCTCCCGGCCGCCCCCGGGCCGAGATAAAACCTTTGTGTTTCTCAACGATCTTTTTGCAAAGGGCCAGGCCGATACCCGTGCCTTCATATTCCGTATTGGAATGAAGACGCCGGAACATGTCGAATATCTGCTCAGCATATTTCTGGTCAAAGCCAATACCATTGTCTTCTATATAAATCCTGCAATACCGTATTTCCGGCTCTTTCCCGCTATTGCCCTCGTTAGCAAGGCTCAATTCGTGACGCACCTGGATAATGGGGGGAATTTGTTTTTTGCTGTATTTCAGCGAATTGTTGATCAGGTTGGCAAAAAGAGGCACCATGAGGCCGGCGTTGGCGGGTAATATGGGCAGTGTATCAAGGATAATTTCGGCATTTTTCTCCCGGATAGGGCCTTCCATTTCCGATAATACCTCCCGGAATACTCCGTTGAGGTCCACTTCCTGAAAGGGTTCCTGTTCCCCGGACATTTTGGAAAACCGCAGGATATCATTGATCAGGTCCTGCATCCTTTTGGCAACCTGTTGTATACGGGAGAGATATAACTGGCCATCTTTATTTAACCCCTGCTGATGATCGGACAGAAGCCGGTCGCTGAACATGCGGATCTTACGCAAAGGGGCCTGCAGGTCATGGGATGCCATAAAGGCGAACAGATCCAGGTCTTTATTGGCTGTCTCCAGGCTGGAAATATTCTCCAGCAGTTGTCTGTTCAGCTGGATCACCTGTTCTTCCGAGGCTTTTCTTTCACTGATCTCTATCTCCAGGCTTTTATTGATAGCCACCAGTTTTTGCTCCTGCGCCAGCAACCGGTGATTTTTTCTATAAAGGTCTACAAAGACTCCGACTTTCGCCCGAAGCAGGTCGGGGTTCACCGGTTTGTAGATATAGTCCACTGCCCCTGCCCGGTAGCCCTTAAAGATATTTTCCTCGCCGTAATTATTGGCCGTTATAAAAATAATGGGGATGTGCCTCAATCTTTCCCGCTCATAGATCAGGGATGCCGTCTCAAATCCATTGAGATTGGGCATCTGCACGTCCATAAGAATAAGGGCAAAGTCAAAATCGGTGAGCAATATCTTCAATACCTGCCGTCCTGAGCTGGCTTTGATCACCCGGTAGCCATCAGGCTCCAGCAGGCTCTCCATGGAAAGCAGGTTGTCTTCCCGATCATCTACGATTAATATCTTAGGCTGCATGGGTCAATTTTATTTATAGAACCATACCCGCATCAAAGACAGGAGCTGGTCGATCTTTAAAGGCTTGGTGATATAATCGGAGGCTCCCGCTTCGATACATTTTTGCCGGTCGCCTTTCATAGCTTTGGCTGTCACGGCGATGATGGGCAAGGTGCTGTTCTTATGTTCCCGCCTGATCTTCTGTGTTGTCTCATAACCGTCCATTTCAGGCATCATGATATCCATCAGCACCATATCGATCTTTTGCCGGTCGTCATTGATAATACCAATCGCCTCCTTTCCACTCTCCGCCGTGATCACGTTCATATTATACCGTTCGAAAACGGTGGTCAACGCAAATAAATTCCGCACGTCATCATCCACGCAAAGGATGTTCTTGCCGGTGAGAATATCGTCTTTCCTCCGGATATTCTCGATCACTTTTCTTTTCTCCGGAGCCAGTTCCTTATGGTTGATATGCAATTGCAATACAGTCTCTTCCAGCAGGTGTTCCAGTGAATTCACGCCTTTAAGCAGTACGGTATTAGAGCTCTTGTTAAGATGATACAATTCCTTTTTGTCAAAATCCTTCGCTGAATATACGATAACGGGGGTAAGTTTTTTCTTACTCGCGCTCACCTGGCTGACCAGGTCGATACCGGAAATATCCGGCAAGGTATAGTCAAGGATGATGCAATCAAATTCTTTTATATTACTCTCCAGCAGCGCCTTTTTCCCGGTAGTGGCGATGGTCACGTCCATGTTGTCGCCCTGCAGCATTTTGGTGATCTGGGAAGAGTCGATCTCGTTGTCTTCGACTACGAGGATACGCTTGGATTCTTTTTTATTGAAGACGATGATGTCTTCGAAAAGTTCGTTGAGCGACTCATTTTCCAGGGGTTTTAGCAGGAAGCTCCTGGCGCCCCGTTTGAGGGCCAGCAACTGATTTTCCTCACCGGATATGAGATGAATGGGGATATGGCGGTAATTAAGGTCATTGCGGAGGAGGTCCAGCACTTTCCAGCCACTGGTATCGGGCAATTTTACATCCAGGGTGATGGCGATGGGCAGAAACCGGTTGATGAAGTCGAACACTTCGATATAGTTGGTGGCTACTACCGCTTTCAGGCCATAATTATGCGCTTTTTCAATGATGATCTTTCCGAAGCGAAGGTCATCCTCCACGATCAGTACGATCTTATCATCGGGCTGGATGGAAGTACGATCGTCCCCGGAGTCATTGATCATCTCGTTGACGATATTCATCTGGGGAGAGTCAATTCCGTCATTGGCGACACGCAGGGAGTTAAGGAGGGTATCGATCACTCCGCTTTCCACGCCCAGTTGTAACTGATGATAAGCGTTCAGGTTATCGGAAGTCTCTTTTGACAGGATACCGGTAACAGGGTCCATGGGCACGAACAACGTAAAGGTGCTGCCTTTCGTAGGGATGCTTTCCAATTCAATAGTCCCTCCGAGTAATTCGGCCAGGCCACGGCTGATGGATAGTCCGAGTCCTGTTCCTCCATATTTACGGCTGGTGGATCCTTCCGCCTGCTGGAAGGCCTCGAAGATAATGTTCTGCTTCTCCTGGGGAATCCCGATTCCCGTGTCGCTGATGGCAAAGGCAACCACTTTTTTGGCATTGTCCAGGCTGTTGTTCCCCTGTTTCCAGCTCTTATCCGCTTCGTAAATGCTTAGTTTGACCTCTCCTTTTTCTGTGAATTTAAAGGAGTTGGAGAGCAGGTTCTTCAGGATCTGGTTGAGCCTTTGCAAATCTGTCTCCATGCTCAGTGGCAGTTTCGGATCCGTCTCAATAGTAAAGCGCAGGTGTCTGGCCTCTGAAATGGGTTTGAATGTCGTCTCCACAAAGGAGGCGATCTCTCCAAAACGAACGGGGGAGATATTAGCGCTGATGAAGCCGGATTCGATCTTGGAAAGGTCCAGGATGTCATTAATGAGCTGGATCAGGTCATCCCCGCAGGAGTGGATCGTCTTGGCGTAGCGGATCTGCTTATCCGTAAGGTTCCCTTCCACATTTTCATATAATTGCTGAGCAAGGATGAGCAGGCTGTTCAGCGGTGTGCGCAGCTCATGGGACATATTCGCCAGGAATTCCGATTTGTATTTGGACGTGAGGGTGAGCTGTTCGGCTTTTTCTTCCAGGGATTTCCTCGCTTCTTCCACTTCTTTGTTCTTGGCTTCCACTTCATTCTTTTGCTTAACGAGCAGCAGGGCTTTATCCTGCAGTTCATCGTTGGTCCTTCGGAGTTCCTCCTGCTGTATCTTTAATTCACCGGCCAGGGATTGAGACTGGGCCAGGAGCTCTTCCGTTCTTGTATTCGCTTCGATCGTATTGAGCACGATACCGATACTTTCCGTCAACTGGCTCAGGAAGTCCAGGTGAGTCTCCCCGAAGGCGTCGAGGGAGGCCAGCTCGATCACGGCCTTTACTTTGTTCTCGAAGAGTACGGGCAGGATGATGAGATTAGCCGGCTTGGCTCTTCCCAGCCCCGAGCTGATCTTTATATAATTGCCGGGTACATTGGAGAGAATGATCCTTTCTTTTTCAAAGGCTACCTGTCCGACCAGGCCTTCCCCGATGGAAAACTCTGTGGGAATATTCCTGTCCGATTTATAGCCATAGGCGGCGAACAGGCTGAGCTTATCCACTTTTGTGTCCTCATCCTGCTTTAGGATATAAAAGGCGCCATAGTGTGCGACAACTACCTGGGCTAATTCAGACAGGATACGCTGGGTCACGGTATTGAGGTCTTTTTGCCCCTGCAGCATCTGGGTGAATTTCGCCAGGTTGGATTTGAGCCAGTCCTGTTCCTGGTTGCGCAGGGTCGTCTCTTTCAGGTTAGCGATCATTTGATTAATGGTATCCTTCAGGGCTTCCACTTCTCCTTTAGCCTCGACACGAATGGTACGGGTGAGGTCTCCTTTCGTTACTGCGGAGGCCACTTCGGAAATGGAGCGAACCTGTGTAGTGAGGTTCTGTGCCAGTTGGTTTACATTTTCTGTCAGATTCTTCCAGATACCGGAGGCGCCGGGAACGCTGGCCTGTCCGCCCAATCTTCCTTCCACACCCACTTCACGGGCCACAGTGGTCACCTGGTCGGCAAACAGGGCCAGGGTATCGATCATTTCATTAATGGTGTCTGTCAACTGGGCTACTTCACCGCGGGAAACGATGGAAAGTTTCTGCTTGAGGTTGCCGGTAGCCACCGCTGTCACCACTTTGGCAATCCCACGTACCTGGTTGGTCAGGTTGGAGGCCATCATGTTCACGCTATCGGTAAGGTCTTTCCAGGTACCGGCCACGCCCCGTACTTCGGCCTGGCCTCCCAGTTTGCCTTCCGTTCCCACTTCACGGGCCACACGGGTCACTTCGAAGGCAAAGGAGTTCAGTTGTTCCACCATGGTGTTGATGGTATTCTTCAGATCGAGGATCTCCCCTTTTACTTCGATGGCCACTGTTTTGGAAAGGTCACCACTGGCCACGGCTTTGGTAACTTCGGCGATATTGCGCACCTGTGCGGTGAGGTTACCCGTCATTTGGTTAACGGAGTCGGTGAGGTCTTTCCAGGTACCGGCCACACCGGGCACGAAGGCCTGGCCTCCTAATTTACCGTCCGTACCTACCTCACGGGCCACACGGGTGACCTCTGAAGCGAAGGCGCGGAGCTGATCCACCATGGTGTTCAGGGTTTCTTTCAACTGCAGGATCTCTCCCCGTACGTCCACGGTGATCTTTTTCGACATATCCCCGTTGGCTACCGCAATGGCCACTTCAGCGATATTACGTACCTGGGCGGTGAGGTTACCTGCCATTTGGTTCACCGAATCTGTAAGGTCCTTCCAGGTACCGGCCACGCCAGGTACGAAGGCCTGCCCCCCCAGCTTGCCTTCCGTTCCCACTTCACGGGCCACACGGGTCACTTCCGAAGCAAAGCCTCTCAATTGGTCCACCAGGGTATTAATGGTATTCTTTAATTCCAGGATTTCTCCCTGTACATCCACGGTGATCTTCCGGGAAAGGTCGCCGTTGGCAATGGCAGTCGTTACCTCCGCGATATTACGCACCTGGGAGGTCAGGTTGCTGGCCATTTTATTAACGCTGTCGGACAGGTCTTTCCAGGTGCCTCCTACGCCCGGTACGTCTGCCTGTCCTCCCAGTTTGCCTTCGGAACCCACTTCACGGGCCACACGGGTCACTTCCGAACCAAACGAGTTCAACTGGTCCACCATGGTATTGATCGTATTCTTCAATTCCAGGATCTCTCCTTTTACATCCACGGTGATCTTCCGGGAAAGGTCGCCTTTGGCTACAGCCGTCGTCACTTCCGCAATATTACGAACCTGCCCGGTCAGGTTGCTGGCCATTCCATTCACGGAGTCCGTCAGGTCTTTCCATACCCCTCCTACCCCTTCTACAGCGGCCTGTCCTCCCAGTTTGCCTTCAGAGCCCACTTCACGGGCCACGCGGGTCACTTCCGAAGCAAAGCCCCTTAGCTGGTCCACCATGGTGTTGATCGTATTCTTCAATTCCAGGATCTCTCCTTTTACGTCTACGTCGATCTTCCGGGAAAGGTCACCCGTTGCCACGGCCGTGGTGACTTCCGCGATATTACGCACCTGCGACGTGAGGTTGCCCGCCATGATATTTACAGAGTCCGTCAGATCTTTCCAGGTACCTCCTACGCCCGGTACGTCTGCCTGTCCCCCCAGTTTACCTTCGGAGCCCACTTCACGGGCCACGCGGGTCACTTCGGAGGAGAAAGAGTTCAACTGATCCACCATGGTATTGATCGTGTTCTTTAATTCCAGGATCTCTCCTTTTACATCCACCGTAATTTTACGGGAGAGATCGCCTTTTGCTACGGCAGTTGTCACTTCCGCGATATTCCGCACCTGGCCGGTCAGGTTACTGGCCATCCCGTTCACGGAGTCCGTCAGGTCTTTCCAGGTGCCCCCTACCCCTTTCACATGCGCCTGTCCACCCAGCCTCCCCTCTGTACCCACTTCCAGAGCCACGCGGGTTACTTCGGAGGAGAAGGAGTTCAACTGATCCACCATGGTATTAATGGTGTTTTTCAATTCCAGGATCTCCCCTTTTACGTCCACCGTGATCTTTTTGGAGAGGTCGCCCTTGGCTACGGCTGTGGTGACTTCCGCGATATTACGCACCTGGGCCGTGAGGTTACTTCCCATCCGGTTGACACTATCGGTAAGGTCTTTCCACACCCCGGCTACCCCTTTTACTTTGGCTTGCCCTCCCAGTTTACCTTCGGAGCCCACTTCCAGGGCGACACGGGTCACTTCCATGGAGAACAGATTCAATTGTTTCACCATATCATTTACCTCCTTGGCGATGCGGGAGAACTCCCCCTGTAAAGTATGACCGCCAATTTCCAGGGGCATTTCCTGGGATAGATTGCCTTTAGCTACGGAGCTGATCACATGGGCAATCTCAATGGTAGGGTGCACCAGGTCGGAGATCAGGGCATTGAGTGAATCCACGCCTGTGCCCCAGGAGCCTTTTGCGTTGGGAACTTCTATGCGCTGGGTAAGTTTGCCTTGTTTGCCGATGGTATTACCGGCCTTGGTGAATTCCAGCATCATTTGCTCATTGAGTGAAATGATCTCGTTGAGAGTATCGCAAATCTTGCCTTTCACACCTACTTCGTCGATCGGCATCCGTACGCTGAAATTTCCGTTCCTGACCTCCATTAATATCCGCAGAAGTTCTTTGTCATTCAGCAACGATTCATCCGGGGGCATCTCCCATTTGATACGGGAGGAGCCGTTCTTACTCACCGGGCTGGTCGCAGAAGAGGGCGTTTTTTTACCTGCCGGAGCGGTTGATGGGGCCAATTTTCCCCCTCTTTTTTTAATATCTTTATTCGGTGGCATCAGTAACTATTTTTTTTAGCAATTTAAACTTTTAATATAGTAAAAAATCAAATAAGATTGTATATAAAAGCCACAATTGGCAAGGTTATAGTATAGTACCCTTGAATGGAAATCACCAATTTCAGGTCGTGTTTGTAGAATGATTATATCAAGGTAATGATTTCGCATTAAATTAATAATTTTAAAGACCCTTAAGAATAACAGCCTGGTTTTATTCATCAGAACAATCATTATTTTTATGAAAAGCAACTCACAACATCTCATTTTCATTGTAGACGATGATCCGGATGACAGGCAGATCATACTGGATGCTTTTTTGGAAAACAGTCCCCAGATCGATTATGTATTCATCGAGAATGCAGAAACGCTCCTGGAGAATCTGTATTCTGATGAATCTGACTATCCGGCCCTTATCTTATTGGATCTGAACATGCCCGGCATGCTTGGACTACAGGCGCTCAAGGAGATCAGGGGGAATAAGAAGTTCAGTCAAATCCCCATCATTGTGCTTACCACGTCCACGCTTAACCAGGATCGTAGAACCTCTTACGAATTAGGTGCCAGTTGTTACCTCCACAAGCCGGATTCCTATGGAGAATTGGTGGATCTCACCAATTCCATAGTAAAACTCTGGCTGCACGAAAATTAATATTTTTTCGAGAGGTTCTGATCCAGTTCAAGACATTAAAAAAGTGTGGAAAATTTTCCACACTTTTTTAATGTCTTTCAGACGGGACAATGCATTAGATTTCTTCCCTCACCCCGATCATTTATGCCCCGGACAAGAATTGTCTTTTCATCTCCTGCAATTGTCCATAGGTCAAAGAATTTTCCTCCGACAGGGCAGCCGGGGTAGTTTTATGCAACCAACAGGGCCGGTTTTAGTGCAACCGGCCTGAAAATCGTAATTTCCCGGTGGGAGGATCGTTGGTCCAAAGTAAAAGCAAAGAGTTCCTTTATGAAATTTTTCTGGAAATATGTCTTTCCGCCTTTATATGGGTTATTGTTCTACACCATTATAAGACTGGTAAGCGATATCACAAATGATGACAAATTCTGGGAGCGTCCCTGGCAGCAGAATGCTATTGAAATCGGGTCGGTCATCCTATTCTCCTACGGTCTGGTGCGGGTGCCCATATATTTCGTCAACAAATTCAAAAAAAGAAAGGGAAAATATAGTGTGAAGACAGTATTCCTCGAATTCGTGGAAATATTGCTGGCTGCCCTTATCATGGCGACAACAGTGTGTTGCATTATCCATTACCTGACCCATGATCCG
>Ga0307511_10004492_pt1 | contig 14240 bp, 8 predicted proteins | sample 13_EM_MG_FD_200266 | JGI IMG/M metagenome (GOLD analysis project Ga0307511, IMG submission 200266) | Populus trichocarpa ectomycorrhiza microbial communities from riparian zone in the Pacific Northwest, United States - 13_EM | ecosystem: Host-associated > Plants > Roots > Unclassified | place...
ATTTTGAATATAACAAAAATTACAGGGTTGTAATTTTCTTCTTACCACAAAATTTTCTGATAGTTAGATGCTTAAGTAAGAACCAGGAAACATTTTGCACCGACCTAATCAGTATATATACCACTCGAAGACAGTTTGAAGCACCACACCTTATATCAGCTACTGCTTGCAGATACTTTTTATCATCCTCCAGAACTCACTGTTTGTTATTTATTTTCGCTAGACTGCACATCTCAGAAAAAATTACTCATTTATTTTTACTTTGCAAGGCAAGGGATGAATATTTGACAACAAGATTTTGTTGGATCATTTTGCAGCGTGCTTCAAGTTAGTCACATGCCATCCTAATACTGCAAACCAAAACCTTCATGCATACGGAATCATGCTTATTGTAAGTTATCCTCATTTAGTCTTAGAAAAGAAATTTGATTGCAGAATAAAAAATTTCTGAATTGTGGCTTTGAACTTATATTTGCTTTTGATACCATGTCATTCAGAATTGACTTTAGGGGACTTTATTTCATTGCTCTTTTAACTTAAACTGATGAATCTTGAAAACTCTTTACTACAAAAAAAAAGAAGGTCCTCCATAATGAAATTTAGCATCCCCTTTCAAAATACTTGTTGATCGTTCCTTGTGGATTAACTGGATCCGCCAGTATCTGACATTGTTCACTTGCCTGTGCAGGCTGCAGTGACTACTCTTCTTCTCATTATTGTTAACTGCTCTGACCAGGCTCTCTCTACACGAGAAAAAAGAGCAGCTAAATCCAGAGAAGCCGCAGCAAGGCAAGCACGAGAAACTGCACAAGCACGTGAAAGGTGGAAAGTTGCAAAAAATGTTGCCAAGAAAGGGGGATCCGCGCTGCAAGCACAGTTGTCCCAGACATTTTCTCGCAGAACATCTGGATTTAAAGCAGAGCAGCCAAAGGTTTCAGATGTGGGTAAATCTCAAACTGAGGCTGCTTTGTTACCACCTATGCCTTCAGGTACTGCAAGTGCATCATCCGAGAAAGCAAAGAAAAAAGAACCAAGCACCCTTACAAAAATGATGCATGCTCTTGAAGATGATCCTGATGGTCAGGAAGGATTTAAATTGGAGATTGGAGACAAAAATATAAAAAAGCAAATGCCAAAGGGTAAACAATTGCATTCTCACACCCAAATTTTCAAGTATGCATATGGTCAGATTGAGAAGGAGAAAGCTATGCAGCAGGACCAAAAGAACCTGACTTTCTCAGGAATAATTTCAATGGCTACTGATACTGATGTCAAGACTAGGCCTGTGATTGAGGTTGCATTTAAGGATTTAACCCTCACGTTGAAAGGAAAAAAGAAACATCTGATGAGGGGTGTCACTGGGAAAATCATGCCCGGCAGAGTTTCTGCTGTCATGGGACCATCTGGAGCTGGCAAGACTACTTTTCTTTCTGCCTTGGCAGGAAAAGCAACTGGATGCACTATGACAGGCTCAATTCTCATAAATGGGAAGAATGAATCAATCCATTCATATAAGAAAATTATTGGTTTTGTTCCACAAGATGATATTGTTCATGGGAACCTGACAGTGGAAGAAAATCTGCGATTCAGTGCAAGGTGCCGGTAAGCAAAATCTAACAGTTTTTGCTAATGTATTTATTATTACTCGTGTATTTTCCCATTTCCTTTCCTAAGTGCAAGTAATTATTGTTTCTACATGGAGAAATATAAAGAGGACAGTAGCATATATAAGCAAAATCATTCTGCTCATGGTTTCATAACTGTAACTCAACTCAACAATTACATCTGCAATTTTCAGATCTGGAAATTGATGCAATTTTCTTTTCTCACGTAAAAATATGTAACTTAATCTTGATCCAGTTTTATCTGTTGTTTTTGGTTAATGTTTTTCCTCTCAAATCTGGCTTAATGAACACAAAAAACTCTTGAAATTATGCTTAATTTTGATAGCCAGTCTCCTAGTCTATTAACTTGGCATCACAAACATTCATCAACTTTTCAACTTTCTCGCTGAACTTCTTCCCTTCAACTGCTATTGTTCATGTGGCATCTTCCCTTCACAGTTTCTTGAATTCTCTGCTTTGCAGTTAATTTCTACTGATTCTGCTACTCCACTCTTGTTATATTTTTTCTAATATTTTTCTTGTTGGGCTTCTTACTGGAGATTATCTGCCGACATGCCTAAAGCTGATAAGGTTCTGGTTATTGAAAGAGTTATTGAGGCATTGGGACTGCAGACAGTGAGGGATTCTGTGGTTGGGACTGTGGAGAAACGAGGAATTTCTGGAGGCCAGAGAAAACGTGTGAATGTTGGGCTTGAAATGGTCATGGAACCTTCACTACTGATTTTAGATGAGCCTACATCTGGTTTGGACAGTTCATCATCACTGTTACTTATAAGAGCTCTACGACGTGAAGCACTAGAAGGGGTAAACATCTGCATGGTAGTACATCAACCAAGGTAAGTTTCTTCTCTCTCTGAAGCCAAAATGCCATAGAGATATTCCCTCCTGTAAACTATCAAATGCTTGATAATTGTATCTGGTTCTCTAATCAGTGTAGCTTGAGCAACAAAAGAAGAAAAACACAAGGTGTGACTTATAGCTGATAAAACACTGCCCCTTGTTGCAGATGTTTATTCTTCGTAGTAGCCTATCAGATTATTGAACTTCCACAACCCCTGAAATTTACCACAAATATACTGTTCTTGAATAATATATAGTGAAGAGTAAAATGGAAGTTCATATCTCGGTGTAAAGCCTTTGCAATCTGCATCTGAGGAAAATAAAAGATTTGCTAGACAAGATACTACCAAGAGATCCCAATGCAGCCCTTTCACTTTTCTAACTTGATGTGAATGCTTAAGAAACTTGAAAGGTGATGCGAATGAATAGTAAGACAGAGAAAGGGATCATCCGAATACTTATCTATCAAGTTATATTTCAATCCTGGCCTTTTACATGAGCCATGACAATGGTTTATTCATCATAAAAAAACAATCCAGAAATTTTCCGGATTTAATGGTTAGTTTCTTTTGATTCAGCTATGCCCTGTTCAAGATGTTTGATGATTTTATACTTCTGGCAAAAGGTGGCCTCACTGTTTATCATGGATCTGCAAAGAAAGTTGAAGAATACTTTGCTGGCCTTGGGATCACTGTACCAGAGCGTGTTACTCCTCCAGATCACTATATTGACATTCTGGAGGGTATAGTGAAAACAAACTCAAATGTGACTCATGAACAACTACCTATCAGATGGATGCTGCATAACGGGTATCCAGTACCACCAGACATGTTGCACTATGCTGATAGCATTGGTGCAACCTCTTCTGGCTTAAACTCAAGTGCTGCGGAGTCCACAGAACAATCTTTTGCTGGGGATTTATGGGCAGATGTTGTTTCTAATGTTGAGCTTCATCGAGATCATATAGAGCGCAACTATTTGAAGTCTAAGGATTTATCCAACCGAAGAACTCCTGGAGTTTCCCGTCAGTATAGATATTTCGTTGGAAGGTATGAAATCAATTTTTATTTTCTATGTAATAAGCATATGTGAGAAAAAGTTGTCTAATTCCGAGGCATTTGTTGAAGTCAACTCATATCCTCTAAAGATTATTTCATGACTAATTTGGCTTAACTAGCTCTGATAATGTAAAACGATAATTCAAATATTGGGTAGAGCTCAATTATTCCAGGCTTACAAATTAATAAGCAACTTTGCTTTGGAAGATGCAGTTTTAAGATAATCAATTTTGTTGGTCATTTCTGAAACCCCTAAATCCACAAGGTGCGTATTTAGTTAGTAAATTATGATGTGATAAACCATTGAATATTTGCTATTTTTTACATGCAAGGGAAAAATTTTATTTTGTAGGATTTATAGGCATTTACTTAATTAAGCTTAGTGAAGGCAAGATACATGTTGGTTAAACTGGTATTTTGTGGTCCAAAATTCATCGATTATTTGAAAGAGCACTGCATGGCTGTGCAATTTGAAGTATTTTTACAGACATTTTATTGTACATATCGTTTCTTTTCAGGATTTGCAAGCAACGACTACGAGAAGCTAGACTACAAGCAGTTGACTATTTGATTCTATTACTGGCTGGAGCCTGCTTAGGAACTCTTGCTAAAGTGGACGATGAAACATTTGGGTCCCTTGGTTATACTTACACTGTCATTGCTGTTTGTAAGTTGACAAACACAAACTCGTTAACTATGCCATATTAGTAATGAAGTTGATATGCTCTTGATCAAGAATAAGGGGATGGGAATTTGTTTTGCATCTTCCAGGAAACTATAATCCTCTCTTTAATCTCAATCGTTTAGGAAAAGAGTTTTCTTTTAATTAAATAAATATGTGTGCTGTGTTCTTTCTCATACATGCAATCTTCATTTCTGATTGCAGCGCTGCTATGCAAGATTGCAGCATTACGATCATTTACGCAGGATAAATTACATTACTGGAGAGAGAGTGAATCTGGAATCAGCAGTCTAGCTTATTTTTTATCAAAGGACACAATTGATCATTTCAACACAATTGTCAAGCCTCTAGTTTATTTATCCATGTTTTATTTCTTCAACAGTCCTAGATCAACATTTGCTGACAATTATGTGGTTCTGCTTTGCCTAGTGTACTGTGTGACTGGCATAGCTTACATTTTTGCAATCTACTTTGCACCAGGTCCTGCCCAGCTGGTATGTCATAGAAGATTCCACCGATCATCTCACAGCGCATTTCAATACATGTAGTTTCTTCATTTTCTACCAAATATGCTTCAAATTCTGTTTTCACTTCATGCAGTGGTCAGTGCTTCTTCCTGTTGTCCTGACTCTTGTTGCAAGCCAGGAGCAAGATAGTATACTGGTGAGGCATTTGGGATATCTGTGCTACCCAAAGTGGGCTATGGAAGCTTTTGTTATTGCAAATGCTGAAAGGTTTGTCATTGTGTCAGTAACTTAGCTTATCTCTAGCTAATTCGAACTACCCAGCCCATTTAACGTTCTCCTGCATTATGTATTCTAGATACTCCGGTGTCTGGTTGATAACTCGCTGCAACTCACTGAGGGAAAATGGCTACGATCTTGGTCATTGGGGTCTTTGTCTACAACTTCTCATTCTGACAGGCATACTCAGCCGTTTTGCAGCTTTTTTCCTGCTGGTGACCTTCCAAAAGAAGTGAGTTGGGAAATTACATATCGTTCTTTGTCCATGTTCTTAGTGTACAAATCAGAGTTGTTCAGTTTTGATACCCTTGTAGAGATCATACAAATCCTCAAAAGTGAATACAGCAGATATATAGCTAACACATTAATTAAATTAGTCTTCTAGATCAGCTGTAATGATCCAACATAAGTTCTGCAATCCCGTTGTATTTTATTTTTAGAGAAGCAGAGAGCTGATACTTTTTTTTTTTTTTTCATTTTGTATGATGCAAGAATAAATAAAAAAAGAAAAATCAATTTTACTCGTTCCGTTTCTTAATTATTAATACTTGTGGTTTAGATTTTATTCTCTTTGTAATTCTTCTCTCAACTTGATAATATTAATTTCTCTCTTTATCTATACTAATCGCTCTTTTACATCCACGTGTATATATATATATATATATTCAACATAAACACATGGGCTATAAAATGGTATTTCCCTGAATAAACAACTCTAATATTTTTGTGTTTAAAAAATGTTTTTATTTTTTTTTAAATTTTAAATTTTAAATTTAATTTTTTAAATATTTTCAAATGTATTAATATTAAAAATAAATGTTAAAATAAAAAATATTATTTTAATATATTTTTAAACAAAAATCATTTTAAAAATAAAAATAAATTTCTCCCTCGATTGAAACGGATTCCGTCCATCCTATTTATCAAGCAGTAAGCGCACGTTTGATTTTTTATAGAGAGAAATGAAATCAGCGTTTCGAAACGCCTACTTCTTCACAGTCTCACTCTCTCGCTCCTTGAACCCTAACACAAACCCAAACCTCAACCTCTCTCCCATTTTCCACAAACTCCCTCTCCTTTCCACCACCACCATCTATCTTTCACTCCCTCTCCTCATTTCTCGTCACCGAAAAGCACCAGGTCGCTCATTCTCCACAACTCTCACCATGTCAGGCGGTGCTGATTCTCCCTCTCCCTCACTAGATAAACAATTCGAAGAGCTTCGCTCGAAGCTAGAAGAATCAGGAAGATTGCGCGAAAAGATTCGAGCTGTTGTCTTAGAGATCGAGTCCACCACTCGACTCCTGCACTCTGGTCTCCTTCTCGTTCACCAATCCCGTCCCGTTCCAGGTTCTAAAGAAACGACACCGTTTTCTTTTCTCTTAATGCTCCCTCCTCCTAAGAAGTAATTTTTACTTGCATTTTTTTAATCTTTTGTGTGATTTGATGCAGAGGTTTTAGAGAAAGCAAAGGCGCAAATTGGAGTGTTGAAGGGGTTATATAATAGACTTGCTGAAATCATCCTCGAGTGTCCTGGTCAATATTACAGGTAGTTAAGAACCTGCGACATTTTTTTTATTTTGATTTTTTTAGCTTCATTTTGGTGTATTTGGCTACTGATTGCCTTATGGTATAGGTATCATGGTGATTGGAGGAGCGAAACACAAATTGTTGTTTCTCTGCTGACTTTAATGCATTGGTTAGAGACTGGCAATTTACTTATGCACACTGAAGCTCAGGAAAAACTTGGCTGTATGTTTTTCTTTTATCTTGTTTACGAATCATGATTAGTTAATAAACGCTTGCTCATGCTTTCGTTTTTCTTGTTGCTTCTGCAGTGAACAGCTTGGAGTTTGGTTTGGACATTGAGGACTATCTTATTGGTAAGTAATTTTTTGAAAAAAAAAGCATGTTTGATTTGTGTGATAATGTATATGGATTAGGTAATTAGACTTTGTTCTCATGGTGAAAAGTGGGTTTGCTTGAATATACTCAGGGTTTCTGGTATACATGTAAATATATGTTCAAATTCCAAAGCAAGTAAAAGAATTCAAATATTCACATGAATGGCATATAAAAATTCAGGTGGTAGTGGTGTCTGATTGTTTGTGATTGCGTGTTGACCTGCTTAGGTTATAGCTGCAGGTTTTGTCCACTTGACTTCATCAGCCAATGCTGACCAGTATCAGGAGGCCACTCTAATGAAATGCTTATTCCTGTGAATTAAATACCAAGTCGAAATCAAACTGTTTGAAGGTTGACAGGCCCATGTTAGAATGATATAGAGAAGATTGTCATGGCTCTTGCCCAAGAATGGCATGCATAAATTGAAATGGTTCAAATTTTTTACTTGTCAGAAGAAGTACCAAGTTGAAATCAAATAGTTTATTTTGAAATTCTGGGCACTAAACCCATGATTCAAACTCCTAAACCTTTCCTTTGTTTAAATTCTTGGATAATAAATTTTCAGTTCATGCTTGTGTGTTGTATATAATGCCATATAACCAAGATACCGCCAATGAATCTTTTCATGCATGTATCTGTTACATTGTTAGTGGCATGCGATATACCTTCCTCTGCTAACACCCTGGTATAAAGATATTTAGAAATATGGTAACAAATCATTCCTGATAACACCTGTTTCAGTTATTATAATATGTAATACCTATCTTAATTGCTGCCTGTTTCCAGATAATCAGTCTTTGTTTGTAGGATGTGAAGTATCCTGTTGTTGGTCATTCTGTTCTTTGACTGGAAATGCTGATGTTTAAATTCTCTGTTTATACAGGTGTTTGTTTTATGTCCAATGAAATGGTAAGATTTCCAAAAGGATATCTTACGCTTACAAGCTGCAAGTTCATGGAAATTTAAGGAAACATGGGCTGCTACCTATGTAAACTATGTGCAGTGGATGTGCTTCAGTCAGTCTGTTGAAATTACGTGTGAGCAATTGATAAAGTTTGCAGAGAAGGGCTTTTAATGTGATTGTTTGTATGTTTTTTGCAGCCTCGGTATGTTGTGAACCAAGTGACCGCTGGGGACTATGATTGTCCAAGAAAGGTGTTGAAGTTCATGACAGATCTTCACGCAGCCTTCCGCATGCTCAATCTCCGGAATGATTTCCTGCGCAAGAAGTTTGATGGTAGCCTCCTTTTTTTCATTTTACTCATTTTATATAGCCCTTTTCCACTTTGAATAATTTTAAATCTAAATGTCATTGTATATGAGTTGACTTCATGAGTATTTTCTGTTGCGTATCAGGCATGAAGTATGACCTACGGAGAGTTGAAGAAGTGTACTATGATGTTAAGATCCGAGGTTTGACGGCTACTGGTGATTCAAATGGCAATCAAGGAGTTGTAGAAGGTGAATCATAGGTTATAGAACTATCAAACTGTTGGTTACCTCTCCACTCTCCAGCTATATAAAATACTGTAGATTCACTCTTTTGAGGGATGGTCCAAGGAGGATGGTGATACCAATCGTAACTGTATGTGTTAATCCAGAATTTTGTTTTCTCAAGGTGAGGGTGAATAGTTTTGATGAAAACTCTCTTTGAATCTGTGCATTGTGTTCTCTTTGGTTTTTGATGCAAAAGATTCTGAGATGGAAGGCTCCCTTCATTATTTAAAAAAGTAAGAGGATTTGAAAATGGGTTTATACAATAGTATCAAGATTATCACCCATAGTTCATTAATGTTCCCTCACCTCTGGGTGAAGTGGATGACAAATCTATGACTGGTTGGGGACTAATTCGTAGGAGGTGAGATTACAAGAATTTATTTGTTTTTGTGTTTTAAAAATATTTTTAAAAAAAATTGAATTTTTTTTTATTTTTTTTCTGTTTCAAATTATATTTTTTTAATAATTTTATATTGTTTTAATGAGTTAATATTAAAAATAAATTTTAAAAATAAAAAAATATTATTGTAATATATTTTTAATAAAAATTAAAAAGTATTTTAAAAAATAATAGTGGGTGGAAGGTATTTAATGATACTGAAAAGCAAACTTTCAAAAGGAAATGTGATTAGTTGAGATTGTTGTCCACACCGGTTGATGTCCCTGTCATTATTTACTTCCATATAACTGTAACATGGCATTTGCGATCTCCTAGACGTGTGTGGAGTAGACGTGTGTGGAGTGTTGATATTGTGTTTTAAAATATTTTTTATTTGAAAATGAATTAAAATAATATTTTTTTTTATTTTTTAATATTTATTTTTATATCAATGAATTAAAATAATTTGAAAAAAATATTAATTTAAAATAATAAAAAATAAAAAAATTTATTATTTTTTTAAATACTCGAGTGGGATTCGGTATAAAGGATGGTACTGGTCTTTTTATTTCATTCAATTGTGCAGCTGGGACATGTGGGTTTTATTGGTCACTTGTTTTTCTCTTCCTTTTTCCTGCTGTGCTGGTGATTGGTGAAGGGGGTGTCGTGGTTGAATTGGAGAGTTTTGAAAAATTTTGATATTTTTTTTAATATTTCTGGATTGTTTTAATATGGATATGTTAAAAATAATTTTTTTTAATATATTTAAAAACCACTTAAAAAAAAACATTTACCATTGTTCTAAGTACCTTCAAAATAATGCTCCGGGTTGGGGTTTTTTCTTTGAGGTCGGGTTATTTTGGTGAGTGAACCAACCATAGCCTCCCCTTGGCTTGTAAAGCCCAAAAATTTAAAGCTTATGTTTGTATCTGGAAATTAAGAGTTTATAGTTTTTTTTTGTGTTTTAAAAATATATTTTAAATTTTATTTATTTATTTTAAATTAATATTTTTTTTGATATTCTTAGATTACTAATATCAAAAATAATTTTTTTAAAATAAAAATAATTTTATTTTTATATATTTTCAAGTAAAAAACACTTGAAAAGTAATTCTAACCATATTTCCAACACTTTCTTAGAGGTGTGTTTGTATTAGAGTTTCAACAAAATTTGAATTATTTTTTTGTTTAAAATTATTTTTTTATATTTTAAAATTAATTTAATGTGTTGATATTAAAAATAATTTTTTAAAATAAAAAAATATTATTTTAATATATTAAATTTTTTTTAAAAAAATATTTATTATCACTTCCAAACACCCCTTAAAAATTAGTCAATATGCTATTATTTTTTTTTAGTTTAACGTGGGTGTCCGGGCCAGCTTGCGCGCACCTCGACTAATTCCACGGGCCCTGAAGTTAACGACTATGTAAGCCTCCAGTGGCCATCATATGAGCAATCACATGGCTTGAACCTGAGATCACAGAAGAAACAAACCTCTTGATTCCAAGTTCTTACCACTGACTCACCACCTAGATATGCTATTAGATAGCTAACATGTGACAGTGGACTAACTAATACCGAGCAGTAAAACACCATTTGTCTGGGTGTCTACTACAATGATATATATATTGCTTTTTAAAATAATTTTTATTTAAAAATATATTAAAATAAAATATATATATATATATATATATTATTTTTTAAGTTTATTTTTAATATTATAATACAAAACAATCTAAAAAACTAAAAAAAAATTAACTTATAGCCATTTTCTTTTGACAAAATGATGGATGCACTGTTGTGACAAATGAATCCTAGGAGATACAGAGCTAGTTGTAGGGCACGGTTTGATATAGGAGATCTTTCGGTTTATTTGGTGCAGTGATTGAACTATTATTCTGTTAATATTTGTTTTTTATTTTATTTTTTTGACATCTTTAGATTATCTTAAATGTTCTAATATAAAAAGTAATTTTTTCAAAATAAAAAATAATATTTTAATATATTTTTAAACAAAAATAACTGTAAAAATATAAACTATTCCAAACCTCTTCAGCCTCCTTACCAACAGCCAGCTACCAGGATCGTAACGCTGTAATGACGTGGAGGACCGCAAAACAAAGTAACTCGGCGTTAAATCCTTCTAATGACATCCACCTGTCCATGATTTGCAAAGACGGACTTCAAACCCAAATTATATCAAATAGACAAATACAGAACAGACAGAGAGGCAGATGAGCGTTTCTTTTTTTGTCCAAAAAAAAACCTTTACTATTATATATATAAAAAAAACATTTCGATTCCGTCGAATAAAAGGAGAAAGCACCAGAACACAAATTACATAATACTTTTCACATTTCCATCTCGTGCCGCTTCTTGGCGGTTTTGAGCTCTTTCGGTTTCGAACATTCGGTCGAATTTCCTTCCACACACTCTCTCTCTCTCTGGGGTCAGAATCAGATCTTCTTTCTTACGCCGCACTATCGCCATCTCTCTTTGTATCTGTCTATTTCTGTTTCTCACTTGCTAGATCGTGTTTTGATTTTGTTTTTGTTTTTGTTAGGCTACAGGCTTTGCAGATCGGTTTCATTTCAAGCTATCTGGATTTTTCGCCGATGAACGAGGTTGTTTTTTTTTTATATATATATTTTTAAATACCCTTTTTATTAACTTGCTTTACTATTTTCTTTACTGGTCTGTTTGTTTCCCGGGAAAACGAAGGAAAATATTATAAATTGATTTTTATTTTCATTTTTTTAGCTCTTATCTGTTATCTTTTGCCTTTCCTTTTTAGTGGATACGTTCAAGCTTAGGCTAACTTGATGATTCTTTTTCTTGCAAAAAAAATAAAAAAAATAATTTTGATAAAATAAAATTAAATGAAAGTTCTTATTTTAAGAACTGGCATTTTTGAGCAGCCAAAAGAGATTTTAAATTATTTTTTCGAATTTCAATTTCGGATAAATAACGCTTAAACTCGAAGTTGTGCTGTTTGTTTGTTTGATTTTTTTTTTCTAATATTTATTTTCATTTTCTTGCTTGGGTAGTGTCTATAACGAGCTTGCATGATTGGATGCTAGGTTTAAGAGAGTTTTCCACTGCATTTGCCTCTGACTCGTAATCATCTACTTGTTTTCCATTACTTTATTATTCTTTACAACTTGCTGCACCATTTTATGTACATACAGATTTGTCACTTTGCTTCTTTATTTTTGAATGATTCTCTTTGGGGCAGGCTTGGTTTATTTGTGATGAGTTTGTTTATAATTAATGACTATATTGGTTGTGATGATACCTGATCAAGTGAATAAATAAAAGTGAGTTTTGAAAAGAACATAGACTTCTCAGCAACAACAACAGAGCCTCAATCCCAAACTAGCTGGGGTCAGTTACATGGATACTTGTGTGCCATTCCATTCAATCATATACCAAATCCACCAATATAGACTTCTTGTTGATTGCAATTAATCTATGGGTAGTTTGGTTTGGTGGCAGAGTATAGTGGCATTAAAAAAACATAGAGGGACGAGAAATAGCATATATTTTGGTACATTGGATTTGCAATTGGATTATGAATTTATCAAGGTACTCGTGGGCTGTGGCTATCATTTTGTTCCTGTTTGGCATTGTTGAGGAGCAAGTTGTTGAGTGCCTGCATTAGAGGGACAACAGTTTCTGTTTTCCCAAGTCTGCTTACGGTAAGTGAGAGGCATTGTAGCAGGATAGTGTCCCCTGGCATTTGAAAAGGACAGTTAGTAGGGCTTTGATATTCGAGAAACTCCAATCTAGTACTAGCCCAGCAATCTGTAATTAATGGGAGGATGCAATGCTCAAAGAAACTCTAAAATATGCATGCTATAAAAGTAGAAAAATATATTCTGTTTGTGGTTAGAACTGAAGTGATGGGTATAACTGGCAGGTATGTCTATACTACGCAACTCGTGATTGTCAAATGAGTGATGAGCTCCTCACATTTCAGAAAACCTAGCTTAGAAGATACCAACTCTCTAAAAGTGGAAACGGTTTCATAACTAATACGTGCAAGATGTGTTGAATGGGGTACATGCTTATTCAGCATCTCTAACACCCTATATTGGGTCTTTTTACTTTATGTTGATTGCTTGGTTCTTGAAATTATATTATTGACATGCAATTTTCATGTGGATTGTCAAATCAGTCATTCACTTTGGTCTTTTTTTACTGGCAGCAGATAGTAATTTCTGTCATTTTAACAGATAGTAATTTCTGTTATTTTTTCCTCTCAGTTTTTATTCTAGGAACTGAAAAAAGCAGTGGTGCATGTTTGGCAATGAGAATTTATGCCTAGGATGGATGGGTTGGATCGAGAAGCGCATTTTCCGAAGAAGTTTGCTAGTATGAAATGTCAAAGGGTGAGAAATTTTTGTTATTAGTGTTTCTTTCTACTGTCATAATATTGTTCTCTGAAATGCTTGGAATCATTCTATGCTGAAGGATATTTCCCCATCCATTTTCTCTGGTTGCTATGTTGAAGGTACTTGATAATCTGGACTAATTACAAAGACAGAAGAGGTTGGCTACGTGTCAGTCAAACTATTGGATTTAGGTTGGAAAAAATAGTCAAATGTTTTACAGAAATTAAACAGTTAGTGGGTTACTGTTTTTCAATATTTCTTCAAATTGGTGATGTGGGCAGTAGGCTCCTCTCCATTAAATGTGCTGATGTCAAAATCAAATGATACAAAGTGTTTGTGGTTGGGAAAATCTTTGTACCTTGCTCTGCTGACCCTTTTGGATTCAACAATTGCTGGACAGACATCTTGTTTGTTATATGGGAAAAGTGATTTTGTTGAGGCTGTGTGTGATATTGTGTGTTTATTTGACATGTTGGTTGGTATTGTGCCATTTTAATTGATGACGGGAGGTGTGTTGCAATATGATTTTCTTGATGGTTTCATTCTGTTCATCATGGCATATAGGTGACATACTTTTGGAATAACCCTTCTGTAATATTATGTACTTTTCCTTGGTTCATGGTTTTGCTGATGTTTCTTGTTAACAGGCTATTTTTCTCATACAAGTAATTCTGCATCTTTCCCCCCCCTCAAAAATCCGTGTCAATGTTGTCGTTAAAACAGTTTCTTATTTTCTTTTGTTAGGTAAAGGTAGATGATTCCTTTGCTCCTGCATTAGAAGATGAAGCAATTGAAGTACAGCACTTAGTTGCGGAACCTAAAACTGATCATGTTTCAGTAGATGGTGTGTTATGTTTGGGCAAGGAGAATTCATCAAAATGCTCAGAGACAGATGGTTTTTCATATGGATTTAATGATGGCATGAGAAAAAATATTGGTAATTTTCTAACTGCTTATTGCTTTCTTTCTGCTGATGCTTTTTTGTTTTTAAAAAAACTACTTTATGTCTCCAGTTTGCACACACACCCATGCATGTGTGTAAAGTATGTGACCAGTACATGGGAATTCAAAAAAGATGGTTCCTTTTTTTTTTCTAGTGTGATAAAAGATGGC
>Ga0307511_10004493_pt1 | contig 14239 bp, 10 predicted proteins | sample 13_EM_MG_FD_200266 | JGI IMG/M metagenome (GOLD analysis project Ga0307511, IMG submission 200266) | Populus trichocarpa ectomycorrhiza microbial communities from riparian zone in the Pacific Northwest, United States - 13_EM | ecosystem: Host-associated > Plants > Roots > Unclassified | place...
TCAGGTGCTGGGTGAGCGCTCAACCCCTTTTTGGGCCCGGGTGGTGTTCCCAAGCCCAATCTCAAGGGGTGTGCCTGGTCCCCTTGAGCCCATGCCTTTTCTTTTTTCCAATAATTTGACTTGATGTTTTTGGGACTAATGAATGTCTTAAACCTATCTGCTTGTTCTCTCATTCATGCATGTGGAAAGGATGTCTTCCTTATTAATGCATGTGTAATAAGAGATATTTGTCCCTCATAAATATTATCATAATAAAATTACTCTTCAGCCCCTCCACTCAAGAAAAAAACATGGTTGAAGAGCTATAAATACCCCTTAAACTACTTAGGTAAAAGGTTTAAGATTTTACATTCAAAAGACATATATATTCAACACAAGAACAACCTTATTCTTGGAATTTAAGGCTTTCTAACATATTTATTACTCATTTTCTCTATAAGATTACTGACTTTATCATCAGAAAGTCATTAAACCATCCAAAAAAAGACTTTTTATATGTATCTAGAAGCATTCATCAAGAGAGTTTCATTTACTTTGAATAAAAGAGTTATTTGAATGAACATATAATCAACCCACCAAAAAAACCTTATTATATTTTTAAACATCATCGCATGCTGTATTTTACATATGTTAAATTAGTAAAATGTTTACATCTTTATCAAATTTCAACTAGTTGTCGACGATGACAAACTCCCATTATGTGGCTTAACTGGAGGTGGCTGGTCAATTGTAACAACATGATGATGTACATCCATGTTAGCACCCTGCTGCATTTCTCCCTGCTCAGGTAATTTTGGTTTCTCTTGTTCTACGTTTTCAAACTGTGCAAGGGAGGCTAATTCATGAATTGCCTCAGCAATTTTCTCTGTGCAAGAGATCACCTCAAATAGTAGAGAAGTGACAGTAACGGCTGGTACAACTTCTAAGAGGTTAATGCCGCTACACAGGTCTGAATAGAGCAAGAACTTCAGGTTCTTGGCAGCATTTTTTGATTTTACAAGGTGGGAACTGGCAGAGGATGGTGGGGTCATCCTTTTGATAGCCAATGCTAATTCCTTCAATGCTTTTCCTAATTCTGAGCTCATTTTTGTGCATGAATCCTGAATCATGCCTTGGATTTCTGGTGGTGTCTGCAAAAATTGTTTCCATTTTGAACACATTAGTAATCTCTGTTAATGTCTAGTTGCATTTTTTTTCTCTGTGTAATGATTTTGAGTGGACAGAGTTCATACCTTAATGTCAGAATTGAGGTAGCCATTAAGAGCTTCGACTCTGTAGGCACATTGCCTAGTTAGGCTTCCAAACTTGAGGTAGTGTTTCCAAGGATGACGAAACTTGAACTGGCCATGACCAGGTTCCCATCTTGCAAAATTAACCTGTAAAAACACATGGAGAAAATTCATTATTTGAGTTGTATTCTAGAAATTGAAATTGAGAGACAGGAGGTTTCAGCTCTTTGTTTTTGCTTACCAGTGATTCTTCCATGTTTTTTGAGTTGAGGACACTCTTATAGCCTTGCAAAGATGCCTTGTTAATTGATTCTCCCTCTCCTGGTTTACGAAAGAATTCAACCCCGAAATGTTCCAAGAAAATCCCAAGTTTTTCAATGTTGGTAGCAGCAAGATTGTGAAGATCGTCACCAGCCCATACTGGGCAAATGCAAATGCACACAAACACAGCAGTAAGGCTACCAATAAGAATGGTTGAGACTCTCTTATGGGCCATGTCTAGCACTTCATCATCTCGATAACCCGAAACCGATATCAAACAGAATGTCAAGATAAATATGAGAAGCCCATAATCATATCTTGCCTTCATTCTTGGAAAGAACCGAACAAATGTCACCGTTGTAGCTGCATAACATCACCAGCCAGTCACAACAAAATTCTTGAAGTTGTTTCGAGAATGAAAGAAAATGAAGAACTGTGTGAAATAGAAGTTGTTTCAAGACTAGTGAATTAATATTTACCCAGTAGAAAGACAAAGAGCCCAAGAAGCATGGGCTCACCTTTCTCTCCAGATAGAGTGGCCAAGCGATGTGCACCAAACCCAAGAGCTCCTGCTAGAAATGTTGCCAAACCTCTGTTGAGACCTCTACCAAGTGTTGCGCCTGCATTATAATCAATTAGTAGTCATCTATCAAGCATTAATTTCCTTAGTTTTTGAATGATAAAGATGGACTATTAGCTTATGTAACTTACCAACAGAGAATTCGAAGACCACCACAACAGTCATAACAGCCCACATTGCAGAGTCACCAAAGCCATCGTAGAGAGGTTCAAAGTAGTAGAACAATGATACCAATGTGATGGCTAGTCCTACTTTTACTGAATGATTAACTCTTCTTGGATCATCTTGTCCTAATTTCTTTATTTTCCTTGCACATTCAACTATCTTAGCCTTTGATCTCTCAGGCAAGGACTTGATCCACCCACATCCTCTGGAAAAACAACCACCATTGTTTTGCATTCCACTTGAACTTTCCATAGCAAGGTTTATGGCAGCAAACTTGAAAAGGTTTTCTATGGGTACTGGGCACTTTTCTATCTCCTTGAGAAAAGAAGAGAGCTTGAGCTTGAGCTTGAGCTTACAGAGAAATGTTGGCTGTAATTGAAAGGAGCTTTGCTTGTTCGATCCTTGTTCTTTGGCAATAGGGAGATTGTTGCTTTCGACGGAGGAGAAGGCAACTTCTCTATTTATAGGTTACAAATAATTGCATGGGGACAAAAAGAATCCCACAAGTTCAGCTCACGTTTTTTCGTTTCATGTATAAGATATTGTTTTAAAAATCTCAAAACTCTCACAATTAATTCTTACGGGTCACCGGCAAGCCATATTTTTGTTTGGGTTCGGTAAAACCCCTCTTGTAGAAGTGAAACACGTTTTGTAGGCTCAATGTCCCTTTCTAGCATGAACCGACAGTAGTATCCTAGAAATTTCACTTCATGGGAGACGTAGCCAGGTAGGAACTCTAGGAGTTTCTCTTGGGGCGGCCATGTCTACGGACATTTTGTGGTACAGTTGTGACACTACTGTCCAAAACACTTTTATTAACATTGAAAAGCTTCCGTACAATTCAATTAATTTTACCGACCCTGAAACGATGATGTAAATTTTTAATGGTTATAAAGAACTTTAACTTATAATTATAAAAAAACAAGCCTACAATCTGATTAGTTGAGCTATCTTCAAGGTTATAATTATTTTTTTTATTAATATGGGTATCTGAGCCAGTTTACACGCATCTCGACTAATCCCACGAGCCCTGAAGTTAATGATCATGTAAGCTTTCAGTGGCCCTGAGGTTTGTGGGACTCGAGCTAGTGACCTCTAGAGAGCAAACTCAGGATTTGACCAGTTAAACTTCACCCCTCAGGGTTAACTATTCTCTTTTTTTTTATTATTATTATTAACGTGGGTGTCCAGGCCAGCTTGTGCGCACCTCGACTAATCTCACGTGTCCTAAAGTTAACGACCATGTAAGCCTCTAGTGTCCATCATATTAGCAAAATTGTTTTCTCTCCTTTTTTTTAGATTAACGTGGGTGTCCGAATCAGCTTGTGCGCGTCTCGACTAATCTCACGGACCCTGAAGTTAATGATCATGTAAGCTTCCAGTGGTCCTGAGATTTATGGGACTCAAACTGGTGATCTTTAAAGAGCAAATTCAAAACCTGACCGGTTGAGTTACTCCCCTCGAAATTTGTTTTCTCTTTTTTTTTTTTAGTTTAACGTGGGTGTTCAGGTCAGGTTGCGCGCACCTCGACTAATCCCACGAGCCCTGAAGTTAACGATCATGTAAGCCTCCAGTGACCATTATATGAGCAACTACAGGGCTCGAACCTGAGACCATAGAGGAAGCAAATCTTTTGATTCCAAACTTTTACCACTGGCCACCACCTAGAAGGTTAAATTTGTTTTCTCTTTGATATGATAAGTGGTTGAGGGAAGACAGACAGACAAGATTACCTCATTGATTCTGACACGTAGCCATATGTTCTGTTGTTTTATTGCACTGTCTGGAAAAGGATGGATGATTTTACTCGGTTCTCTTACATTTTTTTTATTTTCTTTAGTTGTTGTTGTTGGTCAACCTCCAAGGGACTTGTGAGTGAGGTGTCCAGCTGGAAACTCGAGAGTCGTGAGGTTTTGATGGTACACTGCTTTGTTTACTGTCTTCAACTCGTGTTGATTTTGAACGCTGGAGAGAGAATCTTCCTTTTTTTTATCAAGAGTTTTAATTTAGTACGTAACTTAGATTTGTGTATCCGGTTTTTTTTTAAAAAAAAAAAAAACAATCACTCCAGTTGTAGGTTGAGAAAAAAAAAAAAAAAAGCTAGCATACGAACCAATTTAAAAAGAATAATGGGAACTTGTAGAAAAAGGGTTAAAAAATAAAAAAGGTGACAAAAGTTAAAAGAAAAGAAAAAAACCCTGAGATAAGTGGGTTGTTTTGAAAATTAATGAAAAATCCAACATAAAAAAATAAATAAAAATAATAAAATATAATCTCCAATTAAATAAATGTTGAAGATGAAACTTAAAAAATAAAATGAATTTAGAAAAAGAAAAAAAAATGTGAATCTAGACAAACATCTTCAACTTGGGTTAATCTCTAAAACTCGTAACTCGTGGAATTCTATACTCGGACTCGATCAAGAAACTCAATTCTCAATTAATTTAGTGTTGAAAAATGAGATAATAAAAAAACACTAATTTAAAAAAAAATATCAAAGTAAAAAAAATAAAATAAAAAGAATAAGGATCAAATTTGATAAAATAAATCAAGGAAATGAAATTATAAAAAAAAATTAAAAATTTATATAAAATAAAAACAAATAGCAATCAAAACAAAGGTGATCAAATTCGAAAGATTAAAAAAATGAAGGAGGTGAAATTGAGAAAGAAATCTAATTATATAATTGTTAATTTTTTATTCCAAATATCGAATGATGAAATAGAAAAAAAAAATCAATTTTAAAAATTAATTAAAAATAAGTCAACAAAGAATGATAAATAAAAAGACCCGAGATCACATAAAGCAAATAAATAAAAATAATGAAATCTAGTCTTTAATTGAATAAATTCTAAACTATGAAACTTAAAAAAAAAACATGATCTTAAATATATATATATATATATATATATATATATATATATATTGATTTGAAAAATAAAAATGTGTATCTCTTTAATAAAAAAAAGTCTTTTCTTATTAAAGAATTTTTTTTATTTACATAAACATGTCGTTTATTATAAATATTTTTCTAAATTAAAAATTATCATAATATTAAAAGCAAGTTTTGATAATATATATAATGTTCACTTGAATGTATCAAAAAAATATAACAAGAGTAAATATAAAAAAGACTATATAAAACATTTACAACAAAATAATAAAAATAAATATTTTATTCTTGAATATTCATGAGGAAATATTTTAAAAATGATCAAGCATATTAAGTTAATATATAATTATTAAAAAAATAATTGTTAATATTGCCATGAAAAGCTGTAATATTATTTGAAAAATATGGCATAATCCATTATTATAAAAGCCTGACAAGCCTGATGAGTAGATTTAAAAATCATCCAATCTAAAACCCAGATAGATTCAGATTCTCAGACACCTTTTTTCAGTTGTATATAAATAAATAAAAATATTATTTTACAATACCTTATTTATACTTTTTTTCAATGTCTCCTTTCAACTTAAGTTCAGCTTTCTGTGTAGAGTTGAATCAAGTTTTTTTTTTAATATTTTTTTTTAAATTATTTTTTTAATTTTATCATTTAAGATTAAATTATTAAACCTTGAATTTTATGGTTTTTTATCTTTTCATTTTATTGGGTATCCTGATCTTATATATCATGTATTTATCAAGTTAATCTAGGCTGATTCAGATTATCATTGTTTAGACAAATGTTTTTACATTAAAAACAATTTGACTCAACCGCGGTGTAGCTCAAGCAAAAAAATATAGTATATTCAATACAAAATGAATATTAATAATATTTTTAGTATTCTATATTTTTATATGTCTATGAAACATAAAAAAATAAAAGAAAATCCATTTTTTGGATCGTTTTAATGTACTAATATCAAAAATAAAATTTTAAAAATAAAAGAAAAATATTATTTTAATATATTTACAAGTAAAAAACACTTTAAAATATAATTTCATCTATACTCTCTATCAAAGAGGCACAAAGTCCACGCTAGATTATGCTCAAATTTTACCAAGACATTTGATCGGCATTGTTCTATAATGGGTCAATTTATTGTAATCAATTGAGACCATGTTAGTTTTCTTTATTTTTTCTAGATATTTTTAGATTTTCTATCTTTATTTTCCCTAGTTATTATTTTAGGATTTTCCTTTTCTTTTTAACATGGAAAGACTGTGTATATGTTCAAACAGTTGTTGTTTTCAAAATAGTTTTGATAAATTATTCTTAATAATTATTTTTTCATGGTGTGAGAAACAACATCTACTTTTTTATTATAAGTTGGCATGCAGCGTTTTATACATATATTATATATATTTTTTTCAATTTCTTTAGATATAACTTCAGACTAGTTTAAACATTAATTAGGGTTATACTTTTCATTAATCATTTTCGACATTTTTTTCTTCAATGGTGATGTTTTCCCTTGGGCCAAAATCATGGTAGAAGCAACCTCTATTGTTTTTTAATAGTAAAACTGTCCCATGCACCGTTCTTTTTATTTAAAAATGATTTTTAATTAAAAAATAAAAAATATATTATTTTAATATATTTCAACATAAAAAATACTTTAAAACTCAATACAACCACATTCTCAAACCGGCTACCATGTCTCCTGCACCGTTCTTTTTATTCAAGTGTAGAATGGGATCCCATGCCGGCGAACCTAACTTCAAATTTTTCTGGCAGCTGGGACATCCATTCTTCGAAATCTGCTTGAATCATGATGCCTAGTCATAAAAGCATAAACTGAAAAAAAAAAGAGAATAATTAATTAATTCAAGGTGATAATAGATTAAAGTGTTATTAGTTCTTCGAATATGCATGCTGACTCAATTCAAGAATTATCCTGAATTGTGAAACTCCAAGCATGTTAGAAAGATGCTCGGTTTTCTACTATTTACTTATATTCGAGAATACTTTTAAAATCCTACTTTGGAATTTATTTGGGGCACAACTTGGGTCATAGGTTGGGGATCAAACGAGTTAATTTTATTTTTTTAAAATTTTAAAATAATATTATTTAAATTACAAAAAAAATTAAAAAATAAAAATTTATGTATGGGATAGTCAAATCCAAGTTAACTAAATAACCTAATCAACTTGGATTAATAGCTGTATTTTAATGGAACCAGGCCGGACTAACAAAGTCACCAAGTAAACCAGAATTCTTAAATGAGTCCGCGAAGTTTTTTCTTTTTCTATTTTTTATTCAACGGAAGATTTTTAAAGAAGTCAATTATAATATTATATCATCGAGTTACGAATTAACAGCCAAACCAATTCAAGTTTTAAAACAATAATTATATAAGAATGTGTGGGTCCAAATTACTCATAGTGTACGATCATGTCATTTATGTGAGAAGTCTGACTTTAGTATACTACCATTCGTTGCCATCCAAATCATACATACATACATACATACATATACACATACATATACACATATATATATATGTGTGTATATGTATGTGTATATGTATGTATGTATGTATGTATGTATGTATGTATATGTATGTATGTATATGTATGTATGTATGTATGTATGTATATAATAGTTACTTCCCTGTTACGCTGTGAGTAGGAATAAAAATCTTCTACTGTAAAATATGTTTTTATGAATTTTTTTCTTATATTGATATTAAATTAAACTCGAGCTTATTTTGAAATCTTTAGATTAATTTCTTATTTAGCTTGGGTTTCAAATGTTTCTTGGATATTACCCAGTTGATTTAACGGTCTAAAAATAATTCGGATAACCAGTAAAAACATGATTTGTTTTTTAAAAAAACTCAAGATGATATTTTTTTTTAGTATTAAGAAGTTAACATATTAAATTGAATCGAGCTTCGCGGTTTAACCTGCCAAAAATACGACCCGGATCATGGACTCCACTGGATTTTAAACTCTATTTTCTTAAACTATTTTTCCCCAACATGACTCAGACTACTTGGCAGGTCTGAAGGCTATCCAAATAATCGGTAAAAATATGGTTTGACTTGAAAATTTTTTTTAGAGATGATATATATATATATATTGAAACAATAATATATTTGATGGACTTAGGCTTCACGACTTAACCCGTTAAATTTACGACCTAGGTAATGAACCTCGTTTAGTTTAATAACTTTGTTTTTAAAACTATTTTTTACTTAATTATATAATAATTAAAATATACACTCACAAAATTAAACATCGATCAAATATTGTGATATTTGTTTGAGACTGTAATAATCTTATAAAAAGTAAATTGAAACAAAATATGAAGGTCAATTTAAAATCAACAAATTGTTAAATGATAAAATAAAAAAAACAAAAAAACGACCTGCTTCACAATTCATAAAAAAAATATCTAGATCTCAAAGAATTGTTTGTTATTGTTATTAAACCTAAAAATATAATTAATTGTATTTTTTTCAATCAAGACGTATCTCTTATTGATTTTAATAAACACAAACTTTTTAATTGAAATCATTATTTCTATTAAAAAAATATAAAAATAGTATGTTTATATTTTATGTGTGATTAAAATTTAAAAACATCATAAATATGATAAAATCATGTTAAATATCTATCTAAAATCTTTAAGAATAAAAAAAATTGAATTGGATTTTCATGAACAATTTATTATTAATATTAGTATTTTTATATAGATACATTATAATTGAAAAAAATTATTAAAAAAGATTAGTGGTTACTAATTTTTTGGAGCAAAAAAACCTAAAGAAACAGAAGGAAAAGAAGAAGAAGAAGAAAATATAAAAGAGTCAGGTCTCCATATCTGGCTCTTTTTTTTCCTATTAAAAAGACAGAATAAATCATCCACCACTTATTAATTATAAAAGAGTCGGTTTTTGTCTAGCCATTCAAGTAATAGATTGACTAGATGATCTCAAAGTAGTGTCATTTCATTAGAGTTTCTTTTAAGAAAAAAAACAATTAGAACAATATTATCTTATATTAATTATAAAAAATATCTAGAAGTTAATTCAATTGAATTTTACCCGAATTTATTCAGGCTAACAAGTTGATCAGCCGAATCATTTGAATCTAATTAATTTAATCATTTTAATTTATTTTTTTAAATCAAACCCTACTCTGTTTGCAATGAATTCAAGAGTTTTGGCACCGAATTAAATAAATGGAACCAAAATGGTAGGCAATATATTAATCATTTCTCTCTTTTTTTAATCTCTGAGAACACTTCTCAGTGGTTGAGAGGTAAGTGGAATGGTAACATGCTTTTGAATAAAGAGCCACGTCCAAGACAAAACAATAAACAAATTACTCTATGATGCTCTCTAGATGACTAAGAAACTGATAAAAAAACCTAATTAAATTCTGCACTTGACGTAAAAGTCCATATGAACATCAATATGGTGTTGATTTCTTTTAAAATTGGAAATGATGATTCAATGTTTCTGTCTTTGAAAGCAACACAAAGCATGGAAGTTGCCTCAAGTAACCTTTCATGATTGAGTCTCTCTTGATTTGTCTGGAGTCAAAAGTTAGTGGAACTGCTGTGATAAGTGGGGTGATTTATTAAAGTGATACATGCTCCTACCAATCTTAGAAAAGTTGGTGCAAATTTCTCAAATCCATGGTATATCGAACAAAATAGAGGACTTCTTTATCTAGCTACTAAATGGAGATCCTAGTGGAAAACACTCAAATCCCACCTTTTTGTCTTTTGCTGCTTGCCACTGCTTCATGTTCATTTTGTGTGGTGAGTGTTTACTCTGAAAGAACTCTTTATTCTTAGAAAGCTCTGCAATTTGCAGGCACTAAGACACGAGACATGGCCTCTGGTGACTACGTTTATGGTGATTACCGCATGTCGTGTCTGCTCTTACTTCATCTATATATTTAAGCATGAGAGGGTATTTTCTCTCACAAAAACGGGCTGATAGTTCTCTGTTAATCGATGGACTGGTTGGAGATAGACGCAATCACAAGTTTGATCGTGGACAAGTTTCAAATCTTGTTAGCACGATCAGATGCCCTCCCCACCTTTCTTCTCGTAGCCTTAAAATATGAAAAGAAAAGTTCAGATCAAACTTCCAACATGTGGTGTACTCATTGCCATTCTCATATTATATCTACAAAAGAGGCATATTACTTTGTATCCAATGGAGTTTTAGCCTTGTGGATATCAAAAGTACCATTTGAAATCTTGTTTTCAATGATCTAACTCTTGGTAGATAAAGTTTGTGTTTTGTCCCAGATCTAAAAATGTTTTGTTAATTAACACGTATGTATAAATTCCACTAAAAACTCTAGTTCAAAAAAAAAAAAAAAAAAAACTACCGACACTAAACACAAACTTGAATGCAAGTGTAAATGATCCAAGTTGGATTTTCAAGCACATAATATAGTGGGGCTTGGGAATCTTTCGTCCATTTTATGCCCCCATTAAAGATATTTGAGCACATGATGATGATGGATGAAAAACAAAAGAGCATCTTATATATAATTTAGGCTAGTTCATTGTGCTGCTAATTAAAGAATCACAGAAGAGTTGCAAGCAGATTGGATTACTTCGGGCTTGAGTTTGTTATTGATGGCTGATGTGCCATCTATGCTGTCTTCGCCAAAAAGACGAGTAAACATGGACGCAAGTTATAAACCCTAATGGCTGAAAAGAATAATGGCATTTTTCTTATCCTGGAAAAAAAGGGCATTTGTTCTGTACCAAAAAGAAGGGATGATACAAATGGAAATACATGTTTCAGGATATTCCTGTCACATATATTTCTTATTACAGTTAGATTTTTAATTTTTTTAATAATACCCAATTTCATATAAAACTCACTTGGGATATCATGTATACATAATACATAATACATAAGTTAGTAACATATATTTACACTTCCATATTGTGCTTGATAGCCTTTGGCGCAGAAGAAATCTCACTTGGTGAAGCAGCCATGGTTGATTCTCTAACATTGACGACAACATGGGAGTAATTGACCATCTGAGCTGATTTTATATTCTGTGGTTGTCCTGAATGCAACTTTTCTGGTGATACAGTACGTTCTACACTCTTAAATTGAGCTATGGAAGCGAGTTCATGGACGGATTCAGCAATGTTTTCAGTGCATTTGACCACTTCATTAAGGATTGAAGCCACTGTAATCCCTGGTATAACTTTCAGCAGGTCAGTGTCTTCCCATAGGCCTGATTTGAGTAAAGATTTCAGGTTTTTGGCGGCAGATTTTGCATTTTCTATATGGGAATCTGCAGAAGATGGCTGTACCATTTTTTTCATTGTTAATGACAGTTCCTTCAGTGCTTTTCCAGATTCTATGCTCACGTTTGTGCATGCTTCCTGAATTCTGCTTCTAACTTCTGATGATGCCTGCAAGTATATCAGCAGATTGGCATATACCTTGAGATAAGCATTTGAACAACTGTTATTTATTTTGTTAGTGCTTAACCCATACAGGTTTGAGCTTTACTATTTTTGGTGAGATGGGATCGCGATATATGAGATGCCGAAGGCTTAAAGTAGCTTATCGCATTGTAATTAGACATCGAAGATAAGATACCTGCAAAGGAGTTAATTTCTTTTTTATATACCTGAATGTCGGCATTTAAGTATCCATTTAATGCTTCAATTCTGTAGGCACATTCACGAGCCAGAGTTCCAACTTTTAGGTACTGTTTCCATGGATGCCGAAACTGGAACCTACCATGCCCTGGCTCCCATGCAGCAAAATTAGCCTGAAGGCATCAAAACTATCATCAGAAAACGAACTATATATATAGGTAAGGGAAGAGGAGGTTATGGGAGGTCGAGAGATTAATCCACACCAAGGATTCTTCACCGGTTTTTGAATTCAAAACACTCTTGTATCCTTCCAGATATTTCTTGTCGTCTTTAGACTCTGCATCCCCTGTTCTTTTGAAGTATTCATCACCAAATCCTGTAAATGTTACCTTTTCCGAGTAAGCTTTCGACCACATATTGAATAGTTAAGAAGAACAGTAGGGATTAATGCATCCACTAGCTATAATATGTACTTAGTGCTCCACTTTAATCTGTTGGAGACATGGATACATACCTTCCAAGAAGTTACCAAGCTTTTCAATGTTGAGAGCAATCAGATTGTGAAGATCTTCACCAGCCCACACAGGGAAAACCACAATAGAAATGATGACACAAGCACAGCCACCTACGAAGATGGTTAATACTCTTTTATGTGCTAACTCTAATATTTCATCGTCTCGAAAGCCCGATATCGATATCAAAGAGAAGGTCAATATGAATATTAGCAGCCCATAATCATATCTTGCTTTAATTTTTGGAAAGAACCGTAAGAATGTTGATATTGCAGCTGCAAACAAAAACCAAAATAAATTTGAATCCATTACTACCTTACACCAATTATTTTTTTTGTTACAGCAAGGATCAATTTGAAGCCTAGGTGCAAATATGCAATGATTTTTGTGTGCATGCATGGTTAAAGATACCTACCTTGTAGAAAGACTAAGGAACCAAGTAGTATGGGTTCTCCTACATGTCCAGATAGGTTTGCTAGGTGATGTGCTCCAACGCCGAGTGCACTAGCCAGTAGTGTTGCCATTCCTCTGTTCAGTCCTTTTCCAAGAGTAGCCCCTGATGAAAAATTGTGAAAAAACCACATGATTGTCAATATTACGACATGAGTAGTGGTTTTTGTCGCGCCATGAAAGGTAATTTTTGGTTACTTGAAGAAAAGGGTCATAGCTCCTGGCTAGACTTACCCACAGAGAATTCAAAGACAACTACAACAGTCATAATAGCCCACATTGCAGTGACGCCAAAATTACTGTAGAGTGGCTGGTAGTAGTAGAATATTGATACCAATGCAAGTGCAAGCCCTACTTTTAGTGAATGAATAACTCTTCTCGGATCATCTTGTCCAACCTTCTTTATGTTCCTAGCCGTATCAGCCACCTTATCTTTGAACTTCACAGGCAAGGCATTGAGCCACCGTCGCCCTTGAGTGAAAACACCGGCCTTGTCACCGCTTGCAGATCCGATTTCCATGGCTAAATATTGAGGATAGGCAAGTTCGCATGAACTGAGAAAGATCAAAGAGAGCAAAGAACAAGGAGAATCGGCCGAGAGAGATGATGCCTTAGGAGAGGCTCTACATGCTTCCAATTTATAAGAAGAAAATGGCATCTTATTTGCACATAGAATAATAAAATATGTTATAATAGTTTAATTATGAACATGCTCTGATGTACTATGCAAGTACAAAAGAGTTTTCACCGAAAAAGGTTAAAAAATGCAAGTTGAAAACATTACAGTTTGTTTTTATGGTACTATCTATTTTTTTTTTAATATCTTCCACCTTATTTTTTACTTGAAAAACTATTTAATGTTAAAAATAAAAAACAAATATTTAAAAAACATTTTTTAATGCCTTGTAGGCTGTAGCTAAACAATCCATTGATGCCTTGTCGCTACTAGCTGTACATAATGTTGATATCCACTAATAAATAGTAGAGGTCTAGGAGCTAGCGTTAATTTCCCATCGCCAATTTGCCATGGTTCTCCTAGCACTACTGAGGTTTAGGCAGAATAAACGATGGCAATCATGAGTTGGCCAACCATAGTTTGAACTGCATTAACTCTATGAACTGTACAACATGCACCTCTTTCTAGCAGTGCGCACTGTTTTGAAGTCTACACGTTCACGTTAAACCTTGTTGCTTTGGATCTTCTCAAGGCTAATACATCATGTACTGGGGTTGCTGGACTTGAAGCTTCATAATCACTTTAAAACAAGTTTTATAATGATCTTAGGAGACCCTCTGCAAGCTAGTCCAGGTCTTAGCCATGGAAGTTCTAGTTTCTAAGTCATGGATTTCATATATATATATATATATATATAAGCTACACACTAAAACACTCTTCACACACTACACACCTCCTATATTTACTAAATTAAGCATTAGCATCCTTTATTTTAACAAAGAACTTGTTTTGCAGAAAATTTATAGATCAGTCTAAGATCGCA
>Ga0307511_10004494_pt1 | contig 14239 bp, 11 predicted proteins | sample 13_EM_MG_FD_200266 | JGI IMG/M metagenome (GOLD analysis project Ga0307511, IMG submission 200266) | Populus trichocarpa ectomycorrhiza microbial communities from riparian zone in the Pacific Northwest, United States - 13_EM | ecosystem: Host-associated > Plants > Roots > Unclassified | place...
GCATTGTGGACGATATTCTGGAACAGCTGGTCGAGCTGGACCGGGTCAACCAATAGCGTGGGCAGATCATCGTGGGTGACCTGGGCGGCGATCTCGCGAAGCAACGGTCGCATATCGACGAGTGCGTGCTGCAGCGCAGCGTCGGCCGGGGTGGGTACGCTGGGTTGGGCCCGCGCGTCGAGCCGTGAATAGGCAAGCAAGTCGTCGATCAGGCGCTGCATGCGCTTGGCACCTTCCTGCACGTAGCCCATGAAACGCTGGGTGCGCGCATCGAGTTTGCCTGCGAATTCTTCTTCCAAGAGCGCCGTGTAGCTGGCGATCATGCGTAGCGGCTCGCGTAGGTCATGCGATGCAATGTAGGCGAACTGCTCGAGCTCGGCGTTCGAGCGCTCGAGCTCCTGGCGACGAAGTGCGTGCTCCTCCTCGACGTTTTTGCGGTCAGTCACGTCCGTCAGCAGCACCAATGCCCGTTTGGCTTGGTCAGCCTCGTGCGTTGCGGTCGTGAGCGGTGTGAGCGCAAGCTCGATCACGACTTCGCGGCCGTCGCGCCGTAGCGCGGTCAGTTCCAAACCCGAACCCATCTCGAAACGCGCAGAATGCAAGAAATACAGACGTCGGCGGGCCTCCTGCCGTCTGCGCAGAGCGGCCGGCGCCAACTCATCACTGGCACGACCCGCGAGCTCGCCGGGCCCGTAACCCAGCATGCGTTCAGCCGTGTGATTGGCCGTTTCAATCAGGCCGCTGCTTGCAATGATCACGGCCCCCGCAGGACATAGCTCGAGCCAAGCCGTCAGATCGAGCAGCCCCTGACTCACGGCCACGTCGGATGCGCGATCGGATGAACCAGACACTCCGACCGCGCCGGTCGACGTCACCTTCTCCGAGGCGCCGCGCTCTTCAGCGTCGGCGCCCGCATGTTCCCCCGTGCGCGCCACTCCACCCAGTTATCATCTCAACACGGTTTTCGCCATGTCGCGGATGGGTTTTGAACAGGTTTCCCAACTGGACCCAGTTAGCTAGTCGCAAGAGGCCACACGCAACATCGAGTTTCAGCAAGATCCGCGCGACAATCACGCACACAGACAATTTGTGTCACCATGAGATTCCGCGATTGTTTTAGGTATGCGCGAGCCCCCTCCGAAGCATCGGCAGCCACAACCGCGACGAGTCCTGTTCGTCGACGACGACGACTTGATGCGTCAGGCGTTCGTCGGCGCCATGCGGCAGTTCGAGTATGACGTCGATACCGCAGCGTCGGGCGCCGAAGCGATCGCGCGCATGCAAGGCCGCTCGTATCCGGTAGTCGTGACCGATCTACGCATGCCCGGCATCGATGGCATTGCGTTGATCGAACAACTGAGCACGATTCGTCCCGACACGGCTTTCGTGTTGGTGACGGCCGATCCGCATCCGGATATCGCCCGTAACGAACGCGTCGACGCAGCCATCGCCTCGGTCATCGAGAAGCCATTGGACGTCGATGAGCTAGCGCGGACGCTCGATCACGCTTTCGCATTTCAGCAGCGCCGTCTTAGCTCGCTGCAAGCGCTGCGCCGCAGCGCGCCCCCCGCCACCAGTGTGTTGTTGGTCGAAGACAACCCGGCCGACGCCGAGCTAATCGGCGAGATGCTGCACGGTTACAACATTCGCACCGTGAGTCGGCTATCCGATGCGCTGCGACTGATTCACGACGAGCGCTTCGAAACCATCATCACCGACGTAGCACTGCCCGACGCCAGGGGCATCGACGCAGTCATGCGCCTGCAGGCGGCCGCGCCCGAAGCCGCGATCATCGCGATGAGCTCGCTCGACGACGACGCGCTCGCCCAGCAAATCATCCAACTCGGCGCGCAAGACTACATACTCAAGCAAACCTTGGCGCGGCGCTCGCTCTTGCGATCCATCACCTACGGTCGCGAACGCAAGCGTGCCGAACAGCGCTTGATACGGCTCGCGCACTACGATCAACTGACGGGCCTGGCGAATCGCACGAGCTTCTTCGACCACATGACGCGCATCGCCTCGCGCGCGCGGCGCATGCGCCAGCGCGTGGGCGTGATGCTCCTCGACCTCGATGGCTTCAAGTCCGTCAACGATTCGCTGGGGCACGACGCTGGCGACGCTTTGTTGCAAGAGGTCAGCCACCGCATGCGACTGGTGTTCCGCGAGTACGATGTCGTGGCACGACTCGGCGGCGACGAGTTTGCGGTGCTGCTCAGCGAAGTCGAGAGCGTGGAGCAGATCTCCTCGGTCGCGCAGCGCCTGCTGGCGACGATCGGCGCGCCGTGTTGGATCGACGACAATTGCGTCGAAATCACCGCCAGCATCGGCATCGCGATATTCCCCGATTCAGCCGAGTCGATCACGGATCTCCTGAAATGCGCCGACTCCGCCATGTACGAAGCCAAACGCGCCGGCAAAAACGCGTTTCACATGCAGCTCGGCGGCGAAGCTCCGCCGCGCCTGTCGTCGCAACCTCCGCCCGTGAGCGACGTGCGTGGCGTGCTCGGCTTTCCCTCGTTGCGACCGCGGGCTATACAGAAGTAGCTATCCGAGCGCGACCGTCTTAACGTCGAGCGGCTTCTTCGACCGCACGGCTCACGTGAGCCGCGAGCGAAATGCCGGGAGCTTCCACGAAAATGAGGCCGTATAATCGAATCGACGACCCCACCTGACTCGCCGGCGGAGTCCGAACCCAATCGGCCGCTCAAGCTCATCAAGGGCTGCGGCTGCGTCACCGGGCTCGGCGCGCTCGCGCTCGGCATCCTCGTGATCGGCAATTTCGACTCCGGCGCCTGGGCATCCGCGCTCGGTGCGATCGTCATGGGCGTCTTGGTCTTCGCGCTGTCCGGCACGAACGGCTTTTGGGAGCGCTGACCGAGCCCCGGGCGTCAGGCTAGAAGCCGTTAAGCCAGAAAATCAAGCACGACCGCCACGCTCTCGGCGGGTTTCTCGAAGTGCGGAAAATGGCCGCAGTCGTCGAACAACACGCAGCGTTGCGCCGGAATGCGCGCGGCCAACAGCTTGCCGTTCTCGACTGGAATGAGTGGATCATCTTGCCCGTGCACCACCAGGGTCGGCGCGCGCAAGCCTCGCACGCTCTGCGAACGATCACTGTTCACGATGCTACCGAACTGCGCTTTGAATACGCGGCCGCGCGTGGGTACGCGCTGGCGAAGCTGGGCCAGCCGTTCGATCAGCTCCGGATTGGCGTCGGCGAAGCCTGGCGCCGTGAGTACACGCAGGCAACGGCGCTGCAGCTCCGCGACCGTAATGCCCGGGACGGGCAGCAGCACCGCCGCCGCCTCGGGCGCAGGCGGAATCGCTTCGCGGCCTCCGAAAGTGGTGGCCATGAGAACCAGCTTCTGCACCCGCTCGGGCGTCTCACTCGCCAGCAATTGCGCCACCATGCCACCCATCGACGTGCCCAGCACGTGTGCGCTCGCCACGCCGACCGCGTCGAGCACGGCCCAGGCATCCACCGCCATGTCGTGCATCGACCAGGTTTCGACGCTGCTCTGCGACTCACCGATGCCACGATTGTCCATCGTCACGACTCGGTACTTCTCGCAGAGCGGATCGAGAAACGCGTCTCCCCACTCGCTTGCGTGGCAGCCAAGGCCCATCATCAGCAGCAGCGTGTCTGGGCCTTGCCCACGAACAGTGTAGTTAAGCTTGGCGGCAGCGGAGCTTGCGAATGGCATGGCACAGCATTGTATACCAGACGGCCCGCAACCGGGCGGGGCTGCCAGCTCGGTTCGCGTGGATCTTGCTAGGGCTTTGCAGCCAGGCCGTGCAGCCCGCGTTCGCCGAACCCGGCGCGTCCATCCCGGCGCACAATCGGCCCGATCAACCTCAGCCACCAGAGCGACCAGCGGCCGCTGACGTCGAAGACAAAATACGCAAGCTGTTCGACGCGATCGTGGCCGACGACCCGCGCCGCGCGGCCGACAGTTTCTTCCCCCGCGCCGCGTTTCTGCTCGTGAAGGACATGCGCGATCCGGGCCAGTACTACGACCGGCTGCGGGCGCGTTTCGACGCGGACATCCATGCGCTGCACCGCGCCCTGCCCGGCGTGGAGCACGCTCAATACGAGCGCTTCGAACTCGCGCGGCGCGGCGGGTTCGTGTGGCCGAAACAAGAGGGCAATCGGCTGCCGTACTGGGCCTCGCGGCATTCACTGCTACACTTTCGTATTGGGAAAACACTGCAACATCTGGAAGTGCGTGTGCTGATTAGCTGGGACGCACACTGGTACGTGATTCACTTGAGCGAGTTCCACTGATTTTTCCGCGCTGGTCGGATGCCGCCGTTGGCTTCTGGATACAGTGCGGAGCCCTGCGTCGGGCACGGGCGAGAAGACGTGGCTTTTTCCTGGCCGAATTGGCCAGTCTCGAGTCGACAGTCGATGGCGGCGGCGCCATGCTCCGCAGCGATGACAACCGGGATTGCAGAGCCGATCGATGGCGCGACCGGGAAACTCGACGCCTTCGATCCGCTCGCCAGGGCGCCCCTGAGTGCGGCGCCAGTCTGTCAGGAGCTCGAAGACGCGACCTCGGCCGGCTTTGGACTCTGGCCCTTCGTGGAGCTTTTGCGACGCAATGACGTGTCGATCGAACGCCTATGCGAACTGACTGGCTTGGAGCTCGAGCTGCTGCGCGAGCCTGAGGTGCGCTTTTCACAGACCGTCGTCAACCGTGTGGTCGAGCTCGCCTACGAGCGCGTCGGGTCGGACGCTGGGCTGGCCGCAGCGCTGACGGTCGAAGCCGGTCACTATCATTTGCTCGAGTTGATCCTGCGGACGGCGCCCCGTGTCGTCGACGGCCTGATTCAGGGCTGTCGGTTTTTCCCTTTGCTTTCCAGCGGCGGTCAGCTGGTGTTGGAGCCGGCGGCGGACGGCGCGCTGTGCTTGCGCTGGCAGGCGCCGGCCAGCTGCGACGTGCACCGCGGTTGCGTCGAGTTGAGCTTCGGCGTGCTCATGCTCGGCATGCGCCGCGAAACTGGCCGAACTTCAATCATGCCAGCCGAAGTCTGGTTCACTCATCAGTCGCCAACGAACCTGCGTCTGCATGAACGCGTATTGGGCCGAAACGTCCGCTTCGGCATGCCGGATTGCCACATGCTGTTCGACCGACGCGTGGCAAACCTCCCGCTGACGCGCAAGAACCCCGAAGTGCACGCCGCCGCCATCCGCACGGCTGCTGACTCCATCGACGACTGAGGCGCCTCAAGGCGCAGGTCTGAACCAAACGATGCGATGGTTCCCAGAGTCGGCCACCACGTAGCCGCCGCGGGCAGCGGCTATGCCACGTGGCAAAACCAGCTGCGTATCGGTTGCTCCGAACTGCCCATTGCCGAGCCAAGTGACGATCGGCCCTTGCTCGGACACCAAGCGCCGAACTCGGTAGTTTCCGGCGTCCGCGAACACTATGCCGTCCGCGCCCACGATCAAACCCTCCAATGGACGCACCGGCTCGCCTGTCAGCGGCTGCGGTTTCGCATCGCGCAGCACGCCCAGCGGCTGATTGCCACTGCTCGTGAAGTAGACATTGCCTTGCGAATCCGCGGCTACGCCCATGACTTCCGACAGATTGCGCGCCAGCGTGGTCACGCCGGCAGCGTCGATACGACGGATGGCGGCGTTGTCGAAATCGGCTACGTACAACTCGCCGCTCGGACCCAACGCGAGTCCGCGCGGCGTCGCAAAGCTGGCGCGGCGCGGCTCGCTCGAGTCGCCAAACCCCGCCTCTCCCGTGCCCGCAAACACGCTCACCTCGCCTGCCTTGTCGATGACGTAAATGCGGTGTTGCCCCGCATCACTCACATACACGGCGCCGTGCGCATCGACCGCAACGCCGACCGGATTGGTCAAGCACGTTGCGCGCGGTTCGGCGTCGGGCCGGCAACCAGCCAGCGTGGTGACGTTGCCCGCGTTATCGATCTTGCGCACCAAACGATTGCCAGTGTCCGCCACGAACAGCTCGCCGGAAGTCGCTGCTGCTACCCCCGCCGGTGAACTGAAGCGGGCCGTCGCCCCCGGGCCATCGGCGACACCAGGTTCAGGACTGCCGGCCAACACCTTCGTCTCGGCTGGATGCCCCACGTCATGAAGCGCGGGCGCTTCCACCCGGGTTGGTTGCGCGAGCGCAAAGCCGGCGCGGGCGAACAGATTCTCCGTCATGCGCTGCACGCGTGGATCGTTGTTGTCGCCGCCCAGGCCGGTAATCCAATTGATCGTCCCCGCCGCAAACACGAAGCTCGTCGGCGTCGGATAGTACACGCTGGCCTGTGCGTGCGGAAACGGCACGCCAACCTGAGACACGACCGGCGAGTCACCGACGATCTCGATGCCGCTCGGCGTGAGCCCGTTGTCGGCGACCGCATCCCACTCGATGCCGATGATCGCGCTCAGCGTTTCGTGCTCCGCGACCGAAGTGCCCGCGTAGATCCAATGCTCATGATTCGCCACCACGAACGGGAAGCCGCCGAAGTCCGACCAATCCCCGTACATCTCACCGAGCAGCGCGTTCTCTGGTCTCGGAACAGGTTGCTGGCGAAACTGCGCGGTCGTGTCGGGCGCGTCGCGCTGTGGATCCAGGCTCGCAGACTTGTAACAAGTGATCACGCGACGCGGCACGCCCGCGCTCGAAGGATCGAGGCGAATCCGCCAGTAGCCCGTGTTCGCGGACAAAAACGCCAGCGACACGCCCGCGTCGCGCGCCTGCTCCAACGCGTCGCGCTCAGCCACGGTCCAATATTCGTCGTGCAGCACGGTCACGAACAGTTTGCGCTGGTCGAGCAAGGACCGATCGGCTTCCACGTCGAGATTGGTCACGTAGGACGCGGCGTAGCCACGCTGCTCGAGCCAGCGCACCAGTTGCGTTTCCTTGTTGAAGGCACTGGCCCGCGTGTCGTACGGCCGATCGAAGCTGACCCTGTGCGCGCGCAGCTCGCTATAGCCAGAATCGTGAGTCTTGTTCTTGTACAGGCTGGTGCCACCCCAGGTGTTGTACGCCTGCCACGTCGTCACGCTGGCCTGCACCACGATCGGCGCGCGCTTCGATCCCTCGCGAACGATCAATGGCACATAGGCTGCGGACCCGTCTTCGCTGAGCAGCTTGAACGCGTAGTAACCGCTCACCCACATCGGGTCGATCTGCACCTGAAACGCACTCGACCAGTGACACTCGATCAGTCCGCTGTCGGGGGCGATGGGACAGCTCGGCTGAACGTTCACGCGCGTGGGTTCGCCCGAAGCCATCAAACGCGCCCCGTGACCCTGGTAGTAGCCGATCCGGTACAGTTCCCAACGCACGTCTTGATCGTGGTCGACGTTGACGTACAGGCGCAGCGCTTCACCCGGAGCCAGCGATGCGCTCGACGCGTAGGCGTCCATGTCCGCGCGCGCACCGTCTGCGATCGCGAAGTCGTCGCTGCCAGGCTGACGATTCTCGATCGCAATCGAGGAGTCGGGCGCGGGCAGGTTGGGCTCGCCTGCGTCACTGGCGGGCAGCGGCACACCAACAGCGTGGCTTCGGCCCGCGTCGAGGCCAGTCGGCCCGGCATCCGGCTTAAACGCTTCGATGCGACGTTGAATGCCGCATGCAACCTGGCTGGTACAAGCCAGTGCCAGCATCGAGAGCGCCACCAGCCTGGCAGCCAAAGGCCATTGGCTGCCAGCACGAGTATCGAGAAAACCGCGCCGCGCGCGCCGTTCGTACATGGGGAGGGCTCCGGATCGAGTATTAACGACATCGAAGCATGCGTAGGCGGCGCAGCACCAGTGGTCGTTAGCCGGCCAGACTCTCCTGGGCTGGGACGGCGCCCGCGAGCGAAAGCACGTGCCCAGAAGCTCACCCGGTTGACAGACCACCCGGCGTGCGGTCATACAGCGCGCCTATGAGGTTCTTGCCCAAGGACGTATCGTTCTTCGATCACTTCGAAAAGCAAGGCAAGAAGACCGTCGAGGGCTGCCGAGCGCTGCTCGCGATGGTCAGTGCCCCCGGCGACGTGGCGGCCCAAGCCAAAGCCATTTCGGACATCGAACACGAATGCGACCTGATCACGCACGCGGTCGTCGCCCAGCTGCACACCACGTTCATCACGCCGCTCGATCGCAACGATATCTATCGTCTCATCACCAAGATGGACGACATCATGGATTTCGTCGAAGCGGCCGCCGAACGCATGGCACTCTACGACATCCACGACATGCCCAAGGAAGCCGGTGACTTGGCGCGCGTGCTGTTGTCGAGCTCGGAACGCGTACTGGAAGCCGTCGCAGGCTTTCGGGATTTGAAACGTCCCGAGCTGATTCTGGAGAAATGCATCGAGATCAACCGGCTCGAGAACGAGGCCGACGCGCAACTGCGCGGCGCATTGGCGAAGCTGTTCCGTGAAGAGCAAAACCCCATCACGATCATGAAGTGGAAGGAGATCTACGAGCTCTTGGAGACCGCCACCGATCGTTGCGAGGACGTCGCCAACATCATCGAGGGCGTCGTCCTCGAGAATTCCTGACTGAGCGTACATGGACGAAAAGCTCGTCATGGTGGTCGCGATCGTGCTGATCGCGCTCATTTTCGACTTCATCAACGGCTTTCACGACGCGGCCAATTCGATCGCGACCGTCGTCTCGACCCGCGTGCTCACACCGCGCGCGGCGGTCGGCTTCGCGGCGCTCTTCAACTTTGGTGCGTTTTTCGTGTTCCCGCTGCACGTGGCCGACACCATCGGCAAGGGCATCTTGGATCCCAGCGTGGTTGACATGGCGGTGATCACCGGCGCGCTTGTCGGGGCCATCGTCTGGAATCTGCTGACCTGGTGGTGGGCATTGCCCTCCAGCTCCTCGCATGCCCTAGTCGGCGGCCTGATCGGCGCGGGCGTGGCCAAGGGCGGCTTCGGCGTGCTCGGCGTTGCGAAAATCGTGCAAACGGCAGTGTTCATCGTGCTGTCGCCGCTGATCGGCATGGTGGTGGCTGGCGCGCTCACGGTCGGTAGCGCTTGGCTGTTACGGCGGCGCACGCCGGGCAAGGTCGACCAGTGGTTTCGCCGCTTACAGCTGCTGTCTGCGGCAGCCTTCAGCTTGAGTCATGGAGGCAACGACGCGCAAAAAACCATGGGCATCATCATGGTGCTGCTGTTCTCACAGGGCTACTTGGGCAAAACCTTCCCCAAAGGGCACGAGATCCCGATTTGGATCGTGTTTAGCTGCTATGCGGCGATGGGCCTGGGCACGCTCTCGGGCGGCTGGCGCATCGTGAAAACGATGGGCATGCGGCTGACCAAGCTCAAACCATTCGGCGGTTTCTGCGCCGAAACCGGCGGCTCGGTGGCGATTTTCACCGCGACCGCGTTCGGCATTCCGGTTTCGACCACGCACACCATCACCGGGGCGATTCTGGGCGTCGGCTCGGTCAGCAACCCGGGCAGCGTGCGCTGGGGCATCGCCACCCGCATCGTCTGGGCCTGGGTGTTTACGATTCCTGCCTCGGCCGTGATGGCCGTGATCACGTACTATTTGGCCCGGGCGCTGGGTATGTAGTGCGCACCGCGGGCGTTGACGGCCGGCGCGCACTGGCTGAGCGATCGGGCCGTGCTACAAACCGGCCCGTGAAGCCGCGCCACTCCGAAGCCCCAGCTCAGCGTGCGGAACGCGTCTATGGACTATCCGCGGCACTGGCGGCGTTCGCGCAGCGCCCAGCGGCCGTGGTCAACATCGCCTACACCCAGGACGCACGCAAACCACTGGCCGACATGCTGCGCGAGGCGGCGCGCCTGCGCATCGCATACCGGGAAGTCGACAACGCCACGCTGACCAGCATGGCGGAATCGGTGCACCACGAGGGCGTATGCCTCTTGGTGCGCCCGCGTGAGAACTTGGCCATCGCCAGCATCGCGGCAGGGCTCGGCGAACAGTGCTTGGTGATCGCGTTGGACGGCGTTCAAAATCCGCACAACGTCGGAGCCATTCTGCGTAGCGCCGCTTACTTCGGCGCGGATGCCCTGATCTACGCCAGCGAACAAGACAAGCCGCTCACGGCTGCGGCGCGCCGCGTCGCCGAAGGTGGCGCCGAACGCTTGGTGGTGCGCTCGGTACCCGATCTGAGCGCCGCACTGGGCAGCTTCGTGGAGCACGGTTTGAGCCTGGTCGGTTGCGACACGCGCGCCAAACTGCGGCTCGATACGTTTCGCTGGCCCAGGCGCGCGTTGTTGATCCTAGGGCATGAGCAGCATGGCCTATCGCCGGCGGTGCGCGGCATGTGTCAGTCGTTGGTACGCATCGCCGGAGCAGACACGCTGGATTCGCTGAACGTGTCCGTGACCGCAGGCATCTTTCTGTCGAGCTTTGCCAACGCTCAGGCTGCACGCAGCGGCTCGCCATGACTAGACGCGAGCGAGGTTCGCAGCGCAAACCAGGCCCTACCCGCGGCGCAGGCCGAATCCAGCCGGGCACTGCTCGGCCCACACGCGGGCGCGCCGAAAACAGGCGCGGGCGCGTCCAGACCCAGGTCACGAGCTCACGACCGCATCACGACCACGCAGCAACGCAGCCGGGTGCCGCGCGACCCAGCCACGCACGCGGTCGTGCCAAGCCGCAGCCGTCGGCGACGCGCCAGGAGCAGCGCCGCTCGCATTCGCCAGCCTCCGCCGCAGTACGCTTCGAAGCGCGGCCCACCGATGAGCGGGCGCTCGAGCAGTGCCTGCGTTCCGAGCAGCCGTTGCAAGTAGGCGACTGGCTCTGGACGATGCGCGAGGGCGCCGAGCGCGATTTGATCGAAGAGCTGCTGCGCTACGAAAAGACCGCGTTGCAGCCGCGGCGCTTGAGTGCGGCGCTCGTTGCCAGTAGCCGCGCTCCGCTCGACGCGGACGCACGCCTCGACGTCACCTTCGCTCGCCAGGGCTTTTTGGTCACTCACATCGCGCGCGCCGAAGCCATAGCCGAGCTGGCCGCGTCACTAGCACCGGCGCTCCACGCCTGCCTGCGCGGCGAAAAGCGTTACGCGCTGCAGGTCTTCGTCCCAGACAGCACCGCGGGCAACCCGCTCGCGACCCGGGCCGAAGCGCTGGACCAAGCGCTCGCTCTGCATGAGGCCAGCGACGCCGAACGCATTCCCGACGCCGACTTGCGTCGCCACGGCGGTGTGCTGATCCAGATCTGCCTACTGTCGCACACTACCGCCGCCCTCGGCTGCACGCCTTCCGATCGCGCGCTCTCGCTCTGGCCGGGCGGGCGGGCGCGCATGAAGCTGGCCGGCGACTTTCCTTCGCGCGCGGCGCGCAAACTCGCTGAAGCGTTTGCCTGGCTCGGCATGGCACCGGGCAGTGGCGAAACCTGCGTCGACCTCGGCGCAGCACCGGGCGGTTGGAGCTGGCTGCTGCTCGAGCGCAAAGCCCGCGTGATCGCCGTCGATCCGGCGCGCTTGGAGCCGAAGCTGATGCAGAACTCTCGGCTGCGCCACGTCCAGGGTAGCGCGTTCGACTTCACGCCCGAGCAGCCAGTCGATTGGCTGCTCTGCGATATGGCCTGGCGGCCCCTCGAGGTGGCTCAAATGCTCGGCCGCTGGGCGCGGCAGCGGCACACGCGCATGCTGGTAGCGAACTTCAAGCTGCCCATGAAGCGCAAGGTCGAGATGCTGGAGCGTCTGCGCGCGGTGCTCTCGGCCAGCGGCTTTGCGAGCATTCGCATGCGTCAGCTGTATCACGATCGCGAAGAGATCACGCTCACGGCCCACGTGCGCTGAGCTAGCAGCGTCGCACTGCTCGCTCGAACTGAGCCGGACATCTGGCCGAGCCCGGTTGGCCAGCCGTTGGCTGCTGGGCGCGTTGCACAGCTGGGCTGCCTCTGATAAGAGCACGCCGGCTAAGGGGTCCTCAGCTCGGGTCACACGAGTCACACGAGTCCAAGGGCGGTTCGGCGCGCACCCGGCGCGACCGAACAGCAGGTGAAAGCCCTGTTCCTTTACGGTAGGCCCGCGCAGGCCCAGAGTGGCCCGCGCGACCGACCAAGAAACTTCGGAAAGGCAGGTACCGATGCACGAGCCGTCGGGTCTGATTGAAAACCTGTTCGTGTTCGTTTTGGCCAGCTTCCTAGGCTTGGAGCTGATCCGGGGCGTATCACGTCTCTTGCACACGCCGCTCATGTCGCTCACGAACGCCATCGCGTCGATCGCGATCGTCGGTTCGCTGCTCATCACCGGTCGCCCGCATGAAAACCCGATCATCACGGGGCTCGGCATCGTGGCCATCGCGTGCTCCGCGATCAACGCGGTGGGCGGCTTCCTGATCACCGAGCGCATTCTCAAGATGTTCAAGAAGCGGAGCCCGTAGTCGCAATGACTGAGTCCACTGCCTTGTCTTCTCTCGTTCAGTACGTCTACTTGGCGTCGGCGGCGCTGTTCATTCTGTCGCTCAAGTGGATGGGCCAGGTCAAGACCGCGCGCCGCGGCAATTGGGCCGGCACGGCCGCCATGCTGCTGGCCGTCGTGGGCACCTTGGTCGGCGGCGGCATCAGCTCGCAGGGCTTCATGTGGATCGCCATCGCCGTCGTGGTGGGCTCGGCCGTGGGGCTGCCGATGGCACTGGTCATGCCGATGACCGCGGTACCGCAGCGAACCGCGCTCTCCCACGCGTTCGGCGGTTTGGCGGCGGCACTCGTGGGCGTTGCCGAGTACATCGAGGGCCGCGACGCCGGCACGCTCAGCCACTTCACTGCGGGCGCACTGTCGGTGGAGATGTTGCTGGGCTTCTTGACGTTCACAGGCAGTCTGTTGGCGTTCGGCAAACTGCAGGAGCTCATCACCACACGGGCGATCGTCTACCCCGGTCGCAACTTCGTCAGCGTCGGAACGCTGATCGTGGCCGTGGTGTCGGCCATCGTGCTCACCCTGAACCCCGACACGACGCTAGCCTTCGTGTTGCTTGTGGCTGCGGCGCTGCTGTTCGGTGTGCTGCTGATCATCCCGATCGGCGGCGCAGACATGCCGACCGTGATCGCGATCCTGAACGCCTATGCCGGCCTATCGGCGTCGGCGATGGGCTTCGTGATGAACAACAAGCTGCTCATCATCGCGGGCGCGCTCGATGGCACGTCGGGCTTGATCCTGTCGATCCTGATGTGCAAAGCCATGAACCGTTCGTTCGTGAACGTGCTGTTCGGCGCGGTCGGAGCCGTGCAGGCCGGCCCGGCCGGAGCCTCACCGACGGGCAAAACCATCACCGGCTTCTCGATCGAAGACGCCAAAGCCGTACTCGAGGACACGCGCCAAGTGATCATCGTGCCGGGCTACGGCATGGCGGTCGCGCAGGCGCAGCATGCCGTCAAAGAGCTCGCGAACGTGCTTGCGGCGCAGGGCACCGATGTGAAGTACGCCATTCATCCGGTCGCGGGCCGCATGCCCGGTCACATGAACGTGCTGCTGTCCGAAGCCGACGTGCCGTACGACCAACTCTGGGAGATGGAGCGCGTGAACTCCTCTTTTCCAGAGGCCGACGTCGCGATCGTGGTGGGCGCCAATGACGTCACCAACCCTGCAGCGCGCACCAACAAGCAATCGCCGCTCTACGGCATGCCCATTCTCGATGTCGATAAGGCACGCACCGTGATCTTCATCAAGCGCAGCATGAATCCAGGCTTCGCGGGCGTCGACAACGAGCTCTTCTACCTTGACAAGACCATGCTCGTGTTCGGCGACGCCAAGAAAGTCATGACCGAGCTAGTGGCGGCGTTCAAAGAGGGCGCGCACTAGGGCTAGAGCGCGCCTTTGCGCGCGGAAATAGCCACCAAACCTGCGCGATCAAGCTTGCGCCGAAGAAGAACACGTTCATCGCCAGAGCCGCGAACACGTGAATGCCGAGCGCCAGCGCTAGCGCAATCGGCCGTCCGCGCCGCAGCCAGAGCAGCGCACCCAACGACGCTTCGCTGAGCACGGTCAACCATGCGAGGCCCGCGTTGACCGGCAGCGACAGCAACCACGGTCGCAGAAAGACCGGGTACGGCCAGTGCGCGACTTGCAGCTGATAAGCATGGCGCACCCAGAAATGCTCACCCGAGATGAACGCTGGGTTTAGTTTCAGCGTCGCACTCGCCAGATAGATCCAACCGGTCTGCAGCGACAGCCCATCCTGCAACCAGCCCGGCACACGCGGCTCGACTCGAGCCCGCGCTGCTTCGTCGGCAGAGTCGTGCAACGACACGCGAGGGGCGCTGAACACCAACCAAGCGGCCGTCACACAATAG
>Ga0307511_10004495_pt1 | contig 14237 bp, 11 predicted proteins | sample 13_EM_MG_FD_200266 | JGI IMG/M metagenome (GOLD analysis project Ga0307511, IMG submission 200266) | Populus trichocarpa ectomycorrhiza microbial communities from riparian zone in the Pacific Northwest, United States - 13_EM | ecosystem: Host-associated > Plants > Roots > Unclassified | place...
GAGCCGATGATACCAGGTCCAGGCCATTTTCACTCCAGACTGATGCGCACGGCCGCGGCGGCCGCCAGTGGCGCAAGGGTTATGCCGAGAACCGCGAGTGCGCCGAGCAGGTACAGCGGCGGCGCGAATCCTGCGCCCTTTATCGCCAGCTCCGTGGCGCGCGCGCCGAATATCAACACGGGCATCGACAGCGGCAAGGTCAACAACGACAACAGCGCGCCACTGCGCTTCACCCCGAGAGTCAAAGCCGCGCCGATCGATCCGATCAAACTCAACCCCACGCTGCCGATCGCAACCGACACGACGATTCCGGTCAGCGCGGAGGCCGGAACACCGAGCGACAGGCCCGCCAGCGGCGCCATCACGGCCAGCGGCAGGCCGGTCAGCAGCCAATGCGCCACTGTCTTGGCAAACAGCAGCCACGTCAATGACTGCCCCGACAGAACGTGCTGCTCGAGCGTCCCATCCTGTGCGTCATCACGAAACAGGAACTCGAGCGCGAGCAGAGAGGATAACAAGGCAGCGACCCACAACACACCCGGAGCGACGTCGCGCAGCCGCGACAATTCCGGGGAAATACCGAGTGGAAACAATGTCGTGACGATGGCGAAAAAAGCCAGTGGCTGAACGAGCTGGCCCCGTTTGCGCAATGCAAGACGGATGTCCCGGGCAAGCACGAGGCGCGCGGCCTCGAGCGCGGAAGTACCGGTGCTGTTCGTCTCGATGACGGAGGTGCTCACGAGTTCACTTTGACGACAGCTCCAGGCGCCGGATGAAAGCTGCGGAGATTGTGAGCTCGTGGTGGATGGCGGCCACCGCCACCCCCCCGCGCGCCAGGTGCTCTTCAATAAGGGTGCCCACCAGGCGTTGCCCCTCGGCATCGAGATTCGTGGTTGGCTCATCCAGCAGCCACAGCGGTGCCGCCATCAAAAGCAGGCCCGCCAGCGCCACGCGCCGCTTTTGTCCGGCGGACAGGGTCCGGACAGGCCGATCTCCCCATTGATCGGCGCCCAGCCGGCTCAATTCCTGATTCATCTCATGAGAGCTGAGCTTGCGCCGCACACCCACCCAGTAGTGTAGGTTCTCCTGCGCCGTCAAATCCGGCTTTAGCGGCGGTTCGTGCCCGATGTAAGCCAAATCGGCGTGAAAAGCCGCCAGATCGCGGCGGATGTTGTCGCCGCACCAGCTGATCGTCCCCTCTTCCGGGTACATCAGCCCGCTCAACGTGCGCAGCAGGCTGGTTTTGCCCGCGCCGTTGCCGCCCGTGATCTGCAGGCACTCCCCGGAATTCACGCAGAACCTCACGCCACGCAGCACGTGTCGATCACCTCTCCACAGGTGCAGATTCTCGGCTTGCAGGCGGCGCTCGGGCATGGGCTCCGTAGGGGCTGGAACGATGGCGCGCGAGTCTCGCAAATTCAGTGGCTTAGCGCCATAAGCCCAGGTGTCTACGCGCAGCGTCAACAGCGCGATTTTTGTGGAAACTGCGACGCCGGTAGGTGGCCAATGCGCACGTGCCAATGGCTCGCACTAGCGGTTGGGACCTTTGGTGGCGGCCCGGCGGTCGCTTTGTTGCCGTAGAATCCCGCCCCTGTAACCCGGTGCCCGGGTGGCGAAATCGGTAGACGCAAGGGACTTAAAATCCCTCGTTTTTGCGTTTTTATCGAAAAATCTCTATCTAAATCAACTAGATAGAGTCACCCGAGGCCAACTGCTATGCTTACACAGTCGTTACACAGTTTCACAGTCTGGCCTTGGAAAGGATTCCCGAGCCATGCACGAGACACACGATCGAGAAGCGGAGACACACGACCTTTTCGGCGGCGAGGTTCACGTCTACAAACGTGAGAACAGCAAGAGGTGGCAGTGCTCCACCTTCCTCGATGGCCGCCACTACCGCGAATCAACCAAGACCGACAGCCTGGACAAGGCGAAAGACTTCGCCGAGGACTGGTACCTGCGACTGCGCGGCCAGAGCGCCGCGGGCCTGTTAGAGGAAAGGAAGAAGGGCAAAAAGTTTAAGGAGGCCGCGGCGAAATTCCTCGAGGAGCTCCCAATCCTCACGCACGGGCAACGTGGCGAGCATTACCTTCACGACCAAGAGCGCCGGCTGAATACGGTCCTGCCCTTCCTGGGCGAGCGCTACTTGTCCGAGGCGCCCGGCTCCATCTCCGAATACCGGATCTACCGCGCGCAGAACTGCAAGACGGGTCAACCCCCTTCCCGCAGCACGATGCACCAGGAAATCGTCGTCATCCGGCAAGTCTACAAATGCGCGATTCGGCACGGATGGTTCGATCACTTGCCGGACATGTCGGCGCCCTACAAGAAATCAGGAAAGATCGTCCATCGCGCCTGGTTCTCCCCCGAAGAATACAAAAAGCTCTACGAAGCGACGCGCGAGCGGGCGCGAAATCCCAAGAAGCGCCGTTGGAAGAAGGCCTGCGAAAATCTTCACGATTACGTGCTGTTCATGGCAAACACGGGGCTGCGACCAGACGAAGGCCGCCGCTTGCAGTACCGCGACGTCATGATCGTCAAAGATGAGGACACCCGGGAGCGCATCCTTGAGATCGAGGTACGCGGCAAACGAGGTGTTGGATATTGCAAGAGCATGCCGGGCGCCGTCACACCATTCGAACGCCTGCGAGAACGCAACAAGCCGCCCACTCCCGATACTCTGATCTTCGGCAAGATACAGCGCGAGCTCTTCAACACCCTGCTCGATGAGCTCGGCCTCAAGATCGACCGCGACGGCCAGCGCCGCTCGGCATACAGCCTTCGACACACCTACATCTGCATGCGCCTCATGGACGGGGCCGACGTCTACCAGGTCGCGAAGAATTGCCGCACGAGCGTCGAGATGATCGAGAAATACTACGCCGCCCACATCAAGAACATGCTGGACGCCTCGGCCATCAACGTCCGCAAGGTCCGCCGCAAGATCAAGGAAGTAGAAAAAGCCGCCGAATCATAAACTTCTACTGGTATCAGAAAAGCCTCTGCTGGTATCAGCATCGCCCTCGGCACGCTACAATGCGTCGTGTGCCCGAGTGGCGAAATTGGTAGACGCAACGGACTTAGAGCAATTTGAGCGCTTCTGCGGGAAACCCGGAAGATGTAACCCGTCAAATTCGGTGAAGGCCCTGGACACCCGTCCGAGCTAACGCCGAGCCAAGCTCCGGAAGGTTCCGGTGAAGGTGTAGAGAGCAGACGGCGGGCACCTACGGTCATGAGACTACGGTGAAGGCGTGCTCCAGACTACGAACGCTCGTTGAGCGGCGGCGAAAGCCGAAGTAGGAAGAAAATCCGTCGCCGTAACTGGCGTGTCGGTTCGACTCCGATCTCGGGCACCACCTCTTCAAACAATAACAATCCAAGCGCCGCCGGCGCTTTCCTTTTGAATTTCCGAAGGGAAATTTCTCTCGCACGGCGAACGCCGCTCTGGTTTGCCTTTGCGCAGCCCGGCGCTTTTCCACCAGGCACCCCCATTGTTTCTGCACGCTTCCGTGGCCAAGGCAAATCTCACTTTCTGCTCCATCCATAACCGAGGACCATTCACTAAGAGGGTTGGCGATATGCTCCAACAGAGACGGTCGCATTTCTCGGTGTTGAACCCAATAATGCAGCGCGCCGCCCTGCCGGGCGGCTCCGAGAAAAGCCGGAGCTGCTTCGCAGCTCCGGCTGAGGAGACTAGTGCCTCGCGCTCCGCGCTCGTCAGCTCGTCATCGCCTTTGTCCTAGTCGCGCGCATCATGCTTCACCTATAGCGAAATGCTCCAGGGTGTGGGTCCGAACTCCTTCGCTAGTGAGGTGGGGTGCGCCCGTCTTCAGATCGAGGTGATAGTGCGGCGTCATGGCCCGAATGCGAGTAGCAACAGCGTCAGATAAATACCCAATGTATGACAGCACAGCAGCGATCGCCTGCACCTCCCACCCCCACCTCTTCGTTTGGAGTGTCATCGTCGGCATGCCTGGATTCGTAGCCGGCGGGTAACGCGACCGTGAATACCGAGGTGACAGCATTGCACAGCTGATAGAGCGTACGGCCTTGGACAATACTGTAGCCTGAGGATCTGACGTTGGGTTCGTTAGCAGCGTCTGGCATGTGTTTTCCCCTCCGGTGGGTGGCTCGCGCGACTCCGTTGCCGTCGATCAAGGATGCAGTACGGCTTCCGCGGGGGCAAGTCGGCCTTCGTTACACCAATGGCCCGTGGAGCATCGGTCGATTTCGGCCCTCGCGACCAGGGCAGCCAATCAGATGGACGCTTCTCCGTGAGCGATGATCTCTTTCCGCGCAAACCGTATCGCTGCCAACAATGCCGAGTACGAGCGGGCGATAATCTCGCGCCGGACGCGCGAATGGATGCAGGCCGCCAAAAAAAGCGCGGACGCACAGCGGAAGACCCCGCGAGCTCGATCAGGCAGAGCATCAGAAAGCCTGGACGACCGATGCACTTCATTCCTTACTCCGGATTCCAAACTTGCGCCCCGTGGATGACGCTACCGCCCTCGTGCTTGAATGCAACACTATACCGCGCACGCGTAACGCCGACGTAGAGCCGGTTGCGAGAATCATCGGTCACCTCATCAAGAAATGCCGATGAATCGCCGGACAAGAACTTCGAATGCTTGTCAGTAGGCAAAATCAATACGCGCTCGAACCCCAGCCCCTTGGACTCGCCAAAATTGTAAACAGTCTGCCCGTCGCAGAATTCGGGATTTGTGCGGCGGCTCCATCGAAGGATGACCGGCTTATACCGGACAATGTAATCGTCCATGTGACCGGGCTGCACGGCAAACACGCCGTGGTGATCTGCAAATGCCTGCGGGACCTCGTTCAATTGCGATTGCGTGGGGGCGTAGTGGCCATCATCCGCGTGCAGTCGGTCGGCGAGGTCGCAAATGCTCTGCAGACAGCGCCAGCTGATATTCAACTCCTCCCGCTCAAAGCCCATATCCGCGAACGCGGCCAGCTTCTGCTCATCCGTCTGCGGGCCTTTGGGTGTGACTGTCGTGCGGTAAATCGTCTGCCGGAAATCACCCACGCATTTGATGTCCGCAATGTCTGTTTCAGAGACCGCCTTGATGACCTGATAGTCCCATCCGACCAAGTCCTGCACCTCGTCGATGAAAACGCCCTTGTAGATTTCGGAGAGGCGCTTCGCGGCCCTGCCGCCCGTCACCTCATGGATGCGCGCGGCCAGCTTCGCGAGGAAGTACGTATGGGCGTTACAGTCACCTTTGGTGACGTAGTGCAACGGGTTATAGCGGCCGTCAACCTCTTCTTTCCTGCCCCGCAGGCTGAATCCGTTCCTCAGATGCGGATTCGAGGGATTGAAGAAGATTCCCGCTACGCGGGCGGGAACGATGCATCTCTGGTAGGGGCGGATCATGTCTTCGAGCAGGAAAGAGAACCAGCCCTTCACCACGATATTTCCAGGTTTGAATTTATTCAGGCGGCAAATATGCCGCATCAGCTCCTCCTGATTATTAATGGTATAGGTCAACAATAGAACCCTGCCGCCTTCTCCCGCCAAAGCCAGCGCCTCCTTGGCTACCAGCTCTGATTTTCCAGCCCCAGCGCTTGCAAGAAGGAGCTTACGCACCAAAGGCCACAGCGTTCCTCAGGTACTCTGGATAGCTGATGGCAGTCCCGCTATCAAACAGCCGGAGCGCGGAGTTCACCTTCTTCGTTCCTGAATTCGCTTCGGCGTACCAGTCCACAAGGAACTTCTTTTTCGCTGGAAGATCGGCGCAGGCAGTGTATTGATTGTAGGTTGGCGTAGCGAGCATGATGTTCGCCAGCTTGTCGAGCGTGTCAGCCGTGTTCCCGTTAGCCGCAATCAGTGCAGGCTCCAGTGAATACATCGTATTGTCGGTCGGCGAGAACAGGTCAATGAAGTCGCAATCCGCGTACCGAGCGTTCTTCCACTCGACGATATTTCCCTGATAGTCCTTGTCGTTGTCCTTGACGACGCGGACCGGGTGTTTCAGCTCTCGGGCAATATCAAGATATACACGAAACCCGATCCCGCGCACGACGATGATGTCGATCCCGTCCTCTTCCGGCAGGCGCTTGTGCTTTTCCCTGTATATCCTCTTGAGGACCAGCTCGTCCGACGGGCCTTCCACCAGCAGGACTCTCTGCGCCAGCACAAGCCGCAGAGTGTCATAGCCCGGAAGACGCCGCAGCGTATTGACCGTGCCCTTGTCAATGCCGGTCAGCCGCACGTACCGGTTGGACAGCAGGCACAGCTTGTTGATGCTTAGCTTGTTCAGGACATACGAGCTGTGGGTCGTCAGGAAGATCTGCTTACCTGCGTTCTTCTGCTCAATATACGAGACAAGCTGGATCAGATTGATATGCGACAGGTGGTTTTCCGGCTCCTCCAGCATCACGATATCAATGTCGCTGGCCTTGTTCTGGATCGCGATCTTGATCTGAATCTGGTTCTGCTCACCCTTGCCGATATGCGCGAACGGCACGTCGTTGACGGCGAGGCCGAGATTGCTGTCCCAACTGCCCGAGGGCGTGATATCCGCGACGATGGTCAGGGACTTTGCCGTCAGCTCCTTTTCCTCGTTGAGCTTTTTGTTGATCTCCAGCACGCTTTCATCTTCGTTGAAGCCCATCTTCAGCGTACGGTAGGCGAGATTGAGCGTGGACCTGGCGCTCTTGTCGGCGTGAGAATTGATGATGCCGTTGATATAGCGGGAGCGGCCCATTGTCGGATGCAGCCGCGTCGGATCGACGAACAGGCAGTTGACCGGCTTGGCGAATTGCGTCAGATGCTTCCACGCAAAGCTGTACCATTCCACGCGGTACAGCTCGAAGGGAACGGTGATGACATCTTCCGCTTCGATAAACGCTTGATAGTGGACCCCCATATCTGGATCGAAGGACATTTTGATAAAGATGCCTTGCGTATCAATCCCTTCGGTGTTGTTGTTTCCTTTCAGCTCCGCGTTGCCATCCAGATAGGCTTCGATCAGGAGCGCCGGCAGGGATGCCTGCGAGTGGTCGCCGTCGACGTATTCCTCGACGCACTGGCAATTGAACAGCTCCGCCATCACCTCGGGAGAGACGGGCTTACCTCGGTGGCAGCAGTTGAGGCACAATTCGATAGCCTCAAGGACCGTGCTCTTGCCGCACTCGTTGTCGCCGACGAGGATGTTTATATCCTCGTTGAACTCGAAAACTTCCTTGCGGAATTTCTTGAAGTTCTGGACCCGCAGCTTCTTGATTAAGGTCATTGGATCGTTCCATGCCTTACCTTGTCTCCGGTGTCCATTATACGGTCAAGCTGTCGCGGCAGGCCACGCCCACACCGTCCGCCCTCACTAAGGACTGCCAATGAGTTATGTTGTAGTGTGATGCGTCGCAACGGGCCACAATGCGCATCAACTTGACATCCTCAAAGGCATGTAGACCAGGCGACCCTAGCCAATCAGAACGGGATATCATCGGGTGGATGAGGCCCTTTATGGGGCAGCGCGAGAAAGTCCGAATGCGCTGTGACTTCCGTGACAGGGCGAGTTGCCAACGAGGTAGCCGGCTCGGTCGGTGCCCAGTTACTGAAACCGAGCAGCAAATACACGTTGTAGGAGTGGCCTTCGCCTTCGTCCGACTCCGAGCGCTCCACGTGTATTAGGCGATGATTCACCAGCACGTCAATAGCTGACCGGATGCGCCCTGGCTGAACACCAGTGCGGACCTGTATTTTCTTGTGGCTGATCGCGGCTGTGTCTGAATTACGCCCCCGCACTGTTAGAAGCGTCATGTAGACCTTCAGTGCATCCAATGCGTGAAAGCCTCGAGTGGGCAAGTTTGGAAGAGCTTTCCTCACTTCAATCAACGGAAGCTGAGTGAAGGTGATCTCGTCGTCTGACTGTTTCAGCAGACGATACGAGTGTCTGTGGCCAGATGTGTCGATGGAGATCAACCCGGCCTTTTCTGCAGCTGCGATACCCTTCTTCACCATCGGCCGTGATAAGCCGGTCCGTTCCTCCAGAGCGCTCCATGAAAGAGAGGCATCACGCGTGTCAAAGTCGGCCACGAGCGCGAGCGCTAGATAGACGCGAAGGGCAGCCATATTCGCTCCCGCATCTTTGCCAGCCCGGAAGCTGCCGAGTATGTCACCGGCCCATCGCGGGAAACTTCCCCATCGGCTGCTATTCATGGGGCCCCCGGCGGTCATTCTTCCCTTTGCCGACGAGATCCAATGCCTTCCAGGCCACTGCCAGTGCAAAGGCGCACGTCAGACATACGCCCTGTAGAGGTGTCAAATTGTGAAAATGGTCGATCAGTTCAGTGATGGTGCTCATGTAACTGCTCTCCGGCGATGTGCAGCTCACAGGGAAGCATCCGCGAGCCCTTGCTATCTAGGAGCAGCTATAGCAGACAAGTCGTAAAAATTCAACTTTCCTCATAGATATCAATAGATTAACCTCCAACTGGGTTGGTAAATGCATCGTCCAATTGTATGCTCTCCGTTTACCAAGTTGCCTTGCTCGTTTACCAACGAATCGAGGCGCGCCTTCCGACAAGGCAGGACCAGCCCTCTGTCAAGGTGCCACGAGCCAAGAATTTAACTCAACGATCACGACGAGCAGCCGGCCCGGTTGCTCGCTCTAGCGAAGAGCACGCGATCTCATCCATACGAGCTGACACGTGAAGCGTTCAACGCGCTGTCCGAGAAGCATAACCGGCGCGAATTCGACAGCGTGACTTCTCAGACCCACCGCGCCGGCGACGAGGCGGTATTCCACCACGCGCGGCCTTCCCGTCGCGGCGCGCCAGGCGCCGGCCGCATCGAGTTCCATCGATTTCAGTGCGCCTCGTCAGGACTCCGGCGGATGCCGCACTGCACACGGGTCCCATTCATGCATTTTTTCAGACTCGTCCCCCTCTCCAAAGTGTGAACACCATAACGGCTTCCTCAACATAACACGCCCACGATCCCCCTTACCGTCACCGGAAGGCAACGATCAACACAACGTGGGAGTCTCTCGATGTTCCGACCGCTCATCGCCCTACTCGTCCTGATCGCCGGTGCGGCGACCGCGACACCCTCTCGCCGTCAGCGCCAATCACCAGTATGACGGCCAATGCCTCCCCCACCGGCACAACCCTGAAAGCACTCGGCATCCCCTCACCCACCATCTCAGGTGCGCGCAGCAAGGTCTGCACCGTCGGGAAGGCCTGCGGCAATACCTGCATCTCTCACGAGAAGACCTGTCACGTAGGGCCGGGATGTGCGTGCGATGGATAAGTCACTCGCGTTGACCCGGACCCAAGGGGCCGGCTCAACGGGGCTTTAGAGTTAAGCCGAAACGCTGCCCCCAGTCTCGGCTCCCCCACCCCCTTTCCCGGAAATCCCTGGCACTCGCGTCCACCAGTAGAGCCTACGATGAGCCGAACAGCCGTCAACACGTTACCCCCTCTCCAAGCGTTGACAATTTACCTGTTGCGGGACCTGCCCGATCCGGAAAAGGCGATCTCACGATCGTCACGGAGGATCGTGATCGATCCCAGCCATACTGTCTATGTGAAGCGTAAGAAGGCGCATCATCCGTCCTGGGCTGCTTTTTTCGGTACTCGAGTTGACCCGGATGAGTTCGGGAAAGTCCGCTCTTCGGGAGCCTTACTCCTCTGCCCTGTTGCCGGACGCCACTTCGCCATCACCTTCGGAACAGGCAGATACCTTCTCGATCAACTATTCGTCGAACAGCGCTTTGGATTATTGGTAACCCTCAACGCAGTTGACCCGCGGAAGGTGAAAAGCATCGACAAGGCGAGCCTAGACCGTCAGGGGATGCAGAGCCGCATTCAGGCCAGTAGAGACGCTTCCGCTCGTGATTTCGGGCTGGATATTGAACAGGATCTCGTGAGGGCGGTTGCCGGAATCCCAATTAATGGGTTAATCGGTGAAACCATCGCCGGCTTCGACTCGCTACACGTCAGCGCACGTATCGACTTCCCGCAATTGCGAGATCGGCTCGAAACGTACCTTACCAAGTCGAGGGAAAAGACTTATCAGCAGGAATTTGGTTGGATCGATCATGTTCGGGAGGTTCGTGACGAGAAATTGAATGAGCAGCTTACGCGCCACTTGGTGAGAGAAATGAAAAGCGCGTCACAAGGCGGTATCTGGATGGCGCCCGACGGAATAGTTGACTGGAACGACGTGAGTTACTTTCAGTTCGGAGGAGCGCAGAGTGCCCCTCGGTTCCCAACCTTATCACTCCACCGGTTCATCGAATACGTTGGAGGGGCAAGGAAACTGATACCCGAGGATCTGACGAGAAAGCGCGTTCGTGCCCTGCGTGCCGACGATTCTCTCGCCCACGAGTGGCCCGCCGCACGTTGTCTGCAGGCCGAACTGCAATTCAACCAGAAATCCTATCTGCTGAGCTCGGGGAAGTGGTATCGGATCGATGACGGGTTTGTCGAAAGCGTTGACCAGATCGTCCGCACTATTCCAGCGATCGACCTAGGGTTCCCCGAATATGAGGACGCGACCGAAGGCAAATACAATACACGGGTAGCCGACAACTCCCAGAATCGCCTCGCGCTCGTCGATGCCGACACGATCCGACACGGCGGTGGACAGAGCCAAATTGAATTCTGCGATCTTTACTCGCTCGATATGGATATGATTCACATAAAAAGGTATTCAAACTCCGCTACCCTAAGTCACCTCTTCGCACAGGCCGCTGTTTCGGGCCAGAACTTCAAGTCCGACGCAGATTTTCGGCGGAAGGTGAACGAAAAATTACCTCGGTCCCATCAGATTCCCGACGTGACACGCGTAGTGGAGCAGGACAAATATCGGGTTGTCATTGGGATAGTCGGCGGTCCGGAGACTGCCGAGAAACTCCCCTTCTTTTCTCGGATAACACTAAAAAACAGCTACAAGCTACTACGGGCGTACGGATACCGCGTCGCCGTCTCCCATATCAAGATCGAGGACAGGTTCGCACAGCTTTCGGCTATCCGTGAGAAACAGGCTCGTCAGCGACGCGCATTGGCGAAGAGCGGCAGCCGGTCAGCGCCTGCTTAGATCACAAAGAGGACCAATCGGAACACTGAACGACACCGCCAAACGGTACACGGAAATTCAATATCTTGAAGGCATCGGCAGTCTTGAAACTCTTGACGGCTGCGAGCTGCCCGTGAAGGAGAGTGAATTGGTGAAGACACCTGTTTTAGCGCTCCTCGTTGCAATTCCCTTCATCTTCGTTGCCGGTTGCGCGCGGGGTGATTCGAACTCGCAACCCCCCGCCGAGACCGCAAAAGCCGGCACCAGTGCGCCGCAGAAGCCTGTTGCTGTTGCCAAGGACAACGACGCCAAATCCAAGGAGGGCAATTACGTGCCCCCGACTCCAGAAGAGATGGCGCCGATGCGCGCAGAGTATCTTGCCGAACTGGCCAAAATTCACGAGCCACCTGAAATGGCTGATAAGCCAATGGAGGTGCGTAGGCCCGCGCCGTCAGGTGCGCTGAAGATGAGTCATCTGATGAGCACTTTAGGCTCTCCCGAGAAGGCAACGCACGAACAGCGTGCCACAGCCATCCGAGAGTTGATCGAGGTTGCCAACAGCAGCGGGCAGGACGATCGCATTGATCGAGCGATGATGTATGGCGCTATCGCGACCCTCGCTTGCATCGACGGCATGGAGCTCAAAACCATCATTGGGTATGCAACCGAGGCGATCGGTGAGAGTGACGATGGGCTCGCGCTGCGCGCAAGATTGTACTTGCAGATGGGCGATCGCGTTCACGCACTGGAGGATCTTCAAACCATCCTGGTCGATGGAGATCGGCAGGTGCTCGCCGGCGGCGATGCCACACCACGCAAGCCGTCTGTTCCTTGTCGCTGGAGCACGGCGGACTTTGATGCACTCGGTGATGACCCGCGCGCCCTGGCCGCCAAGGGGCTCTACTTGAGCTCATTCATCGCCTATGCTGCCGAAGAGAAGGGACTCGTAAGGGAGTCCGATATCCGGGACCTTTATGCGCGCTCGGCCGCAGCCTGGCACTCACCGATTCCGCACGTTCTCGCGATCTCGCTCAACGGTCTGGGTAGCGAGCAGTCGATGATGAGCGCACGTTGCATGCGCGCAAATGCGTTCGGCTTCCGCGCACCTGAGATTGAGGCAGCTTGTGCGAAAGCCGATGAAGGAACCCGGCAGGAGATTCGCGAGTTGACGATGGCTCTCGTGATCGACCCAACCTTTGCCCCGGCGCTATCGTACAGAGCAAACGCTTATCTGCACTTGGCCCAGGGTTCCTATGACGACGGTAGGCCGGCGCTGCGGTTTTTCGAGCTTGCGATCAAAGACTACACCGCAGCGCTCGCGGCCGGCGGGAAGGACCGGCACACCCTATTTTGCGACCGTGCCCTCACTCTAGCCTCCATTGGCCGCTACCAGGAGGCGGCCCTCGGGTACGTCCAAGGGATGAAGTATGTCAAGTCCGGCGTGGAGGACAGTCCATTCGTGTATGAACAGCTTGCGCGCGTGTACATGAAGTTAGGGAAATTCAATGAGGCTGCCACCCTCATCACACAGGCCATCATGTATGCATCCGGGGGCGGTATGGACTCAGTCATCTTCGGAGGCGGCATTACGGCCTTTCGGACCCTTTACCCAGAGTATGACCTGGTGCCGGATGATATCCTGGCCGATGCGGTTCGTCGCCGGTACCAGCCTCAGTTTCCTCAAAGTTGGAATAGAGAATTCGTCTCGAAGGCCGGATTCTTCAACGGCAAAATTTCCTCGACTATTCTGGCGGACCTGTATGCGTTACGCGGCGACGCCTACGCAAAGGCCGGCCGACGCGCAGAAGCCCTGGCTGACTATGGCCGCGTGAAGAGCGATGCTTGGAGCGGAAAGGAGCCCTACCTGCCCCGACAGATGTACTTCAACAAGAGCGGGGCTCGAAATTACGATCTGCCCGAGCCATGGCCTCCTAAGCCACCTGCGATGTGAAGTTCGGCAGGTCGTCGTGCGATGGGGGTCCCACCGATGTGCTCGCGGGTGTCTGTTTTGAACTCCTTCCGAGGTATTGCGACAGATTCGTATGACATTGCAATCCTGTGGCGCGCGTCCGTAGACGGCCACGTGCATTGCCTGATACTTGGTCACGGCCTCAGTTAATAACCTACCCACCGAAGAAAAAGGGTCTACACGCTCGTGCAACCGAACAAAATATCGCCCCTGACTCTGTTTAGCGCACCGGTACAACATCTGATTCCCATCTTCCAACGTGGGTACGTGTGGTCTCGATAAACAGATCCGCACCCTATGGTCAAACATCGCCGATCGTGCCGCTGATGCCGAACGATATAACTCGCTCCGCGATACAGCACGGAGGCGGGAGAAACGCCGGAGCTGCTTCGCAGCCCCGGCTGAGGAGACTATCTCATCGCTTCCGTCCAGCTGAGTTATCACAATCCGGTCGTGAATTCGTCAAGTGCGTCGACGATTCCCCACTGTCGCTATCGCACCAGGCGAGCGAGCCGTCAGGGATTTCAGGCTCCAGATAAAAAATTGCAGTGCCTTTGCTCTGCCGGATCGGAGACTAGTGATTGGTGCCGCGGAGATTGAAAATTGCCTTCAATTCGAAGTTCGCAGAACACGCATGGGCGCGGCGCACAGCCAGTTCAGCAAAGTCCACAAACACCGTCCGTAGTCAAGAAAACTCTACAGCGTTGGACTTCAAAATTGTTTCGAAGGCGAGGTAGTTCCACTCCCGGTCCGCCGGCGTCAACTTTCCAACCGGAACCCACCGCTCGCGTAGGCCATCGACGTAGCGCTTCATTTGAGGCGGCGACTTAAGGTATTCCGAAAGCGCAAATTGCGCTTCTCCAGATGTGTTGTATATGAAGTGAGATTGCACGTTACTTATCTGACCTCCTCCCATCACTGTGTCAGTGTAGCGGCCGGCGAAGAACACGTTGATTATAAAACGATCCACGATCGGCACGCCGTCGACGGGGAAGCCGGCATGAATAGCACTATTTGTGATGACAATGGGTAGAATCTCAAACTCATCCGGTAAGTTGACTCCGAGCTTTCCGAGCTGTGCAGCAAATGCGGATTTATTGCTCTGAACGGCGGCGAGCTTACGCGAGATCTGTTTGGCAGCCCCAATTATGGTGTCGCGGTGTCGAGCTCTTGCTTCTGCCTCCGTCGGCAACAGGATGCACTTGGCCTCGCAGATCACGACAA
>Ga0307511_10004496_pt1 | contig 14237 bp, 15 predicted proteins | sample 13_EM_MG_FD_200266 | JGI IMG/M metagenome (GOLD analysis project Ga0307511, IMG submission 200266) | Populus trichocarpa ectomycorrhiza microbial communities from riparian zone in the Pacific Northwest, United States - 13_EM | ecosystem: Host-associated > Plants > Roots > Unclassified | place...
AATTTTCCCAAATTGTCACAATCACGGAAAGTATGAACCTGGGTTTCAGTGAGGTTTGGCAAAAGAGCACTCAAGGCGTAGTTCCTGGTAGCCAACAGTCAAATGACCAACAGCGAGTTCACAGCGAAATGACGCAAGACTCTACGAGCATGGTGAGTATCGTCTTGCACAATCCGTTGGTCCCACCCAGTGGACGACGATCATGAGGGTAAGGAGGATATTAAGCGAGAGCAAGATTGAAACGGACAGAAGATGGAAATTGATAGTCTCGGTGAAGGGAGGAACGATCGAAGCAAAGAGACTTATGTCTTTGTGACATGAGGGTGATCCGGCGCTCATTCCTCTTCGGAGGAAACCTCCACCTCCTCGCCCTACGGTCACTCCTCTGCCTCTCCCTTTTCTTTTCCCCACCCACCACACCACCAGCGAAGATATCCGGTCCACCCGAATAACTTCGCACTCCGCTGGCCAAAAACCAGCTTAGGTCGTAGGAGACGGTTTCCGAACCAGCTCCGTGGGACCCACCCGCCCACGCATCTGCCTCAGACCCCGGATCCCACATCCTGCGGCCTGAAAGCCCGAAGGGCTTTCGCACAGCATACTTACTCTTCGCTACCCTACATATACACTCCCAAAGGACAAATAGCAATATTTGATAGATAGCAACGGAATCAACCGAGTGAATACAAAGATGAGCCGTGACGACTACGGAGGGGGGTTGTGTATTCACAGTTACATGATATGAATCGGAGATGGCGGGGGGTATTCAGACCGAGGACGAGGTTCAGACGGGGCTGGACTACTGTATAACTCGACAATTCGTATAGTTTGAAGGTGGTAGGACGTGGCAAGATCGAGATCATGGGGCGCAAACGGTTTCATTGGGTGAGACGCTGTGACCCATGATATCTTCACCGCTTACTGGGGAAGTATACACGACTGGCTACCCAGCCTCTACGATCCGTGTCCATCCCCGACTTCCTATTCCTTTACCTAAGTGGACCTCAGTCAGCTCATCTGTTTGAGGCGCTCCGGTTATCACGTCTTGAAAGGCGCGACTTCGTTGAAAGCGACAACGTGCGAGTACGCGATTGAGACACCAGGTGGCTGGCTCCACTCAAACATGGACACTAACATATACAGGTCAGCTCATCCGCGACGCCTTCAAATATAGAGGGGAACCTACTTGGCAGTGTATGTATTGGCTTCAGGTCGATGTCGTTATCAGGAACGAGCTGCCTGTAGTTTGTCTTCAGCTCGAGGACGAGATTTGTCTTCAACGAGAAGACACCGGTGTCGGCGATGTGATACCCCGGCTTGAGACCACATATCTCATTGAGGTGTCTCACAACTGAACCCCTGATGTGCAAGGATTTGTGCGGATCTCTGCAAACCTCTGGAGGGGCAAGGTTTTTCTCGAGCGATACGCGGCGGAAGTCACTACAGTCGCGCGACATGGGGAGTCCAAAGATCAAGGTTGGGGGAGAATGGTCGAGTTCTGGATAAGGGAAATAGACCAGGGGAAGCTCGTCAAACGGTTCGTGTTTCCGCATGTAAGACAGACTCAAGGGCTATTGTCAGGTCAGCAGGAGAGCACGGGGCTGAGAGATGTCGACGAAAGACCGGGCGGACCTCGTTGAATTACAATACCCTTGCCACTCGTCCTCCCTGACATAGACTCCGGGTTTGACTCGCCTTACTTCGACTCCCTCCACAGTGACAATGTCGGCGTTGGTCTCCATGACGCGTAACGGGAGGTGGGATGGGGGAAGGTGGGTTGTGCTCACCGTCACATGACCTGAAGATCGGAGGTGCTTCGGAGTGCCCAGGGCAGGGTTCAGATAGAGGAGGTTGGACTACGTAGAACTTAACGGGCTCGGATAGTTTCGAGGTGGTGGGAGGTTATGAGACCGAGGTGGATTATTATTATGGGGTTGAGCGAGGCTTCGTGGTCCGTGATCTTTTCACTGTTTGCTGGGGGAGTACTCGACCCAGCCTCCACGGTTTGTACCCCCACCAATCCCCCACTTCACTTCGCATTCATTCACCTAAAATATTGTGGATCTCAACCTCAATCAACTCATCCGTTTGAAGCTCCCCAGGTATCACGTCCTGAAGGGGGCGACTTCGTTGAAAGCGATAACATGCGAGTACGCGATTGAGACACCCGGTGGCTGGCTCCATTCGAACATGGACACTAGCACGCAAGTCAACCTATTTGTAACGCCTTCGAATGTAACGGGAAACCTACTCGGGAGGGTGTGTATTGGCTTCAGGTCGATCTCGGCTTCCAAATACCACTGCGGTTCTGTGCCAGGAAAATGCTTCTTGAGAATTTGAATGACCTCATCCATCTTATCCTCGGGAACGAGTTGCCTGTAGTTGGTCTTCAGCCCGAGGACGGTGCTCGTCCTCAACGAGAAGACGCCGGTGTCAGCGATGTGGTTTCCCGGCTTGAGAGCGCATATCTCGTTGAGGTGTTCCATGACAGAATCCCTTATCTCCAATGATTTGTACGGGTCTTTACAATCTTCGGGGGGAGCAAGATTTTTCTCGAGCGCTATGCGACGGAAGTCGTTAGAGTCGCGCGAGATTGGGAACCCGAAGACCAATGTGGGGGGAGAGTGGTCGAGTTCTGGATAAGGGAAATAGGCCAGGGGAAGCTCGTCGAATGGTTCGTGTTTGCGCATGTAAGACAAACTCAAAGGCTATTGTCGGGTAAGCAGGAAAACATCGGGCTGAGAGCTGAACGACTGGGCGGACCTTGTTGAATTCCAAATATCCTTGCCACTCATCCTCCCTGACGTAGACTCCGGGTTTGACTCGCCTTACTTCGATGCCCTCCACAATGGTAATATCGCCCTTGGTCTCCATGATGCGTAACGAGAGGTGGGGGAAAGGTGTGCCACAATCGTCGTGGCAGGTTTAGAGAAGTTCATCACATGATCCTCAACTTCCCACGGATTCCATCGCAGGAAAAACAGATAACGCCGGCTGCAATTGCGACCCAGTGGTAATCGATAAAGTACTCATGACTTACTCACCTTGATTCCTAGGCCGGGGTTCTATCTGCCGCATGTGTGATCCATGGCTTGATTATCTGCTTCTCCGCTTGATCACCTGCAGTCGTCCAAATGGACCAGGCAGGATCTATTTAAGTGCCGTCCTTCAACGGGTGAACAACCGGTCTGAACCGGTCCCCATCCATAGCGCAGCTACCTGCCGCCCCCTGTTATGCCGCCATTTGAGGACGCCGAGGTAACTGCACTCCTCCGTATCCGTACGCAGTGTCGCACTGACCCCTCGTTCCGTAGGTTGTACACCTTGAAGTCGGCGCTATACGTTCCAATTGGGCCCATATACTCCGCTGGTGTATCGACTGGAGAGCACACGAGTATCCCCTATATGCGTTATTCTCATCGATGTTTACCGCTTTGTGTAACACAACCACCGGCGCCAACAGCGGCGTCTCTCCATCAACCGATTCTGGCCCGATTCTTTTCTCTTACCCGCAATGCCGGCTCGTGTCCAAGAAGATGGCCAGAAAATGCGATGACTCTTCTATATCGGCCATCCCGGATTTTGCTTTCATGCATTCCCACATTTTGGAGCCGTCGGACCAAGAATTTGTTCGTTCAGACGGTATAAAGATGTTGGTTGAAATCAAGAGGCTCCATGACGAGAGTCAAGGTGGGTCGTTGTTTCCTCGTTTCTGTACACTCCTGATGCCTATGTAGTGGACCCATGGTTCTGGGCAGACGTCGACAAGTCGAATGACGCAGTACAAAATGCCTTCAACTTCAGCATCCGCCAGCTCCTTCTACAGGCATACTGTGCCTTCAACGCTTTCGATGGTGACACCGTTTATATCATCTTCATCTGTGGTGTATATTTCTCCCTGTTTAGGTTCACCCGTCCAGGATATCTCCTGCCCTTTCCTGAGGAGGAGGAGATGGTTGAGGCTGGCCCCTCATCCAAGAAGCGTCGATTGGATGACCAGCATGAAGAGCATCAGCATGAAGAAAACCAGCATGAAGAACACCGGCATGAAGAACATCATAACGTACTGAAGAAGTTCAAACGTGCCACAGACATCAAAAACCCTCAGTTATCTCAAATGCTCCCTCTCAACTGCGTGGAGGTAGTGTACCACGGCGTACCTGTGTTTGAAGATATTCGTGCTCCCAAAGTTCATCTTAGTGATGGCTTTCGCCAAGCACTTCGTGACTGCCTGGCAGGGATTGATTTGCAACCCTGCTCGTTGTTCGAGCTACAAACCGTCCAGTTTTCGCAGGGAGAGAAGGTACGTTCTCCAGGTGATTTACCGCTGTTTGTGCTAACCCACCGACATAGGAGAGAGGCCCGGGGGTCCGAGCCCTCGCTGCTTGGTACAACGCAGCAAATGGAGTCAATCAGACTCCCCCTCGTAGGACCGACCAGAAAAGTGTTTACGACGAGAGCAGCCCGATCGTTCATCAACGAACCGGAGAGGTTGTCCCAGGACCGTCGCCTGGGACGAAATTTATTTTCAAGGGAGGGAAATTTGATATCCAGCCTAGGAGGCTGCCTCCAAGACAAGCGAAGATTGATTCCAATAAGCCAGCTGATGGCTCGGACGTGGAACGGGACTCGGAGGGTGAAGCCCGGGAGGAGGATAGGGGCGAGGGCGAAACCAAGGAGGGGATGATGAAGTAGGAGAGACGGAGGGATAAGGTACTGATCCATGGAGAGGGCTTCAACAATGCGACCGTCTCGTCGATAATGATTTCCAGTATTCCAGAGCCGTGAAGCTTGTAATACCCCTACCACCAGCTGATTAGTATCACCAAACGGACCACAACCGGCCCCCGGATGGCCATTCCAATCCCCCTAGACACCGCCACTTGGTGCCCGCAACCGGTCGCGATCCCATCACACCAGGTACCCACGTTCAGAGATCGGAACGTGTTGAGGTCGAAGCGGTTGGTAGAGTGTCCGGAGTGATGCTGGGGTTGGATAGCTTCGAGGTGGTGGGGGGCGAGGTGGACTACTAAGTGACGTGACTGGTACGATTAAAACGTTGGCGAGGCTCGAGGGGAACTCCCGCCCGGCAGGTTACGACCAACATACGGACAAGGCGAGGGCGGTACTCGCGCCGCCTATCGTTCAGCCTGCCTAGGACAAGATCAACGGGCTCGTTCGTATTCAGCGGACGTACGTTCCGGCTTTTTTATTATCATCACTTCGAAAAACGGCACGTTTCCCTTTCGCTGCGGTGATGTGATTGTTTCAGGCTTAACAGTTAACGTATAGCCCCCACGGGATTGGCGAGACGTGGTGCATAAGTAGGCACTCAAGGTCTGTCGATCGAGACGAGGGCTCACCAGAGGTTTGTGTTGCCCAGCGCACCGACCAGGCCCATGAATGTTTGAGGTTCCGCCATGCAGGAAGGCCCGTATGGAGAGCGGTGTGCTAGAAAATCCGAACCGATTATACGAATATTGCTATATTGTACCCAGGTGTTATGATCGTTCCGTTCTACATACAGGGAGGAAGGAAAGAGTAACAAGGAGGGTCGGGGTAGGTGGGGATCCAGAAAACCTATATCTCGCCTTTCTCCACAACAAACCTGACCCGCTTGTCCGAAAACTTTTCCTCTAGTTCCTCGAGACTCACGAACTTATCGAGATCATCAGTCGCCTCAAATTGCAGCTCCTGAATGTCAACAGCCAGTTAGCCCTTATGCGTGGAACAGTGCTAAACCCACGTGCCTGAGATTGTAACAGTACCAATCAACTATAAACCCCAAACTCTCTTCGCGGAATATCGAGTGGTAATATCAGCACGAACAGTTCTCCGGTGGTTCCCAGAATCAAGGTAAGTGCAGGGAGGCCGATCAGTTGCCACTGCCCGTAAGTGGCGTACGCTAGCGTCTGATCCCCATATAGTTGTGCAACGATGGGTCCAGACCCCGCAAGGTATGGGAGAACGCTAGCGGCATCGGCCCGTGCGCGGAGAACGGTGAATCGATCTGGAGAGAGTTCGATGTATCCCAGAGGTCCTCCTCCTTCGGTGAAGGAAACAGCCTACGAAATGGGTCAAATCAGAATAAATGTCGAACGCAAAGGCACAACAGGACCCACTGTAAGAGAGGGGGCGTAGTAACTGTCCCGAGCGTTATCTTTAATGAACTGGTTCAACATATTGTCATGAGCTAGAAAGAATGCTGGGTTCCTTCCCGTCGTGTTGAGACTTCTAGTGCCGACAATTGGAGCTCCTCGGATATTACCCCCCGGCAACGGCGACGTATCCCCACACCATTTCCCAACAATCCGCAGGACAGAGGGGGATCCGACAGAGATGTTGTATACTTCTATGATCCAAGGTTCATACTTTTGCACACAAACTACGGCATCGTAACCGATCCTGGTTTCCACCCCATGATCATTCGGCAACGAATGATTCGAGTACACAGGGAAGCGACCAGAAGGCGTGTAACTGGTATTGAGTCGGATGAGAACTGTCTCGACTGTCGTCCATCCTTGATCGTCAGTTGGATGTGCGCCAAGAACTGAGCGGGAGTGGAAGCCGAGGCCCACACCGTTGAACGACTGGCCTCCCAACGGAAGAGGCTTATCACTAAACAACGTAAAGCAGCCCGGCCCCGTCAGCGTATCATATAATAACCCCACAGGTTGACAGCGAATATAAATGGGCCCTGTGCGCTCCTATGGAATCATCCACCGGATTCGCGTTGTTTGGCGTTTGATTGGAGAGAATAGGAGCTACACCATGACGACGACCAGTTGTCGATACTAGGGCGTGCCGACCGTGTCAAACATAACGGCAGATTAACCGGGCGCCAGCCAATTGCTTTGCCGCCTATCCCACATCGTGAAGCTCACGCTTGGCTCGCTTCGAGAGCCGGCTCCACCCCCCCCCCCCATAGTCGTGGACTGCTGTGGTATAGGAGGCATCATCATGACAACTCGTACCGGATCGTGACTTTCCCTCGCCCCTCGGGATCAAACGCCGGAGGGTGTTCGACGGCCGCCATACCGTGGATCACAACGGTGGATCGCACTGGGGGATGCTGCTCAAGGGTCGTGTACACGGACGTATCAGGTGTTCGCGTTGCTCGATTGCCGCCCGTTGGGGTGAAGAGTTTCTTTTGGACCGTCCCGGAACCATCGGGGGGGACGGGAATGGGAGGAGGAAGGTACCATCGTAGGGCTTCCTGGTGACCGCAGTTGTGTATGCGAGATCCCTCCACACCGGAATACCCTGGGAGGCGCCCGTAGATTGAATCGCTTTGACCCTCAGGTGGGGGAACCCCTTACCTGCAGGAGGCTATATTTGGCGAGGCGTGGTTTGAAGGAACGTTACTAGGAACGGAAGGCTAAGGTACTCCCACCGACCCAGAACACCCCGAACCGTCTCCCGGAGTACTGTCCCTTGAGAGGTGGAGCTTAACGCCCACCCAAGAGTGATGAACAGTAAGGCCACGTAGGAGGGATATCAGATGCAAGCATAGGGGCCGGTGGTATGGGATGGTGGGATTGCCGATCGGCACGTGAAGTGGTGCCCGGGGAATCTGAAACTTGGCGGATGAGGGATCCTCGTGGCCAAAGCTCCGGGGTACCTCAAGCATGACGAAGATCCAAATGGTGATGAACGCGCGGGGAGGTAGAAAGGGCCTGTTTGGGACCCCATTTGGTCAGTAGCCCTCCTTTTCTCCCCACCATGACAACCAACGCGAACTAATGGAGATAATCAAAAGCCCCATGTCAAAGCGATGCATCTCTGCACTCGGAAATCTGTCCGCAATTACGACCCCGATAATCCCCAAAAGCCGAAGACCGTCGTGTTGGTTCCCGGCGCGTTGATTTGGGTAACCTCAAACCGAACCGGCGGTGGAAGAACTCGTTGTTTGATCTGCTAATACGGTACGTACCACCGGACCATTGTGACTTTTTCAATCTTGCGAAAGGTAAATATATACAGTTACGTATGACCATTGCACCCTCATCCGATCGGATCTAGTCAGCTCCGACCCATCCTGACCTACAAGGAACTTGGCAACGCCGTCAACATTTACGCTGTCAGTTCGGTGATCGTCAGCGTAAGATGCGGTCTAGGTTACATGAGGAGACCAGCTCTCTACCCACTCCCCAATTCCCCTTCGTCACAATCCATCTGTACACATACAAACCATGACTGTCCCCTGGGATCAACCGTGGTCCAATAGTACCACTGCTCCGAACATCACGAAATACAGCTACACTGTGGAGAAGGTCACACTCGCTGGAAGCCTCATCGGCTCAATTCTCTACGGTACCTCCGCCCACACGTTTCTCTCTTCGCGCTCACTTCGATTCTTTGGTTTATTCTAGGTTTACTCACCTTGTTGTTCTTCCAATGTATGGCGGCGCTCTTCAACTCCGCCCATCGCAGAGCGGAGGGCATCAAGTGGTGGCCCGTGTTCTACACCATGGCCATGTTCTCGTTTGTGACCGTGTACACCGCAGCCAGCCTCCACATTCTATCCATGTCCTTTATCGATAACCGCGAGGATAACACTAATGTGTCCTCCGGGCCACTCAATTACCAGTTCAACATTCGCCACACGCCTCTCAGCATTCTTCCCAACGTTATGTTCAACTTGAACAATTGGCTAGCGGATGGTTTCTTGGTCAGTTCTTTGTTTGATGCCGCTCTCACTCTCCCGGGTGTCTAACATCTTCTCCACTCCTAGATCTACCGTTGCTACATTATATACTCCACAAACCTCTGGGCTATTGCCCTTCCCTGCCTCCTGTACCTTGCCTCCTTGGGTACGCATTCCACCTTTTCACATGCCTGTCGCGATGTTCCGGACTAATCCCATTAATGTAGGAACGGGTATTGTGACACTATACTTCCAGTCCAGTGGGCATGGTCCTGTTTCCCTCCTCGGACTCTCCGGGTTCGGTATCGCATACCTTTCAGTCTCGGTTTCACTCAATGTCCTCCTCACCCTGATGATTGTCATCCGGCTCATCCTGCATGCCAGGAACGTCCGCATCGCCACCGGGTCTCTAGCTGGAATTAGTAGATTGCACAAGACGGTCTCCACCATGTTTATCGAGTCTTGTGCTCTTTTCACCGTGAGCTCGATGTTGGTCGTCGGAGCTCTGGCCGCATTCATATACAGCGACACTCCTAATGTTTACCTGGTCGGAAGAGCCATTGTGAGTGTCTTCTTCCCAGTCCTTGCGGAGGTTCAGGTTCGTGCCTTCCAACGACGACAATTTCTGGGCCAGTTGTCTTATGCAACGATGGATCGGACAGGTGATCGCCCCACTGCTCATCATTCAGCGGGTTGCAAACGGAAGCGCGTTGACGAGCCACGCTGTCACCGCTGGATACACAAGTTTGTTCGATGTTAGGGGGGAAGGGGAGCCGATGGGTAGGGATGGTACGCCTCTTAGTAGTCGCCCCAAGAATTTGGCGGCTGGGTATGGAAATAATCCTGGCGAGCCTAGGGTTGCAGTCGGGAGAACGGCTGATCTCCGTCCGGGTGGCGCGGCCTGAGGGTCTTCCGAGTCTGACCCCATCCACGGTTACTGTTCCCTGTCCGGCTTGGCGTCTCCCCTTCCCTTCTGACCCGGCATCACTTCCTCCCGTTGTTTCTTTACTTTCAAACCCCTGTCCATATCCTAGTATTACCGGTTTCGGAACGGCTGGCGTGTGGACTTTGCCCCGTCGACGAATGAGGGCGTAGGTTTTCTCTATTGATTCTACCAGCAATCGTGGTGGGCTGGCCCGAGCTCGACGAGAGACGATCGAGTTCAGCCTGTCCTGCATTCGTCAGAACATTCCGGTCGACGAGTCCACCGATTCAGGCGGGCTCCCTCACTGGACCTTCCGGTGTCTCTGTCTCGCAACCGAGACGCCAATAGACATGCGAAATTGTTTCCAATGTGCATCTCCGGGGTGTGATTTGATAGCATGACACTCAGGCTTTGGAAAGTCGTTGCGATAACGATCAACGAAACCCTTGCCAACGCGAGACATCTGGCAAGGGTTGGTTTAGATTCCCAGAATCACGAGCTTTATATCGCAAATCCTTTTGGGGGGCTATAAATTCGGGCTGGGGACGGTTCACGACCTCCGTCCGGTGAACCCCTCCCTCCACGGTCCGCAGGCCTAGGGTTCCACGAGTCTTGAAGCTTGAACACCAACCAGGATTACGCCCAGCGGGGCAGAGAGGGTTTGTCGTGTTATTACAACGTAACCTACCATCTCTTGAAGCCTCGTTCCTGCTTCAGCGCTTTGTGGGCTCGCTGTGGAATGACCCCCGAATACCCCGGCCAAAAAGGCCATAGGCACAGCGGTGGAGCATTGGGTCGTCCAAAGTACTGACGGTGCTCATGGCCGAGGTTGTCTTGCCACGTCGCTCATCCTTCCGTATAGTCTCAAATGTTTTATTCCCTCGAGGTCTGACGAATAACCCCCATCTATTGGCTACTAGAACTCGGCTCCTGACACCCTTGTGCAACGGACGGAGATATTCCCGGCCTTACTGACAGTCACTCGCTGTCGTCCTTTCCGTTGATCGTTCATTCTCCAGTGTAAGCATCTTTACACAAGTCCATCGGATGTTCTACCTTTCCTTAGGAAGGTCCGGTCCTCTGTGCCCACCGAACTTGAAGGCCAATAAGGATGAGCCACTGACCACGTCAACAGCAGCTCGCGCAAGTGTGCCGCGGACTGACGCACCCTCACGGGTTAGATATCTTACACGGCAATATCACTCCGGTAGGTAAACCAAAGGAATGGCTCAGCCCACATGCCGGTGCCCGAAAATACCCAGAAAAACGTCTTGGTTACCGAGGACGGTCGACCGTGTAGTCTGCTAATACCCCGACGATAGACCTGAGCTCACAAACCAAACAGCATACCAAACCGGTCAGGGAGACGGGCAAGTGGGGGAGAAACTCCTGAACGAAGCCAATTGCGTCGGATTGGAATTGACTACACACCCGTCGATCGGAAGCCCGTACCAGCACCAGTCGGTCGACATCCGGATTCATCTTGGCGTCCTCGGTGATGTTCTGTGTCCACAGGCTTGTGACGGAGAGCAGAGGTAAGGCCTCCGAAACATCGATGAAGGGGAGCAGAGTTGGGTGAGGATCGAACTCACCCCCTTCGCTTACATAGCGGCATGTCTGTTATGAACCGTACTCAGTACGTCTCCGATAGAATAAAAGTGCCACACCTTTTCGAGTTTCATCAGGGGGGTCCTATTCTGCGTCCGAATTACCTTAACACACACTGGCTGACCGCGATGATCACCCTTCCAAATATCCGCAAACCCATTGCACGAGCGGCCTGGGGATTCGTTAGGTAATTTAGGCCGGAGAGGATCTGGGATTCACGGAGGGGGGCGTGGGCGTAACTCAAAGTCTAAGCCGTGGGTCCAACCTGGGAATGTACTGTGGTCGAGAAGATAAGGCGGATAGCATCTAACCATCAGACGCGTCAGGGACTGGGATGAGACTGGGATGGTGGAACGATATACCTTGCGAAACGTCTCCACTAACACTGCCACTTCCGCTGGGGATGACGGTGCCGTCGTTTCCTCTCGGGACAATAATGCTGCCGCTGCCGCTGGGGACAGGCATCTCGGAAAAGCCTTAGCCCCTGATATCAGGTCGTAGATCGACGGTAGGTACGGGAGGGTTACTCTCGTGGTGGGGGAATTTGCGATTGTGGTTGGAGTTGAGGATGTGCGCAACAAATCTTCCCCCAGTTGGACGAGGTTCTTGGGACTAACCGAGGGGAATTCAACTACATCAACTTGCTCGTCAGCCACCGCTTCTCGAGCTCGGTTGGGTCGGCGACTCACTCAAAAAGACCTGCGCGAGACACGACTGGCGACCGCTCGTCCAAGTGGGAAAAGTGCGGCGGAAGAAAACAGCCACCGCTGTTGAGGTTACACTGGGAGAGACCTCGCAGATGAATCGGTCAAATTCAAACCCCGCTGCAGGGATCCTGATCGCTCTCTCCGCCCGTGGTCTGAGTGAAGACGACGTTCCTTTCGCCCGGCCGTCGCGCATCCTTTACGGAGGAGTGGATGGACATCAAATACCACGGTGTTATAGACGGCCGCTAACAACTCAATCGGTCATGCCACGACCCCGCTCATGCGCGTCTCCCGTGCGTGGTTCAGCCCATATTGCTCGGACCGTCTCCAATACAGTGTATTCAAATCCCCGTCACTCTCCAATAAGGAGACCCGTTCACTAGGCACTCCAATCATCACCCCAGACGACCTCAGAGGGCTCGAATCGCAACTTATTCCCTTCATCCCAACTGCTCGCCCCTGCCCAACCCAGTAGAAGTTGGGGGCCTCGTAGAATCTCTGACAAGGTACGTCTTTTTCCGTGAGTTCCTTCCCGCATACTGATTTCCCAACGATCAGGTTGTGTCATTCACCAATGTGGATCCAAAATCAAAGGAGAGGTGCTTCAGGGTACTATGCAAGGTTTCACCAACACGTGGCGTTCTCCCAAACCGGAGTGACACTATATGGTGCCATCCCTCGCGCCTTCATGGAATTCGCGGAGGTTCGGAATTGTTGGCAGCTAGGAACCATGTGCGCTGTGGCTCTTCGGACTCAGCGTACGGTGAATACGGACGGGATCGAACGAGTATGTAGCAGTTCCCCTTTTCAATGAGGGGTGAGCTGATTCCAATCAGGAGTTCGTGGGGTGGAGGTATACTTCACATCTGAAGATCTGAACGTTCGAACATCCTACCCTTCCCTGGAGTCTTCGAGTCATTGCCGCCCCGGACCTCTGGGTGTATCGAACATCATCCATCATGGCAACTTATCGTTACCCAACCTCGTCGGTGGTCTTGTTCTCGATCGCGCAAAACAAATTTCCACTTTGCCCCGGATCTTTCCTTCCCGCTGACCTCCCTTTGCAACCCGGCTAGTACGATGCAACGCGACGATGGGATCTCGTTCGGTCGTAACCGCCGATGCCAGCCACGTCACTATCTCAGGGAACGGCCTACAATTACCATCTACAGGCAGACTTGCTCGTGTTCGATGGAGTTGGAACGGTATCGTGTAACAACCGCCCCCCCCCGACAGTACACGTAGAAATTGGCATTCTATGCCCTTTTCGACTCGCCCCCCGGATCCGTGTCCAGTCTCAGACTCCGCGCCCCTCGATGCTGCATTGAATCAAGGTACCATGTCTCGCGTCCTCACGCAAGCTAAAACTCACTGACATTCACGACACGCTCCCCTTCTAGGTTACCAACAGCCCCGCTGGTTCCATAAAAGGATTCCCTGCTCCCGTTTCATCCCGCCCCCTCTGATGTCGCTCCGGAACCCCCCCAGTATGACACAACCGAATCCTTTTTTCGTCACCGCTGGTGCCGGCCACGTCGCTTTTGGAACGACTGGCCTCCCAAAGGACGATGTTTATCACTAAACCACGTAAAGCAGCCCCGCTCCGTCAGTGTATCGTATAATAATCCCACAGATTGACAGCAAATATAAATGGGCTCTGTGCGCTCCTATGGAATCATCCACCGGATTCGCGTTGTTTGGTGTTTGATTGGTGGGAACAGGAGCCGCACCATGACAACGACCAGTCATCGATACTAGGGCGTGCCGACCGTGTTAAACATAACGGCCAGATTAACCGGGCACCAGCCAAGTGCTTTGCCGCCCATCCCACATCGCTACGTCTAGATTTCAACAGTGAAGCTCACGCTTGGCTCACTTCGACGGGAAATGCACGAGAGTCGGTTCTATTCCCCCATAGTCGTGGACTGCTGTGGTGGAGGTGGTCACTGTTTGATCGTACGTTTGAATGACAAGGGGTGTCAATGACCAGGTCGGCCGTTAGCAGGGTAGGGAGGCATCATCACGACAACTCGCACTAGATCGTGATTTTCCCTCGCCCCTTGGGATCAAACGCCGGAGGGTGTTCGTGTGAGCGGTATTCGAAGGCCGCCATACGGTGGATCACAACGGTGGATCGCACTGGGGGATGCTGTTCGAGGGTTGTGTTCTCGGACGTGTCAGGTGTTCTCGTCGTTCAATTACCGCCAGTTGGGGTGAAGAATTTGGACCGTCCGGGGGACTGGAATGGGAGGAGGAAGGTCCCATTGTCGGGCTTCCTGGTGACCGCGGTTATGTATGGGAGATCCTTCACACCGAAATATCCGGGGGGGGGGGGGGGGCGCCCGGAGGT